>ERZ773035.991-NODE-991-length-21439-cov-13.322157_pt1 | contig 21439 bp, 13 predicted proteins | sample MGYA00511487_ERZ773035 | MGnify/ENA primary metagenome ERZ773035 (study PRJEB29015, sample SAMEA2737985) | human oral metagenome | biome: human oral; feature: human-associated habitat; material: dental | place: China | collected 2024 ...
AATATATATAATATATATTTTATTTTTCTTCTAAAATTTTGTATACTAGACGAAATAATTTTTTTGAAAGGAGCTAAATATATAATGTTATTATTCATTCTAATTCTGATTCTAGTCATATTACTTATTAACACTGATAAACAAACGAATAATAAAATCAGCCTTAAAAAGTTTTTAGAATTGTAATTTAGAATTTAGTTAGAATAATACAACAATAATAGCTACTTTATAAATAGAAACAATGTAATCATTAACTTTAAATATAATAATATTTTAAATGAGGCGATTAGATATAATCGTCTTTTTTTATAAAAAATTATTTGTGCTAAAATTTAGTTTATTTATACTATAAATTTAAACAAAAAAATTAACTATATATTAAGGAGTGAAATTTATGTCAAGAAGTAACAATCTAAAAGATGGAGCAGCAAGAGCACCCCATCGTTCTCTGTTAAAAGGTCTAGGTTTTATATCAGAAGAAATGGATAGACCAATAATTGGAATTGCTAACTCATTTAATGAAATAATTCCAGGGCATGTACACCTACAAACATTGGTACAAGCAGTAAAAGATGGAATTAGAAATGCGGGTGGAGTTCCTATGGAATTTAACACAATAGGAATTTGTGATGGACTTGCAATGAATCATATAGGAATGAAATATTCATTAGTAACAAGACAACTAATAGCAGACTCTGTTGAAGCAGTTGCAATGGCAACACCTTTTGATGCAATAGTATTTATTCCAAACTGTGATAAAGTTGTTCCTGGAATGTTAATGGCAGCTGCGAGATTAAATATACCTTCTATCTTTATAAGTGGTGGAGCTATGCTTGCAGGAGTATATAAAGGTAAAAAAGTTGGATTAAGCAATGTTTTTGAAGCTGTTGGACAATATGAAGCAGGACTTATTACAAGAAAAGAATTAAATACAGTTGAAGATTTAGCTTGCCCTACTTGTGGGTCTTGTGCAGGAATGTACACTGCAAACACTATGAACTGTTTAACAGAAGCATTAGGTATGGGACTTCCAGGAAATGGTACAGTACCTGCTGTATTTTCTGAAAGATTAAGACTTGCTAAAAAAGCTGGTATGCAAATACTTGAAGTTCTTAAAGCTGATTTAAGGCCTAGTGATATTATGACTAAAAAGGCTTTTGAAAATGCAGTTGCAGTTGATATGGCCTTAGGTGGTTCATCAAATACTGCCTTACACCTACCAGCAATAGCTCATGAAGCAGGAGTAGATTTAACATTAGATGACTTTAATGAAATTGCTAAAAAGACTCCTCAATTATGTAAATTATCTCCTTCTGGTGAATATTTTATAGAAGACTTATATAGAGCTGGTGGAGTTACAGGAGTTATGAAAAGACTTTATGAAAATGGAAGATTAAATGCAGATGAAAAAACTGTTGCACTAAGAACACAAGGTGAACTTGCAAAAGATGCCTATATAAATGATGATGACGTTATAAAACCTTGGGATAAACCAGCTTATACAACAGGTGGAATTGCAGTTTTAAAGGGAAATCTTGCAGAAGATGGTTGTGTTGTAAAAGAAGGAGCAGTTGATAAAGAAATGCTTGTTCACTCTGGACCTGCAAAAGTATTTAACAGTGAAGAAGAAACTATAAAGGCAATGAGAGAAAAGAAAATAGTTGCTGGTGATGTTGTTGTTATCAGATATGAAGGACCAAAAGGTGGACCAGGAATGAGAGAAATGCTTGCACCTACTGCTACTATTGCTGGTATGGGCTTAGGAAAAGATGTTGCCCTTATAACTGATGGAAGATTCTCAGGAGCAACAAGAGGAGCATCTATTGGGCATGTATCACCTGAAGCTGCTGCTGGTGGAACAATAGCAATAGTTCAAGATGGAGATATTATTGAAATAGATATTCCAAATAGAAAAATAAATGTAAAACTTTCTGATGAAGAAATAGCAAGAAGAAAAGCAGAATTAAAACCTTATGAGCCTAATGTTAAAGGATATCTAAAAAGATATGCAGCACATGTTTCATCAGCTGCCTCTGGGGCTATCTATATAGAATAAAAATTAAAATATATAAATAGGGCTATTACAAATTATCTTTAAGTGTAGATAAAAAATAAGTGAAATTGCATTCTAAATTTTAGATGAAAAATTAAAGCAAATGAGCCGAGCAAATCTCGCTGTGTTTGAACGAAGTGAGTTTAGTGAATTTGCAGCGAATGTTAATTTTTCATCGTCAAGAAATTTAGCTAGCAATGAACTATTTTTTACTACATAAATATTTGTAATAGCACGTAAATTAAATAGGAGAATTTTTAAAATGCACAAACTTTATGATTTTATGGAAGCAAGAGAAAGACTTGGAACAGTCATTGTTAAAACTAAATTAATTCATAGTCCTGTATTCTCTGAGGAATCAGGAAATGAAGTATATCTAAAACCAGAAAATTTGCAAAAAACTGGTTCATTCAAGATAAGAGGAGCATATAACAAAATTGCAAAACTTTCTGATGAAGAAAAGAAAAAGGGAGTTATAGCTTCATCTGCTGGAAACCATGCACAAGGTGTTGCTTATGCAGCTAAAAAACTAGGAATTAAGGCAGTAATTGTAATGCCACAACACACGCCTTTAATAAAGGTTGAAGCAACTAGAAGATATGGAGCAGAAGTTGTATTACACGGAGAAGTTTATGATGATGCCTATAAAAAGGCTTTAGAATTACAAAAAGAAAATGGCTATGTCTTTGTACATCCTTTCAATGATGAAGATGTTTTAGAAGGACAAGGAACTATTGCACTTGAAATATTAGATGAATTACCTAATGCAGATATTATTCTTGTTCCTCTTGGTGGTGGAGGTTTAGTTTCAGGGATTGCCTGTGCTGCAAAATTAAAAAATCCACAGATAAAAGTTATAGGAGTTGAGCCAGAAGGAGCTGCATCTGCACTTGCTGCATTACAAAAAGGAGAAGTTGTTGAACTTAAAGAAGCAAATACAATAGCAGATGGTACAGCTGTTAAAAGAATAGGTGAAATAAACTTTGAATATATAAAAAAATATGTTGATGACATAATCACTGTTTCTGATTATGAGCTTATGGAAACTTTCCTATTACTTGTTGAAAAACATAAAATAGTTGCAGAAAACTCAGGAATATTACCTGTGGCGGCAGCCAAAAAATTAAATATTAAAGGTAAAAAAGTAGTTGCTGTTGTAAGTGGTGGTAATATAGATGTTTTAACAATTTCATCTATGATAAATAAAGGACTTATTATGAGAGGTAGAATCTTTACTTTCTCTGTACAATTAGCCGATAAACCTGGGGAACTTTTAAAAGTTTCTGAAATTTTATCAAAACAAAATGCAAATGTTATTAAGCTAGAACATAATCAATTTAAAAATTTATCAAGATTTAAAGATGTTGAGCTACAAGTTACAGTTGAAACTAATGGTGAAGAACATATTCATAAAATTATTGAAACCTTTAAGAAAGAAGGATATGAAATAGAGAGATTAAATTCTCAAATGTAAAGGAGTTTTATATGGCAAATGAGAAGATGATAAAAGGAGCTAGGATTTTACTTGAATGTTTGTCAAGATTAGGTATAAATGAAATTTTTGGTTATCCTGGTGGAGCTGTTATACCTATATATGATGAACTATATAGTTTTAAGGAAATTAAACATTATTTTGCAAGACATGAGCAAGGTGCTGTTCATGAAGCTGATGGTTATGCTAGGTCAACTGGTAAAGTTGGTGCTTGCCTTGCAACATCTGGACCAGGAGCTACAAACTTGGTAACAGGGATTATGACTGCTCATATGGATTCTATTCCATTACTTGTAATAACAGGGCAAGTTAGCAGTTCTCTGTTGGGTAAAGATGCTTTCCAAGAATCAGATATAGTTGGTATTACAGTACCTATAACAAAAAATAATTATTTGGTTCAAGATATAAAAGACTTACCTAGAATACTTAAAGAAGCTTACTATATTGCAAGTACAGGAAGACCTGGACCAGTTTTAGTGGATATACCAAGAGATATACAATTACAAGAAATTCCTTACGATGAATTTAATAAAATCTATGAGAATCATTTTTCTCTTGAAGGATATAATCCTGTCTATGAAGGACATAAAGGACAAATAAAGACAGCTATTAAGATGATAAAAGATTCTAAGAAACCTTTAATTATTGCAGGAGCTGGAATTTTAAAGGCACATGCCTATGAAGAATTAAAAGAATTTGTAGAAAAGACTAATATTCCTGTTGCTATGACTTTACTAGGACTTGGCTCATTTCCAGGAAACCATGAATTAGCACTTGGAATGATAGGTATGCATGGAACAACTTATGCTAATTATGCTGCAAATGAAGCAGATTTAATAATAGCTGCTGGTATGAGATTTGATGATAGAGTTACAGGAAATCCACAAAAATTTGTACCTAATGCTAAAATTATCCATATAGATATAGACCCTGCTGAAATAGGAAAAAATAAGTTAATAGATGTTCCAATAGTTGGAGATTTAAAAAATGTTTTAACAGACTTAAATGAAAAAGCACCAAAAGCATCACATGATGAATGGTTAAAACAAATTAAAAAATGGAAAAAAGAATATTCTTTAACATATAGAAAAACAGAAGATGATATTTTAATTCCACAAGAAATTTTATCTGAAATAGATAAAATTACAAAGGGAAATGTTATAGTTGCAACAGATGTAGGGCAACATCAAATGTGGGCAGCACAATATTTAACTTTTAATAATCCTTACTCAATATTAACATCAGGTGGAGCAGGTACTATGGGCTTTGGACTTCCTGCTGCAATAGGAGCACAAGTTGCTAATCCTAATAAAAAAGTTCTTGCTGTTGTTGGAGATGGAGGTTTCCAAATGACTTTCCAAGAATTGATGTTAATTAAAGAATATAATCTTCCTGTTAAGATTTTTATAATCAATAACTCATACTTAGGTATGGTTAGACAATGGCAAGAATTATTCCATGAAAAAAGATATTCATCAGTTGATTTAAGTTACAATCCAGACTTTATAAAGATTGGTGAAGCTTATGGAATAAAATCTATCCAATTGAAAAATAAAAAGGATTTAAAGAAACATTTGAAAAAGATTTTAGAATCTGATGAAGCAGTTTTAGTTGAATGTATAGTTGAAAAAGAAGAAAATGTTTATCCTATGATACCTGCTGGAAAAGATGTAAGCTGTATAGTTGGGAAAAGAGGTGTTTTAGAAAATGAATAGAGAGCATCATATTTTAATAATTACTAAAAATACCAATGGAATTGTTGCAAGAATAATGTCTCTTTTCAACAGAAGAGGATATTTTGTTAAAAAGATGTCTGCTGGTGTAACAAATAAAGAGGGCTATGCAAGACTTACTCTTACAGTTGATGGAGATAAGGAATCTCTGGATCAAATTCAAAAACAAGTTTATAAAATTATAGATGTTGTTAAAGTTAAGATATTCCCTGAAAAAGATGTTATAAGAAGAGAACTTATGCTTTTAAAAGTAAAAGCTGATGAAGAAACAAGATCTCAAATTGTACAAATTGCTAATATATATCGTGGAAATATTCTTGATGTTTCTCCAAAATCAGTTGTTATAGAACTGACTGGTGATATAGAAAAGCTAAGAGGTTTTGTTAATATGATGGAAAATTATGGAGTTTTAGAGATGGCAAAGACAGGGGTACTTGCAATGAGCCGTGGAGAAAAAATGTAAATGAAATGTTGAAATTAAATAATGTTCCTAAAAAATAGTTCGTTATTAAGTAAATTTCTTGACGACAAAAAATTAAGAGTTCGCTGCAAACTTGCTAAACTCGTTTCACTCAAACACAGCAAGATTTGCTCGACTCACTCTATTTAATTTTTTATCTGAAATTTACAATCATAACTCACTTATTTTTTAGTTAAAATTTCAACATTTTCATTTACCTTAGAAGAGATTGAGGTGAGGTTATGAAACATATAAAAATTTTTGATACTACATTAAGAGATGGTGAACAAACACCTAGGGTTAATCTTAATGCCAAAGAAAAGTTGAGAATTGCAAAGCAATTAGAATCCTTAGGAGTTGATGTTATAGAAGCAGGTTTTGCTGCTGCCTCACCTGGAGATTTTAGTGCTATACAATTAATAGCAGAGAATATTAAAAATTCAACTATTACAAGTTTAGCAAGAGCAGTTAAAAGTGATATTGAAGTTGCAGCTGAAGCTATTAAAAAAGCTGCTAAACCTAGAATACATACATTTATAGCTACTTCTCCTGTTCATAGAGAATTTAAGTTAAAGATGTCTAAGGAAGAAATTTTAAAATCAGTTGATGAGATGGTTAGATATGCAAAATCTTTTGTAGAAGATGTAGAGTTTTCAGCAGAAGATGCAATGAGAACAGAAAAAGAATATCTTGTGGAAGTGTATGAAACTGCAATAAAAGCAGGAGCTACAACTATAAATATTCCAGATACTGTTGGATATAGAACTCCTGATGAAATGTATGAAACTATTAAATATTTAAAAGATAATATAAAAGGTATTGAGAATATTGATATTTCTGTACATTGTCATAATGATTTAGGACTTGCAGTTGCAAACTCAATAGCAGCAGTTGAAGCAGGAGCTACTCAAATAGAATGTACTGTCAATGGAATAGGAGAAAGAGCTGGAAACACTTCACTTGAAGAAGTAGTTATGATTTTGAAAACTAGAAAAGATTTATTTGAAGGCTATACAACAAATATAGATACAAAACAAATCTATCCAGCAAGTAAATTAGTTAGTTTACTAACAGGGGTTACAACTCAACCAAACAAAGCTATTGTTGGAGCTAATGCCTTTTCTCATGAATCAGGTATACATCAACATGGAGTACTAGCTAATCCAGAAACTTATGAAATTATGAAACCTGAAACAGTAGGTAGAAATGTTGATAGCCTTGTACTTGGAAAATTATCAGGAAAACATGCTTTTATTGATAAATTAAATAATCTTGGTTTAAGTGGTTTTGATGATAAAAAGATAGAGCAACTTTTTGCAGAATTTAAAAATTTAGCTGATAGAAAAAAATATGTTTTAGATGATGATATTATTTCCTTAGTAAGTGGAGATGCAGCAGAAGTTGTAAAAGGTAGACTTTCTCTTGAGCAATTTGAAATAAGCAGAAAAGATTCTAAAACTAAAGCAGAAATAAATATTCTATTAGATGGAGAAAAAGAAGTTTCAGCCTCTTATGGTAGTGGACCAGTTGATGCCTCTTATAAGGCAATCAATAGAATTTTAAATGATAATTTTGTTTTAGAAGAATATAAACTTGAATCGATAACAGGTGATACTGATGCACAGGCACAGGTTGTTGTTATAATTGAAAAGAATGGGAAAAGATACATTGGTAGAGCACAAAGTACAGATATAGTTGAAGCTAGTATAAAAGCCTATATAAATGCACTTAATAGACTTTATCAAAATTAAGGAGGTTTGTATGAAAACTTTATTTGACAAAGTATGGGAAAAGCATGTTATTACAGGAAATGAAGGTGAAGCACAACTTCTATATATAGATTTACATTTAATCCATGAAGTTACTTCTCCACAAGCTTTTTCTGGACTGAGAATTGCAGAGCGTAAAGTTAGAAGACCTGACTTAACTTTTGGAACTATGGATCATAATACTCCTACTATTATGGAAGATAGATATAATATTGTTGATGAAACTTCAAAAGCACAACTTGATGCTTTAAAAAAGAATTGTGAAGAATTTGGAATTGAACTTGCTGATATGTTCAATGAAAGAAATGGAATAGTGCATATGGTAGGACCAGAGTTAGGACTTACTCTTCCAGGAAAAACTGTTGTATGTGGAGATAGCCATACTGCAACTCATGGAGCTTTTGGAGCAATAGCTTTTGGAATAGGTACAAGTGAAGTGGAACATGTTTTAGCAACTCAAACATTATGGCAAAAGAAACCTAAAACTATGGGTATAGAAATAAGTGGAAAATTACAAAAAGGTGTCTATGCAAAAGATATTATCTTACATTTAATTAAAACTTATGGAATTGCTTTAGGAAATGGTTATGCTTTTGAATTTTTTGGAGATACTATAAAGAATTTATCTATGGAAGAAAGAATGACCATTTGTAATATGGCTATTGAAGCTGGTGGTAAATCTGGAATTATTGCTCCTGATGAAATCACTTTTGAATATATTAAAAATAGAGAATTTTCTCCAAAGGGTAAAGACTTAGAAAAGAAAATAAATGAATGGAAAGAGCTATACACTGATGATGTCTCTGCTTTTGATAAATATATTAAATTAGATGTTTCTAATCTTGTTCCACAAGTTACTTGGGGAACAAATCCTGAAATGGGAATAAATATAACTGATAACTTCCCAGAAGTAAAGGACTTAAACTATGAAAAAGCATATAAATATATGGACTTAACTCCTGGAGATTCTCCTAAGAATATACATTTAAAACATGTCTTTATTGGTTCTTGTACTAATGGAAGATTAAGTGACTTAGAAGTTGTAGCTAAGATTGTTAAAGGTAAAAAAGTTCATCCTAATATAAAGGCTGTCATAGTTCCAGGTTCTCAAATAGTTAAAAAACAAGCAGAAGAAAAAGGTTTTGCTAAAATATTCTTAGATGCAGGTTTTGAATGGAGAGAAGCAGGTTGTTCAACTTGTTTAGGAATGAATCCTGATTTAATACCAAGTGGAGAACATTGTGCCTCAACATCTAATAGAAATTTTGAAGGTAGACAAGGAAAAGGAGCAAGAACTCATCTTGTAAGTCCTGCTATGGCTGCTGCTGCTGCAATCTATGGACATTTTATTGACATTAGAGAATTGAAGGAGGTGCAAGAATAATGAAAGCTTTTACAAAATTTCAAGGAACTATTGTCCCTATAATGAATGATAATATTGACACTGATCAATTAATTCCTAAACAATATTTAAAAAGTACTGAGAAAACTGGCTTTGGAAAATATCTTTTTGATGAATGGAGATATAATGAAGATGGAAGTGACAATTTAAATTTTAATCTTAATAAAGCTGAATATAAAAAAGGAACTATTTTAATCACAGGAGAAAATTTTGGTTGTGGTTCTTCAAGAGAACATGCTGCTTGGGCATTACAAGACTATGGTTTTCATGTTATTGTAGCAGGAGGATATTCTGGAATATTCTATATGAACTGGTTAAATAATGGACATCTTCCAATAACTTTACCAAAAGAAGATAGAGATGAACTTTCTAAACTTTCTGGAGATACAGTAATTACTGTTGACTTAGAAAATAATAAACTTAGTGCCAATGGAAAAGATTATTTCTTTAATCTTGAAGAAACTTGGAAAGAAAGATTATTAAAAGGTTTAGACTCTATTGGTTTAACTCTTCAATATGAAGATAAAATTAAAGAATTTGAAAATAAGCATATGTAAAAATAGTTCATCATTCAATAAATGTAATAAAAACAGTTCATTGCTAGCTAAATTTTTTAACGATGAAAAATTAATGTTCGCTGTAATTTCAGCCAACTCGCTAACAAGTTAGCTCAGACATGCTGAGAATTACTCGGCTCACTTACTTTAATTTTTCATCTAAAATTTAGAATGCAATTTCTCTTGTTTTTAATTACATTATAAGGCTAAAAATACATACTATTATTTTCAATATATACTAAAAGGTAGGGAGGTAATATGGAATATAAAATTGCAGTTCTTAAAGGAGATGGAATAGGACCAGAAATTGTTGATGTAGCAACAAAAGTTTTAGAAAAAATTGGAGAAAAATTTAATCATAAATTTATCTTTACAAGAGGATATTTAGGTGGAGAATCTATTGATAAATATGGAGTACCTTTATCTGATGAAACTATAAAAATATGTAAAGATAGTGATGCTGTCCTTTTAGGAGCAGTTGGTGGAACTAAATGGGACAAAATTGAGCCTGAACTAAGACCAGAAAAAGGGCTTTTAAAAATAAGAAAAGAATTAGAAGTTTTTACAAATCTAAGACCAGCTATTCTTTTTAATGAATTAAAAAATGCTAGTCCATTAAAAGAAGAAATAATTGGAGATGGCTTAGATATAATGGTTGTTAGAGAATTAACAGGTGGACTATATTTTGGACCTAAAAAATATAGTGATGAAGAAGCCTCAGATACTCTTGTATATAAAAGAAGTGAAATTGAGAGAATAACTAAAAAGGCTTTTGAAATAGCTAAATTAAGAAATAAAAAATTAACAAGTGTAGATAAACAAAATGTTTTAGATAGTTCAAAACTTTGGAGAAAAATTGTAAATGAAATCTCTGAAAATTATCCAGAAGTTCAAGTTGAACATATGTATGTGGATAATGCAGCTATGCAACTTGTTATAAACCCAAGACAATTTGATGTGATTTTAACAGAAAATACTTTTGGAGATATCTTATCAGATGAAGCTTCTATGCTTACAGGTTCTATTGGAATGTTACCTTCTGCTAGTTTAGGAGATGGTAAAGTTGGTATCTATGAGCCTTGTCATGGTTCAGCACCTGATATTGCTGGAAAAAATATTGCTAACCCAATAGCAACAATATTATCAGTTGTTATGATGTTAAGATACTCTTTTAACTTAAATAAAGAGGCTGATGTTATAGAAGAAGCTATAAAAAATGTTCTAAAAGATGGATATAGAACTTCTGATATTTATACTGATGGATATAAGAAAGTTGGAACTATTGAAATGGGAAATGAAATAATCAATAAAATATGTAATTAGAATATAAGGATAGATATGGAAAAAATTTTATCTTATAAAAATGTTTCTTTTAAAAGAGATGGTAGAGAAATTTTAAAAAATATAAATTGGGAAATAAAAGAAGGAGAAAACTGGGCTTTAATTGGATTAAATGGCTCAGGAAAATCAACACTTTTATCTATGATACCTGCATATACTTTTGCAACAAAAGGAGAAGTTTCTGTTTTTGATAAAAAATTTGGGACTTGTGTTTGGGCAGAGATTAAAGAAAAAGTTGGTTTTGTCAGTTCTACTTTAAATAATTTTTCAGATAGATTAAACAATCAATCTTTAATGGATATTGTTCTATCTGGAAAATATAATTCTATAGGTATCTATCAAGAAATAACTCAAAAAGATAGAGAAAAAGCAAATAATATTATAAAAGATTTTAAACTATCTCATTTAAAACTAAATAAATTTGGTACTCTATCACAAGGTGAACAAAGAAAAACTTTACTTGCAAGAGCCTTTATGAATAGTCCATCTCTTTTGATTTTAGATGAGCCTTGTTCTGGCTTAGATATAAGGGCAAGAGAAATATTTTTAAAAAGTTTAGAAGAAAATTCTAAAAATATAAATGCTATACCATTTATCTATGTAACACATCAAATAGAAGAAATTATACCTTCTATAAGTCATGTGGCTATACTTGATAATGGAGAAATTGTAGCACAAGGAAATAAATATGAAGTTTTAACTGATGGAAATTTATCAAAACTTTATGAAATAGATGTAAAAATTGAATGGTCTGATAATAGACCTTGGTTAATTGTGAAGTAATTAAAAAAATAGTTCGTTACTAGCCAGATTTCTTAACAGATAAAATTTAAGAATTCGCTGCAAATTCGGTAAACTTGCTAACAAGTTAGCTTCAAACACACCGGAATTTGCTCGGCTCATTCTATTTAATTTTTATCTTAAAATCTGGAATGTAACTCACTTATTTTTATAAATTATATTTTTAAATGTAATGTATAGGAGGATTTAGAAAATGGCAGGAAATATTTTAGGAACAACAGTTTATTATGATGCAGATTGTAATTTACAAAAATTAGTAGGAAAGAAAATCACAGTTTTAGGTTATGGTTCACAAGGACATGCTCATGCACTTAACTTAAAAGAAAATGGAATGGATGTTACTATTGGGCTTAGAAAAGATTCTAAGACTTGGAAAGTTGCAGAAGAAGCTGGTTTTGTTGTAAAAGAAACTGGTGAAGCTGTTAAAGATGCAGATGTAGTTATGGTATTAATACCTGATGAAATTCAAGGGGACACTTATACTAATAGTATAGCTCCTAATTTAAAAAAAGGTGCTTACCTTGGATTTGGACATGGATTTAACATTCATTTCAAAAAAATTCAACCAAGAGAAGATATAAATGTATTTATGGTTGCTCCTAAAGGACCTGGACATTTAGTTAGAAGAACTTTCCAAGAAGGAAGTGGAGTACCTTGCTTAATAGCTGTATATCAAGACCCTAGTGGAGATACAAAAGACATTGCTCTTGCTTGGGCTTCTGGTATTGGTGGAGGAAGATCAGGAATACTTGAAACTACATTTAAACAAGAAACTGAAACAGACTTATTTGGAGAACAAGCTGTTCTATGTGGAGGAATTACTGAACTTATTAAAACTGGATTTGAAGTTTTAACAGAAGCTGGATATGACCCTGTAAATGCTTACTTTGAATGTCTACATGAAATGAAATTAATTGTTGACTTAATTTATGAAGGAGGCTTTGGAAAAATGAGACACTCTATCTCTAACACAGCAGAGTATGGAGATTTCTTAGCAGGACCAAAAGTTATAACATCTGCTTCAAAAGATGCAATGAAAGAAATTTTAGCAGATATCCAATCTGGTAAATTTGCTGATGAATTCTTAGCAGATTCAAAAGCAGGACAACCATTCTTAAAGGCTCATAGAGAAGAAGCAAGTAAACATCAAATTGAAAAAGTGGGGCAAGAATTAAGAAAATTAATGCCTTGGATTAAATAATATTAAAAAAAAACTGCTTATAGATTAAAAATTTGTAAGCAGTTTTTTATATTATTGATTTTAAAATATTTATTGATATAATATAGGATATATAGAAATTTAAAATACACATAGGGGGTTATTTTAATGAAAAAATTTTCTTTAAAATTTATATTATTTGTTATCATATCTGTATTTAGTTCTCTTGCTTATGCAGATGGAGTTTTTTCAAGATATTACAATACAAGTTATGATTTTTCAGTAGCTGTTCCTCTTGAAAAATATGAACAAGATACTAATGAAGGTTCAAAAATTAATGAATTAGAATTTATCAAAAAATCTAATATTATTCCTTCAAAAGATTACTTCAAAGGACATGGAGCTTTAGCAGGAGATGGAATAGCTATAAAAAATAAAAATGGGGATACCAGTATTTTAGTTTATGGTACTTATATTCTTCATGATTTTAATGCTGAAAACTTAGCTGAAGATAAAATAAAAGAATCTTTTGATGCTGCTAATCTTGATTATAATAAATTTATAAAAAAATATTATAATGGTAAATTACCTAAGGAAATTGATGAATTAAAATTTGATTATAATAAAACATTATTTAGATTAGGAAATAGTGTAGCATATAGTACTTTTGGAAAAGATTTTTATGTTATCTCTTATATTAAAGACAACAAGGTTGAATATATAAAAGTTATAAATAATAATGATACAAATTACATAATATTTGAAGCTTCATATTTACCAAAAGATAAAAAATTTATGAATCCTATTGTAACTGAAATATCAAAAAGTATTAACCTTATAAAATAAAAAAAGCAGGATATACTTGCCCGAATATATCCCACATAAAATTCAAACTAATAAAAATTAGTAAGTATTTTTAGATAGTAATAAAAATATCACTATCATAGCTACTAGAAATACAGGTAAAAAAAGAACAACAAAACAACATCTATGCCCGTAGGTGTTGTTTTTATTTTTAATCATATTGATTTTTATTTTTTTAGTGCTATCATAGAAATATAGTTTATCTTAAATATTTAGGAGGGATTTAGATGAAAAGATTTTCTTTAAAATTTATGTTGTTTTTTATTTTATCTCTATTTAGTTCTTTTGTTTATGCCGATGGAGTATTTTCTAAGTATTATAATGGTAGGTTTAATTATGTTATCAATGTTCCTACTACAAAATATGAAAATGGAGTTGGAGGAACTGTCAATTTAGATTTTGCTAAAAACTCTAACTTAATTCCAACTAAAAATCTCTTTAGTGCTTATGAGGCAGCTAATAGTGATGGGCTAACTATCCAAGATATAAATGGAAATATCATTATTCTTGCTTACGGTACTTATTTTTTAAATTCAGAAGAAGTCAATGGTTTGAGTAGAGAAACTATAAGAAACTCTTTTGAGTATGACAGGCTTAATTACAATCTATTTTTAAAAAAATTTTATAATGGAAATTTACCTAAAAATATTGACCCTTTGAAATATGATTACAATAAAAACTTATTTATCTATGGTGAAAATGTGGCATATAACACCATTGGAAAAAATTTCTATGTTATCTCTTATATAGAAGAAAATAAAATTGTTTACAAGAAAGTTATATACAGTAAAGATAGCAATGCCTATATAGTATTTCAAGCCTCATATCTACCAAAAGATAAAAAGTTCATGGATAAACTTGTTGTTGAAATGGTAAATAGTATTAGATACTAAAATAAAAAGCAGGAGAATTACTGCAATAACTCTCCCACATAAAACTAGCTAATATAAGTTTTTAGATAATAAAAAGAAAATTATTATCATTGTTACTACAAATAGTTTACGCATCTTTCTTCTACTTCTAAGGAGTTTAAGCAATTTGATGCATAAATATTATACCATTGATTTTTAAAAAAATAAATGATATACTAAGGTAGAAAAAAGTTTACGTATTAATTTGATACTTCTAAGGAGTAGCAAATAATAAAGATGTAAAAAGAATGTACTGCAATACATTCTTTTTTATTTTCCCTTAATTTTTATAAACTATTAACACTTATAGCTAAAATATGCTAAAATATCTACAGATGATTTTTAATATTAATATTAAAAAATATAAGGAGGAGCTATGTTAAATTTTTACAGAAAGTCTTTGCAAGAAGATGCAGAAAAATTTGTTGAGCAAATTAAAAAAGATAGTCTAAAATTAGACAAGGAAAGCCAAAAATTTATTGAAGATCTTTTTCTTAATGAAAAAGATAACACTTATCATTCTTATGGAGGATATTTAAGAACTCTAGTTAAAAGAGAGTTAGCCTCAAAAAAAGAGGCTAAGTTCAATGATATTTTTCCTAAAAATATCTATCCTGCTATGGAATTACTTATAGGAAAAAAGTTCTTAAATATATTTTTAGAAATCTCAAAGAATGCAATAAAATATCCTTTTGCTAGGGGATATGCTCGTAGAATGGTAAGAAGTTCTAGTTACTATAATCATATAGATTTTTTATTTGAATTATTTGATGATTTTGTGGAATTAAATTTTTTAAATCTTGATATTCTTACTGTTCTAAAAAAAGAATATAATAGTGATGGAATATATGGCTTAGAAAATCCTTATATAATAGCTTATGAAATAGACAATCAAAATCAAGAACTTATAGATTTAATAAAAGGGGCATTAGGCTCTCAAAAATCAAAAATAGATTTAACTTATAATATTATGAGAGCTATCTTTATTTCAAACAACAAAGATTTAATTGAACTTACAGGAAAGTTATTATTAGCTGCTAAACTTCAAGAGGGAGTTAGACAACAAATCTGCGAAAATATGGACTGTGGCTTACAAGAGAATTTTAAATATATGTTCAAAATTATCTATGATAACAATTTAATAAGATTTTCTTCTGTAAAAAGAGCCTTAGCAACTTGGACAGGTTTAGCTGGTGAAGGTGATGATATTAGTAAAATTGGTAAAAAAGAATTAGAAATTATAAATAAATTACTAGATAATCCAGACTATGAAGATGAACTTATAAAAAGTGATGATAATGTTGAGGTATATTTAGGACTTTGGAACAAGTCTACAAGAGATATAAAGTATTCTGTTGAAGCTTTGGAAAAACTTTTAAAAACTTCTAAATATCACACAAAATTATTAATTTCATATTATTTACATATTATAGAAAATAAGGAATACCAAAGAGAAATTGCTAAAAAAGTGATAAAAGAATATAGCAAAGACAATAAAAACATTGTTGAAATTTTGGCTTGTTACTTTGAATTTGTAGTGAGCTATATCAATGCTTACCATCTAAAAGATGATATAAGAAAAGGCGAAGTAAAAGCTGAAGATTATTTCAAGGATAAAAAAGAAGCCTTAGAGTTTTTTGATATTATAGAAAATGCTCTATCTCTTATAAAAGAAAAACAAAAAGTTTTTTCTCCTTGTATCTTCCCTTGGAATACAGAATCTATTAATACCGATATATTAACAAAAACTTTAAGCCTTATAGCTATTTTCTATCCTAATGACACATTAAAAAGTAGAGTTATGAAGTATATAAAAGAGATAGATACTTGGAATAGAGCTAATTTCTTTGAAATTCTATTTGAAAAACCAAGCAATAAAGAGGAAAAAGACTTTGTTATAGCTATGCTTTCAGATAGAAGTGATGCAGGAGTTTCTGCCTATGAAATAGTTAAAAATAATGACTTAATTAAGGAATATCCAAGAGAAATTGAAGATTTGTTGAGATTAAAAAGTGGAGATAGAAGAAAGAATTTAATAGATTTATTGATGACACAAGATAAGAAAGCATTGTTGACATCTATAGATAATTTACTTTCTGCTAATAATGAAAATAAAAGATTGGCAGGTTTAGATATATTAAATCAAGTCAATTCTAAGCAAAAACCTTTATATGATAAAAAAGAGGTGAAAAATTTAGTTGCAAAAATTTCTAAACCTACTGATGCTGAAAAGATATTGATAGAAAATCTTTCTGATAAAAAGAAGAAAGAAAGTGAAAATACTTTAAGTAAATTATATAACACTGAATATAAGTTAGATTTAGCTTATGAAATTAAGGAAGTGACTAAGTCTTCTAAGACTATTAAGAAAAATAAAAAAGATGAATATATAATTGAAAATACTTTAAATATTAAAAAGATTTTTACTAAGAGTGTAGATGAACTATTTAAGATAGTTAAAAAATTAAGTGAACTATATGTAAAAAATGAGAATTATGAGTATATGAGCTTTTACAATAAAGAATATGTTTTACTTAGAGATACATTCCAGATTACAAAAGATGTTAGCAATGTTCCATATAATGAAAGACAACAATTAGCTAATTATCCTTTGGAAGATGTTTGGAGAGATTTCTATAAAAAGGAAATTAAGGATTTTCCAACTTTATGGCAACTTCATACATTGCTATCGAGAGGATATAGTAATAATGATCCAGCCATTATAAAAGAGTACCAAGATTTCTATAAAAAAATCTTAGATATAGATATAACAGAGCTAAGAACTAAACTTAAAGAGGCTAATTTAAAATATATCTTCTCAGAAAATTACTATAATGATACAGGCTTTGTATTAGAAATTATAAGTATGCTTTACAAAGAATATTCTAAGGAAAATGAGGCTTATCTTTTTGAAATAGGAAAAATGTTTACTAGCTATGTCTTAGAAAATTTTGAAGTTAAAGATATAGTTGAGAAAAGAGAAAAATATAATAAAGATATTTATTATAATGTAAGTATCTATAATCGTAATTCTGGAGTTTATTACCTTTTTGCCAAGGCAATAGTGGATTACCTAGATTTCTATACTGATGAAAAATCTTTTAGTGAAAGCTTTGTTCTTAGATATAACTTAGATGAAAAAATTAGTAAATATTGTAATGAAAATTTAAAAGATTTTGAAATTCAAGGTACAACAAAAATTTTAGGACTTAGAAATTATGCACTAGCTATTAACTTAAAAATAGCAGAAAAAGATTTAATCTATAAATTTATTTTAGAAATAGAGAATAAGACAGAAGATGAAAAGAGAACAACTTTTTCTAACTTAGATATCTATATTGATGACTATAGAAAGATTTTAGCTAAGAAAGAAAATAAAAGATTAGCTACTCTTAATCAATTTATGCTTACTGAAGCATTAAAAACTATCTATGATGAGGGTAGAAAAATAGTTGATTACCTTGTACAAAATGAATTAAAAAGAGGAGATAGTCCAACTATATATTCTAGGGCACTTAATAGAATATATAGAATTGAAGGTATAGATTATCTTGTACAAATCCTACAATCTTTAGGAAAAGAAACCTTAGATAGAGGCTCTTACTATTGGGGCGGAAATGATACTAAGAAATCTGTGCTTAGCCATTTATTAAAGGTTTGTTATCCAACAGAAAAAGATAGTAGTAAAGAGCTTGCTAAAAAATTGAAAGGTACTGATATTACAGAACAAAGATTAGTTGAGGTGGCAATGTATTCTTCTCAATGGCTAGAAATTATTGAAAGTTATTTAGGTTGGAAAGGACTTGCTAGTGGTTGCTATTACTTCCAAGCACATATGAGTGATGTAGATAGAAATAAAGAAGGGCTAATTGCAAAATATACTCCTATTTCTATTGATGATTTAAGAGAGGGAGCTTTTGATATAGATTGGTTTAAATCTGCATACAAGGAGCTTGGAGAGAAAAAATTTGAAATGCTATATGACAGTGCAAAGTATATCTCTGATGGTGCTAAACATTCAAGAGCTAGAATGTTTGCTGATGCTGTCAATGGTAAGTTAAATTTAAAAGAAACTGAAAAGAAGATTGAAGATAAGAGAAATAAAGACTTAGTTGCTAGTTATTCATTAATTCCACTTCTAAAAGATAAACAAAAAGATGCTCTACATCGTTATCAATTTTTACAAAAATTCTTAAAAGAAAGTAAGAAATTTGGAGCACAAAGAAGAGCAAGTGAGGCTAAGGCAGTTAATATCTCATTGGAAAATCTATCTCGTAATATGGGATATTCTGATGTTACTCGTTTAATCTGGAATATGGAAACAGCTCTTATCAATGAAATGAAAGAATATTTTGAGCCTAAAAAACTTGATGATGTAGATGTATATATTAAAATTGATGATTTAGGACAATCTGAAATTATCTATGAAAAAGCTGGAAAAGAATTAAAATCTCTACCAACTAAATTAAAGAAAGATAAGTATATTGAAGCTATAAAGGAAGTTCATAAGAATTTAAAAGAACAATATCGTCGTTCAAGAAAAATGCTTGAAGAAGCTATGGAAGATGGAATTGAATTTTATGGCTATGAAATAGAAAATCTTATGACTAACCCTGTTATTGCACCTATTTTAAAATCTCTTGTTTTCAAAATGGGAAATGACTTAGGTTACTATGTGGATAAAAAATTAAAGTCTGCTAAGAAAAAATCTGTTGCAGTTAAAGATGATAGTTTATTAAAAATTGCACATTGTTTTGATTTATTTGAAAGTGGAGAATGGGCTACTTATCAAAAAGATATCTTTGATAGAGAATTAAAACAACCTTTCAAACAAGTTTTTAGAGAACTATATGTTAAAACTGTTGATGAAAAAGGTAGAGATAAATCTCTTCGTTATGCAGGACATCAAGTTCAACCTACTAAGACAGTTGCACTTTTAAAAACTAGAAGATGGATAATTGATGGGCAAGAAGGACTAGAAAAGGTTTACTATAAGGAAAATATAATTGCTAAAATCTTTGCACTTGCAGATTGGTTCTCTCCTGCTGATATAGAAGCACCTACTTTGGAAGAAGTACAATTCTTTGATAGAAAAACATTTAAACCTATTTTAATAGATGATGTACCAGATTTAATATTTACAGAAGTTATGAGAGATATTGATTTAGTTGTAAGTGTTGCACATATTGGAGATGTTGACCCTGAAGCAAGCCATTCTACTATTGAAATGAGAAAGGCTATTATTGAATTTAACTGTAAGTTATTTAAGTTGAAAAATGTTACATTTAGTGAAAATCACGCTTTGATTAAGGGAGAAAGAGCAGAATATTCTATTCACTTAGGAAGTGGACTTATCCATCAAAAGGCAGGAAGTGCTATAAATGTATTACCAGTGCATTCTCAACATAGAGGTAGAGTATTCCTACCATTTATAGATGATGACCCTAAGACAGCTGAAATTATGGCTAAGATTATACTATTTGCACAAGATGATAAGATTAAAGATGTATTTATTTTAGAACAAATTAAATAGAGATAAAAAAGCAGGGAATACCTGCCAGAGGAATCCCCACATAAAACTTTTACTAATAACTAAGAATTAGTAAACATTTTTAGATAGTAGTAAAAATATTACAACTATCATAATAAGTAACACAAGTTTTTCACACTTTCACCTCCTTTAAAAAGGGATGTCAGAGGAAAAAAATAGCACCCATGCCAGTGGGTGCTATTTTATATTAACAAGTAATCCTTAAAAGTAGTTTGACTAAAATTTTTTATTATGTTAAAGTTTTTTAAGGGGGTATAAATTATGTATCATTCAAGATGGAAAAATAGCCATAAGGAAGCAGGATTTGCCTATGGAGATAGATTATATAAAAATAATATTATTATTAACTTCAAATCTTATTTAACTAAAGAAAAAATAAGATATGCAGAGCAAGTTTTTGACATTTATAATGAATACTATCCTGAAATAATTGAAGAAATAAAGGGATTTGCTGAAGGACAACATACAGATTTTAAAATAGTATTTGCTTTTTTAGTAACTATGTATGTTTTTACTTACGATAATTATTGTTCAATGATTGCTTTAACAAATGAAAATTGTTTAGTTTTTGCTAGAAATAGTGATTTTTTAGTTGATATCAAAAAAGTTACTGATAGTACTTTTTATAAATTAAATTCAAATTTTTCATTTATTGGAAATACTACAGCAATGATACAAATGGAAGATGGAATAAATGAAAAAGGTCTTGCTTGCGGATTAACTTTTGTATATCCAACAGTCAAAAACTATGGTTTCAATGGAGGTTTTTTGATTAGATATATACTTGAAAAGTGTGAAACTACACAACAAGCGGTTGATTTTTTAAATAAAGTCCCAATTGGTTCATCACAAAATATTATCATAATTGATCGTTTTGGAGATTTGGCAGTAGCTGAGTTAAATAGTTCTCGTAAGACTATTAAAATCAATGAAACTAATATTATATACAGGACAAATCATTTCATTGAACAAACTATGTTAAGATATAAATACCTTGGAGAAGATAATGTTTTTTCTCATCTTAGATATGAAACATTAAATTCACAAAATTATACAGAATTTAATTTATCTGATATTTTTGAATTATTGAAAGGAAAAAACGGTTTTATATGTCAATATGACAAAACAAAGAAATTTGATACAATTTGGTCATCTGTTTTTGATATAAAAAATAAAGTTATTTATAGATGTGAGGGAAATCCAAAACAAAAAAAATTTATTATTGATAAAAGATTAAAATTTTCTTTTTGATATAAATTAGTTTGTAATTACAATAACTATTTTTTATCTCTAATAGTCTTTTCATTTTTCACCTCCAATCAGGCTAGAAATAAAAAGAAGGACAT
>ERZ773035.993-NODE-993-length-21425-cov-15.113336_pt1 | contig 21425 bp, 17 predicted proteins | sample MGYA00511487_ERZ773035 | MGnify/ENA primary metagenome ERZ773035 (study PRJEB29015, sample SAMEA2737985) | human oral metagenome | biome: human oral; feature: human-associated habitat; material: dental | place: China | collected 2024 ...
TCTCGGCGAATGCCGGGAACCCCGCAAGTGCCTCGAAAAACTTTTTGGTGTTTGCGGGAGTCCCGCAAGCATTTTCAGAAACGTTTTAGCCCATTGCGAGTCATCCGTAGAACCTCTCTGCTGATTTTATGCTTACCTCGAACTCACGTTATAAGCGTAAAAGCATGCAGAGCTGGCACTTTTCTGCTTCTTTTGCGTGGACAGAAAACAGATGGTTTGACCGATAAACACAAGAAAGAAAATGGCAAAGATTTTAGTGGCATTCGACACGGTAAGCGAAGGCTTCGAAGCGCTTACCTCTGAACATGAAGTGATTTTCCCGCCTCGTGGGCGCGACTTTACGCAGGCCGAGATCGCCGAACGCATTGGCGATTGCGATGTGCTCTGCTCCGTTTTTGACATCCCCGTCGGCCGTGACCTGATCGACTGCGGGCATTCGCTCAAGCTGATTGCGAACTACGCCGTGGGCTACAACAACATCGACACGGCCTATGCGGCCGAGAAGGGGATCGTGGTGACGAACACGCCGCGGTCGGTGATCGAACCAACGGCCGACTTGGCGCTGGCGCTGCTGCTGAGCTGCTCGCGGCGCATCGCGGAGTGGGATCGCGCCTTCCGCCGTGATCGCGATGCGATCGAGCACGGACGCCTCTGCCGACTCGGCGTCAACCTCTACGGTAAGACGCTCGGCATCCTGGGTTATGGCAATATCGGCGCGGCGGTGGCGCGGCGTTGTCAGGCCTTCGGCATGACGGTGCTCTACAACAAACGCACCCGCTACAGTGAGGCCGAGGAGCGTGAACGGGGCATCACGTATGCAGAGAAAGACGAGGTGATCCGTCGCGCCGATGTGCTGTCGCTTCACACGCCGCTGACGCCCGAGACGCGCCACCTGATTGGCGCCCGCGAGCTGGCGATGATGAAGCCCACAGCGATCCTGATCAATACGGCGCGTGGGGCCGTGGTGGATGAGCCTGCACTGGTGGCCGCACTCAAAGAGGGGCGGATAGCCGCCGCAGGTCTCGATGTGTTCGAGCAGAACGACGTGCCTTCGCCCGAGCTTTTCGAGCTGGAGAACGTCTCGCTCACGCCGCACATTGGCACGCAGACGTACGACTCGCGCGTGGAGATGGTGCATGAGCTGTGTAACAACGTCATCGGCTTCCTGCGCGGGGATCGGAAGATTGATCGCGTGAACTGATCTCTTTGGGAGAGGTGATCAAACGCCGGCTGCTTTCCGCTTGAGGGGGCAGCCGGCGTTGTGTTGGGTGGGGGCTACCGAAAACGAATCTCTCGGATGACGTCGGTACCCACCCGCTCGTTGAGCGTGCGGACGAGGCGGTCGCGCCACATCATTAGTTCGCTGCGCAAGACGGCGGAGTCGAGCACAACGTGCAGCGTGGCGCCTCGCACGTAGGCTTCGCGCGTAGCCTGTGCCACGCCCGGGCCGAGCACTTCGCGCCAGGCATGGACGAGGCGTACCTCGTCCAATCGACGACCGATCTCGGGGTTTTGGGTGAAAAACTCACGGAGAATCTCGCCTATGGATTGGGCGTTGACGCGTTTCATCGGCCGTCCTCCATGGCCGTCACCATTCCTGCGTCGACGTGGAACATGGCGTACTCCTTGCGGATAGACTCGAGGATGCTATCTAAGTATTTGCGGTTGGTGTCGGTGATGAAGATCTGCCCGAATCGCTCCTCGCCAACGAGCCGGACGATGTGTTCCACACGCGTGGCATCCAGCTTGTCGAATATATCGTCGAGCAGTAAAATCGGCAGCGTGGTGTTCTTGGCCGAGAGGAAGGAGTATTGCGCGAGCTTGAGCGCCACGAGGCACGTCTTGTTCTGTCCCTGCGAACCGAGGTGACGGATGGGCAGGCCGTCGAGTGTCATCTCCAGATCGTCCTTGTGGACTCCCGTTGTGGTATAGCCTACCTCACGCCGCTCACGCTCGCGGTGGCGTGCCAGCTCCTCCTCCAAGCTGACCGTCTGCAACTGCGAGATGTAGCGCAGCCCCACAGCCTCGTCGTCCCGCCCGATGGCGCGATAGTACTCGTCGAAGAAGGGGAGGAACTCCTCAATGAGGCGGGTGCGAGCATCAAAAATCTGTTGGCCGTGTTGCGCGAGTTGCATCTCCAGCACCTCGTAAAGGGCAGTGTCGGTGCTCTGTTCGCGGAGCATACGGTTGCGTTGTTGCAGCGCCTTATTGTAGCGTATGAGTGCGTGCATGGCAAGACCGTCATATTGCGAGAGGATCATATCCATCCACCGCCTTCGCTCGTCGCTCCCTCCGCGAATCAACTCCGCATCCGACGGCGAGATCATGACGAGCGGCAGCAGCCCGATGTGGTCCGACAACCGTGGGTAAGGCTTTTGGTTGCGTTTGAATTGCTTGCGTTGGCCGCGTGGGAGGGCGAAAAAAATGGACTCGGTGCGGTCGCCAAAGAGATATTCACCCTGCAGCACGCAGAGATCCTCGCCTCGCCGGAGGAGTCGCTCTTCGGTGGTGTAGACGTGGCTCTTGCAGAAGGAGAGGTAATAGATGGCGTCGAGCAGATTGGTCTTGCCCATGCCATTATTGCCGAAAAAGCAGTTGATCTTCGGCGAGCAAACGATGTCAGCCTGCCGGATGTTCTTATAGTTCAGGACGGAGAGCTTGTTCAATATCATACGAATAAATAGGTAGGGGGAATGTGGAGGGTGCTGTGTGCGGGGGCAAAAATAAATTGGGGAGAGACCGAAGTAGGCCTTTCGGGTAAAAAATTACTTTTGCGCCTCGAATTTCAAGAAGCAAAAACGAATAGTAAACAGAAAGAAAAAAGGATCGTTATGGCGAAAAAGACAACAAACGAGGAGAAGGAAATAGAAGTAGAAGAAATCGTTTCCCGATCGGAACAGTTTATTGAAAAGCATAAGCAGAAAATCATCGCCGGGATATCGGCCATTGCCGTTGTGGTCGGCCTCATTTTGGCCTACCATTACCTCTATGCCAAGCCACAAGCCGAGAAGGCTAAGCTGGCCATCTTCAAGGGCGAGCAATATCTGGCCATGGACTCTTTCGCCTTGGCGCTGAACGGAAACGGTGTCGACTACGACGGTTTCGAGGCCATTATCGATCGCTTTGGTGGCACCAAGACTGGTAATCTGGCCAAGGCCTACGCCGGCATCTGCTACTACCACCTCGGTGATCCCGAAAAAGCCATTCAGCGACTCAAAGCCTACAAGGGTGACGACGCCCAAATAGCCCCCACCATCATCGGATTGATTGGCGATTGCTATGTCACCACGGGCAACACGAAGGAAGGTATCAGCTACTTCGAGAAAGCCGCGTCGAAAGCCAACAACGATCTGATTAGCCCCATCTATCTGAAGAAGGCCGGCCTCGCCTACGAGTCCCTCAAGCAATACCCCGACGCCCTGAAGGCCTACGAGACCATCCGCGACAAATACAACCAGTCGATGGAGGCAATGGACATCGATAAGTACATCACTCGCGTCAAACTCCTCTCCGAATCCAAATAAGACACCGGAAGCATGGCAACTATCTATCACAACTTGTCGGAATACGACTTCGAGACCGTCCCCGATGCCTCCGAAATGCGTTTCGGGATCGTGGCTTCAGAGTGGAATCAGAACGTCACCGAAAAACTCTTGGAAGGCGCCTGTAACACGCTGGAGCGTCATGGCGCCAAGCAGGAAAACATTCACATCGAGCGCGTGCCTGGTAGCTTCGAGCTCACTTTCGGCGCCAAGATGATGGCCCAGTCGCAGGACGTCGACGTCGTGATCGTCATCGGTTGCGTCATTCGGGGTGATACGCCGCATTTCGACTACGTCTGTTCGGGGGTGACACAGGGTGTTACTGGGCTGAACCTCGAGGGCGACATCCCCTTCATCTTCGGCATGCTCACGACCGAGAACCTCAAGCAAGCCGAAGACCGTTGTGGCGGTCGCTACGGCAACAAAGGCGATGAGGCGGCGGTGACCGCCATTAAAATGGTCGATTTCGCTCGCCGGATTTGCACGGCTCGAAAATAGATCTACCTTTGCGCCGCATTTGACAGAAAAACGGGCAGTTACCAGAGTGGCCAAATGGGGCAGACTGTAAATCTGCTGGCTTACGCCTTCGGTGGTTCGAATCCATCACTGCCCACCCCACTGGGGGAATGAAAAGTTGTCGCAATGCAACCATGCGGAAGTAGCTCAGTTGATAGAGCATTAGCCTTCCAAGCTGAGGGTCGCGGGTTTGAGCCCCGTCTTCCGCTCTTTAAGTTTAATAGATTTGGGTGGCAGAGGCTTTACAAAACGATTTTGTAGAGCCTCTGTTTTTTAGTATCCAGATCATAGCCCAACCTTCCGCCTGAGCACAGAGCAACTACTCTCAGGCCGATCCGCACGAAATACAGCCAGAGAAAATCATCAAACAACACCCCTCATGGATACTTCACTGCTCTCCTTCGCACTGCTCTGCTTTACATCGTTCTTCACGCTGACGAACCCGTTGGGCACCATGCCTGTCTTTCTGACCATGACGAACGGTCTGGACGAGCGTCAGCGCCGTGCCATCGTCCGTCGTGCCACCATCGTGGCCTTTATCACCGTGCTGGTCTTCACCTTTTCGGGCCAATTCCTCTTCAAATTCTTCGGTATTTCCACGAACGGCTTCCGCATAGTCGGTGGCGTGATCATCTTCAAAGTCGGGTTCGACATGCTCCAAGCGCGCTACACCTCGCTGCGCCTCAAAAAGGAGGAAATCAAGACCTACGCCAACGATATCTCCATCACGCCGCTGGCTATCCCCATACTCTGTGGCCCCGGTGCCATCGCCAACGCCATCGTGCTAATGCAAGACGCCCACACGCTCGAGATGAAAGGCGTGCTGATCGGCGTCATCGCCTTCATCTACCTCTTTGCTTACATCATCCTCGGCTTCTCCACCCACTTGGTGCGTTTCCTGGGGGAGACCGGCAACAACGTCATGATGCGACTCATGGGCCTGATACTGATGGTCATCGCTGTGGAGTGTTTCGTGGGTGGTGCCCGGCCGATCTTGGTCGAAATCTTGCGAGAAGGTCTCAGATAGCTGTGCCCAGACGCTGAGACTCTCGTTATAGATTGTCGTCGAGTCGTTTTTCTGCGGGTACACCCTCATCCCCTGAGGGGATAGGGGCGTCATCGTGAAAAAACGCCTCGTCCCCTGAGGGGATAGGGGTGTCATCGTGAAAAAACGCCTCGTCCCCTGAGGGGGTGAGGGTGTCATCGTGAAATAACGCCTTATCCCCTGAGGGGATAGAGGTGTCATCGTGAAAATGGCTCTCATCCCCTGAGGGGATAGGGGTGTAATCGTAAAAATGGCTCCCATCCCCTGAGGGGATAGGGGTGTCATCGTGAAATAACGCCTCATCCCCTGAGGGGATAGGGGTGTGATCGTGAAAATGGCTCCCATCATGCGAGGTGATGGGGGTGTATTACTTTTGCCGCGCCTTGATTTCAAGGCACATTCATGCATCAACCCATGCGCTGGTCACGGCTCAGACCCTCCGGACGCAACTTTCCCCCACAAAAACGAAACGATGACAATGAGATTTTTCCATCGATGGCAGACGATTCTGATAGGCCTCCTTACAGCCATCACCTTCAGCGCTTCCGGGCAGAACGTGCGGCTGAGCGACGCCGCTGAGATCAGCCTCCTGACCTGTTCGCCCTCCGACGAGGAGGCCTACACGCTCTATGGCCACACCGCCATCCGGGTGCGCGATCCCCACCCTGCGAGCGACTCCACGCGCCCGATCGACTTCGTGTTCAACTACGGCCTTTTCGACTTCTCCAAGCCCCATTTCATCTACCGCTTCGCCCGCGGTGAGACGGATTATATGCTCGGAGGAAACGACTTTGAGCAGTTCCTGGCCGCCTACCGCGCCCGCGGCAGTGAGGTCTGTGAGCAGACGCTGGCCCTCGACTCCGCCGAGCGGCAACGCCTCCTGGACGCCCTCGTGGAGAACGCCCTGCCGGAGAATCGCACGTATCGCTACAACTTCTTTTTCGACAACTGTGCCACGCGCCCGGCCGCGATGATTGAGCGCGCCGTCAACGGATCGATCGCTTATGAGGAGCGGCGTGAGGTGGAGACGTTCCGCGATCTGATCAACGGCTGCACCCGTCGCCATCCCTGGCTCACTTTCGGCTGCGACCTCGTGGTGGGTGCTCCCGCCGATCGGCCGATGCACCTGCGCGAATCATTCTTCATTCCTGAGCGGCTGCGCGAGTCGTTCGACGGCGCATGGATCATCACGCCCGACGGGTCGAAGCGTCGCTTAGTCTCCTCCACCCGTCTGCTCTCGGAGCGCACCGCCCCGGAGATCGTGCCCGACTTTTTCACGCCGCTCGTGTGTAGCCTGCTGCTCTTCATCGTCGTGGCGCTGCTGACCCTCATCGAGGTGCGGCGCGAGGCCTCGTTCCGTTGGCTGGACTTCCTGCTCTTCTTCGTGGCAGGGCTGGCCGGCTGCGTCCTGGCCTTCTTGGCCTTCTTTTCGGTTCACCCCGCCATGTGGCCCAACGTGACGTTCCTCTGGCTCCATCCGCTCCATCTCATCGGCGCCGTCTGCATGGCCGTGAAGCGGTGTAAACGCCTGAGCTATGTGTATCATTTGCTTACATTCGCCGCGCTTTTGGCGGCAGGGGTCGGATACGTCATCGTCCCGCAGCATTTCAACGCCGCCTTTTTCCCCCTGATGCTGACCCTGCTCATGCGCTCGGGAAGATATTTGACGAGAAGAAAGAAAATCCGGTTTGAATAATCAATGAGGCGAATCCTATCCTCCCTACTCACCCTACTGGCCGTCACGCAGATCCAGGCGCAACAACAGCGCGCGCCCAAGTTGGTCATCTTCATCACGGTCGATCAGTTGCGGGGCGATTACATCGAATATTTCCAACACACCTTCGGCGAGCGCGGCTTCAAGCGCCTGTTGGCTGAGGGGGCCGTCTGCCACAATGTCCGCTTCGGCTTTTCCAACCTCAACCAAGCCTCCGCCTTCGCCACCCTCTTCACCGGCGCCTATCCATCGGTTCACGGCATCACCGGCCTCAAGACCTACAGCTTCGAGACGGCCAAAGAGGTCTCCCAACTCTACGACGCCGACTATCTCGGCAACTTCACCCGCGACAATTATTCCCCCCGCAACCTGCTGGCCGCCACGATCGGCGACGAGCTGAAGGTCGTCTCCGGCGGACGCAGCGAGGTCTACGCCATCGCCCCCGACGCCGAAGCCGCCATCCTCTCCGCAGGTCATGCCGCCAACGGTGCTTTCTGGATCGACAACTACAACGGCCGCTGGGCCACCACGACCTATTATAAAGGAGTACCCTGGTACGTCGAGAAGTACAACAACGGCAACGAATCCTTGCCCGCCCGACTTGGGACGCGCGTCTGGCAACCCGCTCTCTCGCCCGATAAGTACGAGGCCCTGCCCTGTCTCTCGGGGCCGAACACCTTCCAGTACACCTTCAAGGCCAACACCGCCGGCTGCTACCCTGACCTCAAGACGTCTCCATTCGGCAACGAAGAGGTTAGCCGTCTCTTCAACCAATTCCTCGAGTACGGCGCCCTCGGCACCCGCCCCACGCCCGACTTCGTGGCGCTCACCTTTTACGCTGGCAACTACCGTGGCATTCGCTATTCTGGCAACACGCGTGAGATACAAGACCTCTATCACCGTTTGGACAAAGAGTTAGAGCGACTCATCGACGCTGTCGAGAAGAAAGTTGGGTTGCAGCATGTGCTCTTCGTGCTTACCGGAACGGGCCACTTTACGAGCGAGGAGGTCCGCCCCGAGGGCACCCGTTGGGTCGGTGGCGAGTTCCACCCCAAGCGTTGCATGGCACTGTTGAACATGTACCTCATGGCTATCTACGGGCAGAAGAATTGGGTGCGCGAGTTCTACAACAATCAGGTCTACCTCAACCGCAAAGCCATCGAGGAAGCCAAGATCGACCTGGGCGAAATACAAGCACGAGCCGCCACCTTCCTGCAGGAGTTTAGCGGCGTGGAGCGTGTTACGACCGACATGACGCTGCGCTCCGGTGTGTGGAACGAGGACGTGACCGACCTCAGTCACGGTACCTATCGCGGCCGTCGAGGCGACCTCATACTGGCGCTCAGCCCCGGCTGGACGGTTGTCAACGACGACAACGCGAAAGATCGCCCCAAGGTCGTCCGTGATCAAGCCGTGCCCACGCCGGTCATCTTCTTCGGCAACGGCATCAAGCCGCAGCACATTTACCGTGAAGTCAAGGCCGTCGAGATTGCGCCGACTGTCACACATGTCATGCGTATCCGATCGCCCAACGCGGGCGACGCCCTTCCGATACCGGAGATCCGGTAAGCGGAGGCGCCCTCACAACGCAAAGCGAACAGTCCGCCACCCCCGAAAAGGTGGCACCTTTTTTGCCACACTGTGGCACTTTTCCCCCTCCCTCCAATACGTTTATACAAATAGTCAACACATCATACACTCATGGGATTTAATGAGATACTCACTAAGCTGTTCGGCAATAAGTCGCAGCGAGATTTGAAAGAAATAACCCCCTACGTCGACCGCGTGAAGGCCGCCTATCCGGCCATTCAGAAGCTGACCGACGACGAGCTGCGCACCAAGACGGCCGAGATTCGCCAACACATTCAGGACTACGTAGCCGAAGACAAGAAGCGCATCGCAGACCTCCGCCAAGGCATCGACGAGAAGGAACTCGAAGAGCGCGAGGCCATCTGGGCCGAAGTCGACGAGATCGAGAAGAAGATCGCCGACCAATACGAGAAGGTACTCGATGAAGTACTGCCCGACGTCTTCGCCATCGTCAAGGACACGGCTCGCCGCTTCGTTGAGAAGGAAGAGATCACCGTCACCGCCACCGACTTCGACCGTGATCTGGCTACGCGCCACGACTTCGTCCGTATCGACGGCGACAAAGCCATCTACCAGAACCACTGGATGGCCGGTGGCAACGAAATCAAGTGGGACATGATCCACTACGACGTGCAACTCTTTGGCGGCGTCGTGCTCCATAAGGGCAAGATCGCCGAGATGGCCACTGGCGAGGGTAAGACACTCGTCGCCACGCTCCCCGTCTTCCTTAATGCCCTCACCGGTGAAGGCGTGCACGTGGTCACCGTCAACGACTACCTCTCCAAGCGTGACTCCGAATGGATGGGGCCGCTCTACATGTTTCACGGACTCTCCGTGGATTGTATCGACAAGTACCAGCCCAATTCCGACGAGCGCCGCAAGGCTTACCTCTCGGACATCACCTTCGGAACGAACAACGAGTTCGGCTTCGATTACCTGCGCGACAACATGGCCATCAGCCCGCAAGACCTCGTGCAGCGCAAGCATAACTACGCCATCGTCGACGAGGTCGACTCCGTGTTGATCGACGACGCTCGTACGCCGCTGATCATCTCCGGTCCCGTGCCCAAAGGCGAGGAGCAACTTTTCGACGAGTATCGCTCGAAGGTGGAGACCGTGGTCAATGCGCAGAAGAATCTTTGCACCAAGCTCCTCACCGAGGCCAAGCAGAAGATGAAGAGCGACGACAAGAAGGTGCAGGAGGAAGGCTCCCTGCTCCTCTTCCGTTCTTTCAAGGGACTCCCCAAGAACAAAGCCCTCATCAAGTTCCTCAGCGAGCCGGGCATCAAGACAAGCATGCTCAAGACCGAGGAGTTCTACATGCAGGACAACATGCGTAACATGCACATCGTGACCGACGAGCTCTATTTCGTGATCGACGAGAAGAACAACAGCATCGAACTTACCGACAAAGGCCTCGACCTGCTGACGGGCAACATGGAGGACCCGCAATTCTTCGTCCTGCCTGACATCGCTTCCGAGCTTTCCCAGATCAGCAACCTGCCCGGCAGCGACGCTGAACGTCAAGCAAAGAAGGACGCGCTGCTCACGAACTACTCCGTCAAGAGCGAGCGTGTGCACACCATCAACCAGCTGCTGAAGGCCTACACCCTCTTCGAGAAAGACGACCAATACGTCGTGATCGACGGGCAGGTGAAGATCGTCGACGAGCAGACGGGCCGTATCATGGAGGGCCGCCGCTATTCCGACGGGCTCCATCAAGCCATCGAGGCCAAGGAACGCGTCAAGGTGGAAGCCGCCACGCAGACCTTCGCCACGATCACACTCCAGAACTACTTCCGTATGTACCACAAGCTCTCCGGCATGACCGGTACGGCTGAGACTGAGGCCGGCGAGCTTTGGAACATCTACAAGCTCGACGTGGTCGTGATCCCCACCAACAAGCCCGTCATTCGTAAGGACATGAACGACCGGATCTACAAGACGAAGCGCGAGAAATACAACGCCGTCATCGACGAGATCGTCCGTACGCGCAACGAGGGACGGCCCTCGCTCGTGGGTACCACGTCGGTCGAGATCTCCGAGCTGCTCAGCCGCATGCTCAGCATCCGCAAGATCCCGCACAGCGTGCTCAACGCTAAGCTCCACCGCCGTGAGGCCGACATCGTCGCCCAAGCCGGACAGAGCGCGATGGGCATGACTACCATCACCGACCCTGACGGCACGGAGCGCACCGAAGAACGCATGCTCGGCACCGTCACCATCGCCACGAACATGGCCGGTCGAGGTACCGACATCAAGCTCTCCCCCGATGTGCGCAACGCCGGCGGATTGGCCATCATCGGCACCGAGCGCCACGAGAGTCGCCGCGTCGATCGCCAGCTCCGCGGACGTGCCGGTCGTCAGGGCGACCCCGGTTCGTCGGTCTTCTTCATCTCCCTCGAGGATAACCTCATGCGCCTCTTCGCCTCCGAGCGCGTGGCCAAAGCGATGGACATGTTCGGCCACAAAGAGGGCGATGTGCTCGAGGCCGGCATGCTCAACAAGTCCGTCGAGCGCGCCCAGAAGAAAGTGGAGGAAAACAACTTCGGCATCCGTAAGCGCCTCTTGGAATACGACGACGTGATGAACTCCCAGCGTAACGTCATCTACACCCGCCGCCGCCACGCCCTCATGGGCGAGCGCATCGGGCTGGACGTGATGAACACGCTCTACGACGCCACCGTGGCCCTCGTCGAGCAGGCGCGCGATGGCGGCGACTTTGACAGCTTCAAGCTGGAGCTCTTCCGCACCTTCGCCCTCGAGTGTCCCGTCACGGAGGAGACCTTCCGCGAGGCCAAGACCGACGCCCTCACCGAGCAGGTCTTCAAGGCCGTCATGGAGCAATACAAGCGCCGCACCGAGCGCATGGCGCAGGTGGCTGATCCCGTCATCCGCCAGGTATTCGAGAACCAGGGCGCCATGTACGAGAACATCATGATCCCCGTGACCGACGGCAAGCGCATGTACAACGTCTCGTGCAACCTCAAGGAGGCTTACGACACCCATTCGCGCGCCATCGTCAAGGCCTTCCAAAAGGCCGTCACGCTGCTCACCATCGACGAGGCGTGGAAGGAACACCTGCGCGACATGGACGACCTCCGCCAGTCCGTTCAGAACGCCAGCTACGAGAACAAAGACCCGCTGCTGATCTACAAACTCGAGGCTTACAACCTCTTCAAGACGATGGTCGAGACGATGAACCGCAAGACGGTCGCCATCCTCATGCGTGGCCAGATCCCCGTCCAAGAGGCGCCCGACGAGGAACGTCAGGCCGCCCCTGAAGTGCGTCAGGCCGTCCCCGAGCGCCGCACCGACATGAGCCGTTATCGCACCGAGAAGGACGACGCCGATGCGGCTCCGCGCAGCGCCGACTCGGAGGGCACACAGCCGCAGCCGCCCGCGGGTCCCGCACCGCGTCAGCCGCAGGAGCCCGTCCGGGTGGAGAAGAAAGTGGGCCGTAACGACCCCTGCCCCTGCGGCAGCGGCAAGAAGTACAAGAACTGTCACGGCCGCGGACTCTGATCGGTAAACCGAAAAGAGCCGAAAATGAAAGATGCCGGGTACACGCTGCGAGAGGCGTGTATCCGGCATTGTCATAAGTAAGAAGGAGATCCCCCGGGGTGGCCCCCGAGGGGTCTGCCCCTCTTACTTCAGGTTCGTACGGTAGAAATCCGCAATGCGATCGAAGGGGATCTTGTCCGTTTGGTCGTAGAGATCCGTGTGCGTAGCGCCGGGGACGATCAGCAGCTGCTTATTCTCGCCCTTGAGGCGACGGTAGGTGTCTTCGCCCATGTAGCGACTATGCGCCTTCTCGCCGTGGACGATGAGGACTGGCGCGCGGAGGTCTTCGGGGTGCGAGAGGAGGGCGTTGTTCATCCAGCCCGTCATGGCCTGTTGCATCCACCCGAGGTTGGAGTTGACCGAGCGGGGATGATAGCCGCGCGGAGCCTTGTAGTACTCCGAATACTGGCGGACGAAGTCCGGCTCTTTGCCCGTGAGCTGGTCGACGGGGATGGTCGTGAAGGCGTGTTTTGTGAGGCCAGCGGCGTACTCGCTGGTGCGGAGGTCTGCGATCTCCTGCTTGGCGCGATAGCGGTCGTCGGCCGTGCCGCTGTCGTTGTAGCCCCAGGCTCCGATGCGTGGCATGTCGTACATGGTGCTCGCCACGACGGCTTTGATGCGCGGATCGTTAGCGGCGGCATTGAGCGCGATGCCACCCCAGCCACAGATGCCGAGGATACCGACGCGTACGGGGTCGACGCCGTCGAGGTTGCAGAGGTAGTCGACGGAGGCTTGGAAGTCTTCCGTGTTGATATCGAGCGAGAAGACGTCGCGCGGATGGCCGCTACTCTCACCCGTAAAGGAGGGGTCGAAGGCCAGCGTGATGAAGCCGCGCTCGGCGAGTGTCTGTGCGTAAAGTCCGCTGGACTGCTCCTTGACGCCGCCGAAAAGTCCGCAGACGGCGATGGCGGGCAGTTTGCCCGTAGCGCCTTTGGGAAGGTAGAGATCGGCGGCCAGGGTGAGGCCAAAATGGTTGTGGAAAGTCACCTTGCGGTGCTCCACACGGTCGCTTTGAGGGAACACTTTGTCCCATTCTGAAGTCAGTGACAAAGCCTCATCGAGAGGAGAACTTGCCGTTTTGTTCGTGTTCATTGTGCCTTGTGCTTGAAGAGTGAATGATGAGGCGCCTGCAAAGAGGAGCAGGCGGCCAGGGGATGAATGTATTTTCTCATTTGAAATATGGGGAATGAGGTTTCGGGTAAAAAAAAGAATGCCGGACACGGGTGGGGAGAGGGCGGGCATCTGTATCCGGCTATTCTTAGTGAGCCATAGCGTTATTCCTCCGGCAGCTTGATGTCAGGATTGCCGTCGTCCGGCTTCTTCGGATCCTTCGGTTTCTCGTCCGGCTTCTTCGGCTGCTCCGGTTGCTTCGGGTCGGGCGTAGGCTTGGGATCCTTGGGTTGCTTAGGCTCCTTCGGTTCTTTGGGAGTCTTGGGTTCCTTCGGCTTCTTGTCCCCGGCGGCCTTACGCTGGGCGAGGCTCTGGCGATAAACTGTTTCGATGCGATCGGTTTGCTTGTTCATCGCTTCGGCCACTTGGGCAATAACGTTCGGGTCGACCGGCGCTTTGCCATAAACGTAATTCCATTGCAACACCAAAATCACGCGTTCATAGAGTGCATCCGTTTCGGGGCGCACCTTGCCAGAGGGCGGCAGGTGAGTCTTTTCCACTTCTGTCTCGCGGCGCTCTTTATAGATCTTACGGAACTCCGTGTTGACGGCCTCCAGCTTGGTGACCACCGGATCCAGCCCCAGCTTGGTGACGTCGGCCGTGTATTTGGCGTCCTTGAGGTCGGCCAAGAATCCTAAGATGTCAGCCGTTTCGCGGTCGAACGATTCCTTTTGAATGCCAGCGTAGCGGCGGGTCATAACGGAGAGGCGCTTGGCAGCGGCCACCATGTCGGCGTCGCTCAGCAGCAGGGCGTTGCGCACCGAGGCGATGATGAACAGCACCAGCCGGTCGCGCTCCTCGTCCTTCTCCATCATTAACGCCGTATTGGCGTCGGCCTGTGCGTCTCGATTATTCGAGATTTCGGTGTCGATGTTGCCGCGCCATTCCGGCATCACGTCGTCGGGCATACCGAGCTTCGTCGGGTCCACGGCGTGCACGATGTCGTACGTCTCGCTGTGAAATTGTACATGCAGGGGATTGTCATACTTTCTCAGCCCCGGCTTATTGATTACTACGGTCTTTTTCATTGGACCTCCTTTGTTAAATGATTAAACGTGTTGATTGTTTGCTCCATCAGTTGCGAGCATGGCCTCTTCCTTAGTCGGGAAATGACCTCTCCCGAAGGTTGGCCCCATTTCCTTAGTCGGGAAATGGCCTCTCCCGAAGGTTGGCCCCATTTCCTTAGTCGGGAAATGCCTCATTCCGCGGCAGCGGCGACAAATGTAGAACGATTCGGCTGCCCCCACACCCGCCCCGGGTCGCCTGATCATTCATCCCTGCGGGATGTTTGGAGGGCGTATGCGATACGCCCCTACACGAGTACCCGGCAAACTTGGCAGGCATCCCTGATGCCCCCGGCCCAACTTCGCAGCCCCCCGCCTCCGCCCGCCTTGGACTGCGTAAACCGCGGACTTACCTTTGCCCCCGTCAAAAAAGGAGCGGAGGACGGCGTGATGCACGACTACTTCTCACTCCTTCTAACTACATTGTACAACATATACTACATATACTACCTCTATAAATGATGATCGAACAACAACTCTCGGCGGCCGTACGGGCTGCCATCGAGGCGCTCTACAACCACACCGTGGCGCCCGAACAAACCGCGCTGCAAAAGACAAAGAAGGAGTTTGAGGGCCACCTCACCCTCGTCGTCTTCCCCTTCCTGCGCATATCCCGGAAGTCGCCCGAAGAGACGGCCCGCGAGATCGGCCAGTACCTCCGCGAGCACGAGCCCGCCGTGGCCGACTTCAACGTGATCAAAGGCTTCCTCAACCTCACCATCGCCGGCAGTCGCTGGGTGGAGGCGCTCGGCGCGATCCATGCCGATGACGCGTTCGGCACACGCCCCATCACGGCGGAGTCGCCCCTCGTCATGGTCGAATACTCGTCGCCGAACACCAACAAGCCCCTCCACCTCGGCCACGTGCGCAACAATCTGCTCGGCTATAGCCTCTCTCGCATCCTCGAGGCCAACGGCAACCGGGTGGTCAAGACGAACATCGTCAACGATCGCGGCATCCACATCTGCAAGTCCATGCTGGCGTGGAAGAAGTGGGGCGAGGGCGCCACGCCGGAGTCGACCGGCAAGAAGGGCGACCACCTCGTGGGCGATTTCTACGTCCTCTTCGACAAGCATTACCGCGAGGAGCTGCGCACGCTTGAGGCCACGGGGCTGACCCGCGAGGAGGCCGAAGCCCAGTCGCCACTCATGGCCGAGGCGCGCGAGATGCTGCGCCGTTGGGAGGCCGGCGACGAGGAGGTGCGCGCCCTTTGGGCCACGATGAATAGCTGGGTCTACGCCGGCTTCGACGAGACGTATCGCCGCCTTGGCGTCGGCTTCGACAAGATCTATTACGAGTCGCAGACCTACCTCGAGGGGCGCGACAAAGTGCTCGAGGGCCTCTCGCGCGGACTCTTCTACCGTCGCCCCGACGGCTCCGTCTGGGCCGACCTCACCGCCGACGGCCTCGACGAGAAGCTCCTCCTGCGCGCCGATGGCACGTCGGTCTACATGACGCAAGACATCGGCACCGCCAAGCTCCGCTACGATGATTACCCCATCGACCGCATGATCTACGTCGTCGGCAACGAGCAGAACTACCACTTCCAAGTCCTCTCCCTGCTGCTCGACAAGCTCGGGTTCGCCTTCGGTCGCGGGCTGATCCACTTCTCCTACGGCATGGTGGAGCTGCCCGAGGGCAAGATGAAGAGCCGCGAGGGCACCGTCGTCGATGCGGACGACCTGATGGACGAGATGATCGCCACAGCGCGCGACATCTCCAACGAGCTGGGCAAGCTCGACGGCCTCAGCCGCGAAGAGGCGGACGACATCATCCGCATCATCGGCCTCGGCTCCCTGAAATACTTCATCCTGAAGGTCGACCCGCGGAAGAACATGACCTTCAACCCCAAGGAGTCGATCGACTTCAATGGCAACACCGGGTCGTTCATTCAGTACACCTATGCGCGCATCCGCTCCGTCTTGCGTAAGGCCGCCGAGCAAGGGCTCACCGTCCCCGCCACGCTGCCCACGGATACGCCGATCAACGCCAAGGAGCAAGCCTTGGTGCAGTCGCTGGCCGACTTTGCCGACGTCGTGCGTGAGGCGGGCGAGACGTACAGCCCGGCCTGCATCGCCAACTACACGTACGATCTGGTGCGGGAGTTCAACCAGTTCTATCACGATTACTCGATCCTCGGCGAGGCCGACGAACGCGTGCGTGCCTTGCGCCTGACGCTGTCGGCCGAGACGGCCAAGGTGATCCTCACCGGCATGTCGCTCCTCGGCATCGAAATGCCAGAGCGGATGTAAAGTCTTTAGTTACGAGTTACGAGTTACAAGTTACAAGTGCATAGTAAGTACCCGGCCAGTTTGGCCGGCGCCCCTCGGCGCCTTGACTTTCTTTTCGCCTCCTTTTCTTGTGTCAAGACAAGAAAAGGAGGTAGGGGTCAGGGGACAAAGTCCCCAATAAGCCTATCCATGACGCCTGTCACTCGTCACTTGTAACTTGTAACTCCACCCTCACATGAAGCTCATCACCATCCTCGGGGCACGTCCCCAGTTCATCAAAGCCGCGACCGTCAGCCGTGCCATCGTCGAGCATAACCGCCGCGCCACCTCCGACCGCATCGAAGAGCGCATCCTGCACACCGGCCAGCACTACGACGCGAACATGAGCGACGTCTTCTTCCATGCCCTCGAGATCCCTCGCCCCGCATGGAACCTGCAATGTGGCGGCATCGGCAGTCACGCCGAGGCCACGGCGCACATGATGACGGGCATCGAGCGGATCCTCTTAGACGAGCGCCCCGACCGCGTCCTCGTCTATGGCGACACCGACTCCACACTCGCCGGCGCACTGACGGCCGCCAAGCTGCATATCCCCGTGGCGCACGTCGAGGCCGGTCTGCGCAGCTTCAACCGACGCATGCCCGAGGAGATCAATCGCGTGCTCACGGACCACCTGGCCGACCGCCTCTTCTGCCCCACGCGTGCTGCTGTCGAGCATCTCCGCCGCGAGGGCGTCACCGACGGCGTCATGCACACGGGCGACGTGATGTATGACGCCGCCCTCATCTTCGGGAGCCTCGCCGCCCGTCGCTCGACTGTCATCGAATCGCTTGGCCTCACGCCGAAAGCGTTCTATCTCACCACCGTCCACCGCGCCGAGAATACGGACGACGTCACGCGCCTCACGGCCATCGTTCGTGCCCTCATCGAGGCGTCCACGCCCACGTGCCCCGTCGTTTGGCCGTTGCATCCCCGCACGCGGTCGCGCCTCGAAGCCTACGGGTTGCTCGCCCCCTTGAGCGACGCGGTACGCCTGACGGAGCCGGTCGATTACTGGGACATGGTGCGGTTGGAACAGTCCGCCGCCGCCATCCTCACCGACTCGGGCGGGATACAGAAAGAAGCCTACTTCCATCGCACGCCCTGCGTCACGTTGCGCGACGACACCGAGTGGTTAGAGACGATCGAGGCCGGTTGGAACATCCTCACCGGCAGCGACACCGACCGCATCCTCCACGCCCTACGCAATCCGTCGCCCACGCGCCACGAGATCGCCGACTTTGGCGACGGCCACGCCGCCGAACGGATCGTAGAGGTACTGGCGGAATGATGTGCCCGGCAAGGATGGCCGGCGTCCCTGGTGCCTTGCCTGTTAAGACTCTGTCTGATTGATTGCTGCAGAAGAAAATGGCTGTAGATAAGCCAAGCTACAGACAAGGCTATTTTATCATATCACGAAACCCAATTATTAGCAAGAAAAAGATGATGAGAAATAAGTATACAAATACGGACTTGGAGAAATGCTTAGAGAACTTGATGCCTAATATTGCAGAACGATGCAGGGGAAAAATACTCACTGAAGAGCAAGGAATGTCCTTGATATACACTTATACCAGACCTTATAGGATGCTGATGTATGTACTGCTACTTAATGAAACATCCAATCTTAAGGATGACGCTCAATTGGCCTATAAACTACTGAAAGAGGCCTATATAATGACTGATAATATCTATGGTCAATTGAAGCGATCAACATATCCTTTTGTGTTGGCTGACCATCTGATAGAACTGGAAGCTGCTCTGCCAAATAGGAACACAGATGAGTTGAATGAAGAAGAAAAAGACATTTACAACAAGTTGCCTGAAAAGATCAAAGTATACAGAGGTATGTGCGATGATGAAAAACAATCAGGGCAGTTTGGTATCAGTTGGACACGGGACAAAGATCATGCATTGGAATATGTTTTCTATAAGAAGAACGAGGTGCAGGGAACGATTGGCTGGATAGCAGAAATGGAGATAGATAAAAGAGAGATTTTTGCTGTGTGGGGCGTAAAGGGCGAAAGAAAAGAGATTGTGATTATCCCCAAGAAATGCAGAGATGTGAAGTTCCATAAGGAGACAAAAAATCAATCAGCGAAATGCAAACCTGTTAAGTAGGTCGCTATAATTAGTTGATACTCCAATACCATTTATATGGACGATGTAGAGGAAAAACCTCTGTGCCATCTAATTATAGCGACCAACTTACTTGTAGTTACCCGCCACCTTTCACTTTTCGTTTTTCACTCATGAAGCGCGTCCTTATCCTTTGCGACCTCTTTCCCCCCGCCTTCGGCCCCCGCATGGGCTACCTCTGCAAGTACCTCGCGGGTGAGGGATGGACGCCTGTCGTGGTGACCGAGCAGGTGCCGGGCGACACGTTCGACTTCCTGTGCGAAGGCGTAGACGTGACCTATGTCCCTGCGCCACGTCTGGTCAGCCAGACCGACGTCTTCTTCGGCCGTAAGACGGCCCGGCTGGAACGTGCGGCGGAGCGAAAGCTGGCGGAGCGCCCGTGCGACGTCGTCTTGTGCAGCACCTATCGCGAGTTCCCCCTGGATGCCGCCCGACGCATCGCGCGCCGTCACCGCCTGCCGCTCGTCGTCGACCTGCGCGACATCATCGAACAGTATGCGGGCGACGAATACTTGTCGCACCCGCTGCCCCGACTCTTCGGCGTGGAGCGGATCGTCGCCCGACTCTTCCGCGCGCGCAGCCTCGCTATCCGCAACCGTGCGCTGGAGGAGGCGAAGGCCGTGACGACCATCTCGCCGTGGCATGTGGAGGTGCTCCGCCAACGCAACCCGCACGTGCACCTCATCTATAATGGCTACGACCCCGAACTCTTCGCCCCGCGCACCGTCCGCACGCCGCAGTTCCGCGTCACGTACACCGGCCGACTGCTGAGCACGGCCATGCGTAACCCCGAGCTACTGCTGCGGGCCGTCGCCCGACTTGCGGCCGAGGGTGAGATCACGCCCGAGACGTTCCGCATCCGCTGGTTCACCGACGACGACTCGCGGCGCATCATCCGGCAGGAGGCCGAGCGCTACGACTGCGCACCGTTCATGGACTATCCCGGCATGGTGCCCGCCACGGCTGTGCCCGATGTGCTCAACGAGAGCTCCGTGTTGCTGCTGCTCACCAATCGCGCCGCCCCCGACGGTCCACAGGGCATTATGACGACGAAGTTTTTCGAGGCCTTGGCCGTAGAGAAGCCCATCCTCTGTGTCCGTGGCGACGAGGGGTGCCTGGAGCAGACCATCGCCGAGACGCGCTCCGGGCTGTCGGCCCACAACGAGGAGGAGGTGCACCGCTTCCTGCTCCACCATTACCGCCGCTGGCAGACGGCCGGCTTCACCTCCGCCGATCCCGACCGGGAGGCCGTCCGCCGCTTCTCCCGCCGCACGCAAGCCGGACAGTTCGCACGGATTATAGAGGGTAGAGATTAGAGGGTAGAGGGTAGAGCCGGGTACCTACCCTCTACTCTCTATCCTCTACCCTCTAAGCTCCACCCTCTACCCTCTACCCTCCACCCTCTATGAACACCCTACACGTCATCGCCCTCAACATCCCATACCCCCCGAATTACGGCGGCGTCATCGATATCTATTATAAGCTCCTGGCGCTCCATCGGCTCGGCGTGCGCCTCATCCTGCACTGCTACGAATACGAGCGCCCGCGCGCCCCGGAGCTGGAGCGCATCTGCGCCGAGGTGCACTATTACCCGCGTCGCACGGGGCTGCTTGCGAACCTCACGCTGGAGCCTTACAACGTGGCCGGCCGCCGCAACGAACGACTCGTGCAACGCCTCTTGCAGGACGACGCGCCGATCCTCTTCGAGGGCCTGCACACGTGTTTCTGCATCGACGACCCACGCCTTGCGGGGCGCGTCAAAGTGTTCCGCTCGTGCAACATCGAGCACGATTATTACCGGGCCATCGGCCAGGCTGAGCGCCATCCCCTCCGCCGACTCTTCTACCGTCTTGAGGCGTGGCGCTTCCGCCGCTACCTGCCCCACGCCGCCGCGGCCGACCTCGTCGCGGCCGTCTCCACCACCGACTCCGACGCCCTGCGCCGCCTGTTGCCCACCTCGCGCGTCGCCTTCATCCCCTGCTTCCACGCCCACGACAGCGTCAGCACCGTGCCCGGCCGCTCGGACTTTATCCTTTATCACGCCAAGCTCTCGGTGAAGGAGAACGAGCAGGCCGCGCTGTACCTCATCCGCCACGTCTTCCCCCGCCTCGCCCCCGCACGCTGCATCATCGCGGGCATGAACCCCACGCCGACGCTCCTCCGTGAGGCGGCGTGCCACGCGCATATCTCCGTCGAGGCCAATCCTACGTCCGAGCGCATGGACGGCCTGATCCGTGAGGCGCAAATCCACCTCCTTGTCACGTTTCAGGGCACGGGCCTGAAGCTGAAGTTGCTCAACAGCCTCTTTGCCGGCCGACACGTGGTGGTCAACCCGACCATGCTGGCGGGAAGCGGTTTGGACAGCCTCTGCCACATCGGCGCGACGCCCGACGAGCTGGTCGACACGTGTCGCCGCCTGATGGACGTGCCTTTTCGTGACGCCGAACTCGATGCGCGTCGCCGACTGCTCCTCCCCGCCTTTTCCAACGAGGCGCAGGCGCGGCGGCTGTTGGAGATGATCGAGGGGACGCACGTTGCATAGATAGGGCAGCGCTCAGAATCAGATTCTGGGGGAATTGTAAGGTCTGCAATGGCTCAGAATCAGATTCTGGAGGAAATGCAAGGTGTGCAATGGCTCAGAATCAGATTCTGGAGGAATTGTAAGGCGTGCAATGGCTCAGAATCAGATTCTGGAGGAATTGTAAGGTCTGCAATGGCTCAGAATCAGATTCTGGAGGAATTGCAGGGCATGCAATGGCCCAAAACCGGGTTTTACGAGAATTGCAGGGCGTGCAATGGCCCAAAACCGGG
>ERZ773035.996-NODE-996-length-21407-cov-3.263301_pt1 | contig 21407 bp, 20 predicted proteins | sample MGYA00511487_ERZ773035 | MGnify/ENA primary metagenome ERZ773035 (study PRJEB29015, sample SAMEA2737985) | human oral metagenome | biome: human oral; feature: human-associated habitat; material: dental | place: China | collected 2024 ...
TCTAAAGAACTTAAACAAGTTTTAGACAATACAGAACCTATTTACAATGTATAAGTAATTCCAGAATAAGTGTTTTTAAAATCATTAGTGAGGGGGATAATATAAAGATTCCACCAATAAAAATGAATAGTATTAATTTTAAGAACTAACATAATGAAAGAGTTTAGAAAAGTTTTAATCTATATTGATAGTATTCTACTACCAAAGGGATTCAAATTATTTGAGAGTCAAGAAAGTGGTTGTATAATTTGTGATTATAGAAAAAGTACAAATCAATCCATAAATAGTATAGCCTTTTTGAAAAGAGAAGATAAAATAAAAGGATTTTACTATGCTGTTAATTTTATAGAAATGGAACTCATAATAATACCTATTCTGACAAAAAACAAGTTATTTGGCGATGTAAAACCTGAAAAAATTGATGAATCTTTTTGGGTTCAAAAAAATACAAGATACACACTTTCTGATGATGGGAAAGACATTTCAGAATATGAGGAGGTCGTGAATATATTTAATCTTTTTTATAAACAAGATGCCCTTCCCTTCTTTGAAAGATGGAAAGATTTAAATGTTTTATATGAATATATTAAAGATAAAACAGAACGGGAGGAGTTGTCAGAAATTTTAGGGCAATTTTGGCAATTTAAGAAAGCTGTTATTCTAAGACTTTGTAATGATAGTAGTTATCAGGATTTTATGACTAAATTTGTAAATAGGCGGGAAGAGATATTAAAAATGCGCCCAGAAAGTATAGATGTACAAAGATATTACAATGCCTCTAAAGAACTTAAACAAGTTTTAGACAATACAAAACCTATTTACAATGTGTAAAAACATTTCTGTCTTACTGGACTAACCCCTCCTTGTAACAAGCAAGGCGAGTTCTTTATTGCTGATCAAGTTTGGATTAAATATGATGCAAGAGGTAATATACAAGATATGATAGTGGTAGAAACTAAACTAAGTCAAAACACTGGTTTAACTACAGGACAAACTTTAGCACAACAACAAGCGGGAAAAGGTAGCTTGTTTTATAAGCCTACTAATGCAAAAAAAAACAGACATTAATGACATTCTTTTGCCAAAAGAAATTAGACAAGGGACAGGAATAAAGTTAAAAGATTTCTACAGACTGTATGGAGATGGTAACAAAACATTTAAAGGAATAACTAAATAATTTTACTTATGGATTTAACAAGAAACAAAATTAAAAGTCTTTTCGAAAGCAATAGAGCTATGATAAATTATTCAGTTACAAAAGAAGATACAGATATGATTATTCTTTGTAAAAAAACTGATAGTTATATATTAAAGTTTGATTGTAGGTTACAATTTGATTCTTTCCTTAGATTTAACCCTTTTACGATTCAATTAAATAAATTAGAAAATTTCGTATATGATTTAATAATAGAAGAGTTGAAAAAATATTATTGTAATGATATAGGATTTGTTATCAAAGATTTCTATAAAACAGACTATTCTTTTTCGCAAGAAATCACCTCCGAGGCTCATTTAGAGGAGTTTTTATCAGAGTTTTACAAATGTCTTTCGTATTATGAACAAGAAGTATTCCCTAAACTATTAGATATAAAGTTTTTAGCTGATTATGTGGGGAGTGTACCTTTTGATAAACAATTGGAGATTGTCGTTGGCGGAACTTATCCTGTCACTCTTTTTAAGAAGATTGCTATTCTAAAATGGGGAAATCACCCAAGATATGAAGAGTATAAAAACGGCTTACAGACCTTTATAAAAGAAGACTTTTTAGAGCCAAGATATGAAAAAGAGGCTCCTTTATACCAACAAGGATTTGATTATTTAATCACTCATTTAGAAAATGAACTCAATCCTTTTATAAAGGAGAATAAGTGACAGCAAGTTAAACGCTACCTCGCCTTGGACAGCTAACCAAAAAAGCGAATTAATAGATGTCTTTAAGAATAACCCTAATAAAAAATATATAGAGTTTGAGGTGAGAAGTGATAAGTTGCCTATAAATTCACCTATTAAGAAAACTGATAAAATTCGCATTTATCGTGAAGATGTTTATAAAATAATAAGTGAGGGCGATAATATAAAAATTCCTCCTATACAAATGTTTTGAGTATGAACCACATAGATTATAATAATTCATTTTAGAAAAAACAAGACAATCGCAATACTTAATAAAAATAAGTATTGCGATTTCTGCTATAATAAACGGATAACAAATTTGCTAATTCATAATTGTTTTGTACCTTTGCACGATTGATTTTTTTGACCATAGAAAATGGAACAGATAAGCGTTTTTGATATGCTAAAAATAGGCGTAGGCCCCTCGAGCTCGCATACCTTAGGTCCGTGGCGTGCGGCTGAAGCCTTCGTAAAAAAACTAAAAGAAAAGAACTACTTGCTCAATACTAAAAAATTGTCGGTAGACCTCTATGGGTCGCTTTCGCTTACAGGTAAAGGACACGCTACTGACCTCGCAGTAATGTTAGGCCTTAGTGGGGCTGACCCTGAGTATGTGCCTATAGAGAGTTTAGATGTTATCATCACGGCTATTACTAATAACCAAGAACTGTATTTGGGCAATGAACTCATAGTGAAGTTTAATCCTAAAGAGGATATAGTATTCAACCGAAATTTCTTATCTTTTCACGCTAATGGTCTTACTTTTACGGCTTCGGGTGATGATTTTAACTATCAATCGACTTTTTACTCGGTAGGAGGAGGCTTTATTGTTAAAGAAAATGCTTGTGAAGAGGAGCAAACCAATAAAAAGAATGTTCCTTTCCCTTTTCCTATAGATAAAGCAGAAGAACTATTGCATTATTGCAGTTCAGAGGGTAAGAAAATATCGGAAATAGTATACGAAAATGAAAAAGCACTCCGCACTGAAGAGGAAATAAACCACGAGTTGTTGCGCATCTGGAATACGATGTTAGAATGTACCTACATAGGTTGCCATACTGAGGGGGTATTGCCAGGGGGATTGCACGTGCGTCGCCGCGCTTACGACATTCACAAAAACCTGATAGGGGTGGTGACTTACGACAGTCCGAAGAGTTGGATAAATTCTATAAAAAAAACGGATATTAAGTTTAGAGAAATACTGAAGTGGGTGAGTTGTTTTTCATTGGCAGTAAATGAGGTAAATGCGTCGTTGGGGCGAGTAGTAACAGCTCCGACTAATGGTAGTGCGGGGGTAATACCTGCGGTGCTATTGTATTACATCACTATAGAAAATCAGCAGGCTACAGAGGATGCTATCAAGCAGTTTTTATTAGTAGCGGGTGAGATAGGGAGTCTTTTCAAAAAAGGGGCTACCATTTCAGCAGCGATGGGTGGCTGTCAGGCAGAGATAGGGGTGTCATCGGCTATGGCGGCTGGGGCACTATGCGAGCTATTAGGCGGTACCCCAGAACAGGTATTGATAGCTGCCGAGATAGCAATGGAACATCATTTGGGACTGACCTGCGACCCTATAGGAGGTTTGGTACAGATACCTTGTATAGAGCGCAATGCTATGGGGGCTATAAAGGCTATTAACGCAGCTGAATTGGCGATGACAACTGACCCTAAAAACGCTAAAGTGCCTTTAGACAAGGTAATTAACACGATGTGGCAAACGGCTAAGGATATGAATTCGAAGTACAAAGAAACTTCAGAAGGAGGCTTGGCCGTAGCGGTAAATATTGCGGATTGCTAGGCGAAAGACGAGAGATGAAAACATTAACTTTAACTAATAGAATATGACGATTAATTGCAAAGGTGAATTAGTGTCGCTTGATTATCCACGTGTGATGGGTATTCTCAATCACACGCCCGATTCGTTTTTTGAGGGGAGTAGGGTAACCGAAAAGACGTTGCTAAATAGGGTAGAGGAGATGCTTATTCAGGGGGCTGACTTTATAGATGTTGGCGGGTATAGTACGCGTCCTAATGCAGCTGAGGTATCGGAAGAAGAAGAGTTAGCACGTGTGATACCTGTAGTGCGTCAGCTAATAAAAGCTTTCCCTGATATGCTGATTTCGGTAGATACTTTCCGAAGCGAGGTAGCTCGTCAGGCCGTTGCTGAAGGGGCTGCGATTATCAACGATATATCGGCAGGAGGGTTAGACCCTCAGATGCTGAAAGTGGTAGCTGAAGTGCAAGTGCCCTATATAGCGATGCATATGAGAGGTACGCCCCAGACAAAGCAGCAGCACACGGATTACAATTATATCATTACCGATATGCTTTATTATTTTTCGGAGCGCAAGACTGCTATGATGGAAATGGGCATCAACGATGTGATAATAGATGTGGGGTTTGGTTTCTCGAAAACCTTAGACCAGAATTATGAAATACTGAAGCATTTAGAGCGTTTTCAGATACTGAAAGCCCCTCTGTTAGTAGGGCTTTCGCGCAAATCGATGTTGTACAAACTACTTGACACTGACCCTGCAGGAGCCTTAAATGCTACCACTATAGCTAATACGATAGCCCTACTAAAAGGGGCGCACATCATACGCGTACACGATGTGAAGGAAGCCAAAGAGTGCGTGAAAATTATCAGTAAGATACGATGAAACTATTTGATATTTTAGACTTTACTATTGCCGATGCGATAGATATACTGCTGTTTGCGGCTTTTCTGTACTATGTATACCGACTTATCAGAGGTACGGTAGCTATCAATATTTTTATGGGTATCGTGATGATTTACCTATTGTGGAAAATCACCGAAGCCTTGCAGATGCAATTGCTTAGCAGTATATTAGGGCAGTTTATAGGGGTGGGGGTATTTGCGCTGATAGTGGTATTTCAGCAGGAAATCCGTCGCTTTTTGCTGACTATAGGGTCTACTAATATCACGGCGCGCAATAAGCTGCACCGCATATTTCACTTTTTCAAACAGAAAGAAAGTCTGCTAAATGTAGAAGGTTTAGTAAGCGTATGCCATAAACTCGGCACAACCCATACAGGGGCATTGATAGTGATAGAGCGCAGTGTGCCTTTAGACTTTGTGATAGCTACAGGCGACAAGATGAACTTAGAGTTATCGGGGCCTATCATTGAGAGCATTTTTTATAAAAACAGTCCGCTGCACGATGGGGCTATCGTTATAAGGGGCAATACTATTGTGGCTACGCGGGTTATTCTGCCTGTAGCAGCCGAAGATACGTTGCCCAAACACTACGGTTTGCGCCACCGTGCTGCAGTATCTATCACCGAAAAAACAGATGCTACTGCCTTGGTAGTATCAGAAGAAACGGGACATATATCGTACTTTAAGAATGGCAATTTTGTGAGATTTGCCAACGAAGAGGAACTTATAAAAATGATACAAGAAGACAATTAACCCTATTTTTTAATTTACTATGAAGATAAAAGAATCAAAATATTATCACCCTGTGAATGTGCTACAGGTAGATAGCGATGACCATATAGAGCTGTATGACAAGTACAAACTGCTTACTTTTACGAATCCTTATCGCGGACTATTAGACGACCTGATGGCACATATTTACTTTGGAGGTGATGACCTTGTGATACACAGAGATAAACTAAAACACTTTGTAAAATGTACTGATTATTACACTTTTGAATACGCTTCGAAGCAAAATGAGCTTTATGAATCGGAGGAGTGTTATTTTCACCCTACTTTAGAGGTTTTTCTGTTGATAGACAAGAATTTATCGAATGAGTACGACAGTCAGATTTTTGAAGATGGGCTTTATAAAGTCAGTTCGGTGTATTATGAAAATACTAATCCTAAGACGAAAGAAAACCTCAATAAACTATTTGAGGATTATATAGAAAAATACGTTTCAAAAGAATCAAAAGTATCTATACTGCTGAAAACGACGCGTGGTATAGACATTAAAACACATACTATAAAGCCTTATCGCATTGATTTTGAGACAATGTATAACGATGACTTTGCAGAGGTACATCACCACGTAAAGAATGCCCTTACTAATGAAGATAAGGGGGTGGTGCTCTTTCACGGTATTGCAGGTTCGGGCAAAACCAATTACATCAAATGGCTTACGAGTCAGATACCCAATAAGAAATTTATTTTTGTGCCTACCTCGATGATAGCCTCGCTTACTGACCCTGCTTTTATAGGCTTGCTTATTGAGAACAAAAATTCGGTATTAGTGCTTGAAGATTGTGAGAACTACATAGCCGAGCGTACCTCCTTTAATAGCAATACCGATGTGGTATCGTCTATACTTAATATAGCTGATGGAATGCTTTCGGATGTGCTTGAATGTCAGCTTATCTGTACTTTTAACTCAGATATATCAAAAATAGATGCTGCCCTACTCAGAAAGGGTAGGCTTATAGCAGAATATAAGTTTAAAGAGCTGACCGTAGAGAAATGCAATAAGTATTTGCAGTCAACCGATAGAGATTTAGTAGTAGAAAGGCCTTATTCGTTAGCTGAATTGACCAATATAGACTCTAAAGAACTAAAAGCAGATAACAAACAATCTAAAATAGGTTTCAAATGATACGATTACTACTTATAATACTTGTTTTTCCTGCTTTTTTAACAGCGCAAGAAGCCGGCAACCGACTTTCTTTGCTTTTTATGGGCGATGTGATGGGGCACGGGCCTCAGGTAGAGGGGGCTTATGATGCTAAAACTAAGCAATACGATTATGAACCTGTATTTTCCAAAATAAAGCACAAATTTGCTGAAGCAGATTTTGCGATAGCTAATTTAGAGGTTACTTTGGGAGGTAAGCCCTACAAAGGGTATCCTCAGTTTTCATCGCCTGATGCCTTGGCGGTAGCTTGCCAAAATAGCGGAATAGATGTGCTGGTAACGGCTAACAATCACACTTGCGATAGAGGTAAAAAAGGAATTATAAGAACCTTAGATGTGCTCGACTCGCTAAAAATAGCTCATACAGGCACTTTTAGAGATAAAGCGGAGTTTGATAAGCATAATTTGTTGGTGCTCTCTAAAAATGGCATCACAGTAGGAATACTAAACTACACTTACGGTACTAATGGTTTGCCTGTGCCTGAGCCTACCATAGTGAATCGCATCAATCTACCCCAAATGAAAGAAGATATAGAGCAAGCTAAAAAGAGGGCTTTGGATAAGTTGATTGTTGTAATTCATTGGGGGATAGAATACCAACAGCACCAAAATACTCAGCAAGAGGCTGTGGCAAAATTTTTGTTTGACAATGGGGTAGATATTATTATAGGCGGACACCCCCACGTGCTACAGCCAATGTACTACTCTGCCCAAACAGGACTTCATAAAGAGCAATTTGTAGTTTATTCGTTAGGCAATTTTGTGTCGAATCAGCGCAAAAGTCCCTCAGATGGGGGAGCAATGGTATCGCTCACCTTATTAAAAGATGCTCATACAACCAGAATAGTAGATAAAGGTTATCATTTAGTATGGGTAAATAGGACGAAAAAAGCTAATGGTAAGTATCTTTTTGAGATATTACCTTGCAAAGAATATGAAGAAGATAATTTTAAAGACCTTACCGAGGAAGCTAAGGATAGTATGAATATTTTTATTAATAATTCTCGTAAACTTTTCAAAGGGAATATATTAGTGGAAGAGAAATAAAAATAATTTGTAAGATTAAAAATAAAATACTACCTTTGTCGCTCTTATAAACCATCTCTTAATTAAGAAGTTTAATAACCATAAATATGAAGAAATTTATACTGTTAGCCTCTGCGCTAAGTTTGTTTGCCTGCAAAACTACACAAAAAGTTTCTACCCCTCAGGCAGTAAATCCTATTCCCTCAGCTCGCCAATTAGCGTGGCAAGATTTGGAATACTACGCTTTTATTCACTTCAATATGAATACCTTTACTGATATGGAGTGGGGTACAGGGGGGGAAGACCCAGCCCTATTTAACCCTACTGAATTAGACGTAAATCAATGGGTGAAAGTGATAAAAGAAGCCGGAATGAAAGGTGTTATCATAACTGCTAAGCACCACGATGGTTTCTGTTTGTGGCCTTCAAAATATACAGAACATTCGGTAAAAAACTCTCCTTGGAAAAATGGAAAAGGCGATCTTGTGAAAGATTTATCGGAGGCGTGCCGTAAGGTAGGGCTAAAATTTGGAGTCTATTTATCGCCTTGGGATAGAAATCACGCAGAGTATGCTCGTCCGGCATATGTTAACTACTTTCATAACCAGCTGAGAGAATTGCTTACTAACTATGGCGAAATATACGAAGTATGGTTTGATGGCGCTAATGGAGGTACTGGCTACTACGGAGGTGCTAACGAAAACAGAAAAATAGATGCTAATACTTATTATCAATGGGATAAAACGTACGCTATAGTACGCGAATTGCAGCCTCAAGCTACTATCTTTGGCGATGAAGGTCCAGATATACGTTGGATAGGTAATGAGAAAGGTTATGGTACCACTACTAACTGGAATCCATTTACCTCTAATCCTGCTTTAGAAGGAGCCCCTCGTTTTAAACACTTAGGTGAAGGTGATGAGAATGGTGTGAATTGGATACCTGCTGAGGCAGATGTATCTATCAGACCAGGTTGGTACTACCACGCACGCGAAGACCATCAAGTACGTCCGCTCGAGAAAATGGTAGATATTTACTACGCTTCAGTAGGAAGAGGATATAACTTTTTGCTTAACTTACCAGTAGACAGACGCGGACTCGTACACGAGAATGATATCAAGAGATTGATGGAACTCAAAAAAGTGATAGAAGCAGACTTTGCTGATAACTTAGTAGGTCAAGCTACTGTGAAAGCTAGTAATGAGCGCAAGTCTTTTAGCGCAGCAAACGCTATTGACAGCCATAAAAATACTTATTGGGCTACAGAAGATGGAGTAACCAATGCTTCACTAGAATTCACTTTTAGCAAACCTACTACTTTCAATAGATTTTTAGCACAAGAGTATATCGCTTTAGGGCAACGTGTTAAGAATTTTAAGATAGAATACGAAAAAGACGGACAATGGCAGCCTATAGATGCACAAACTACTATAGGTTATAAACGAATCTTGCGTTTTGAGCCTGTAACTGCTACTAAATTGCGCTTTACTATATTAGATGCTAAAGCAGCTCCTCTTATTAGTAATATAGGGGTGTATAACGCTCCTCAGCTGTTAGTTACTCCTATAGTAACGCGTACTAAGGAAGGCTACATTAATATGAAAGCTGCTGATAAAGCAACTGAGATTTACTTTACTCTTGATGGTTCAACTCCTACTGAAAAATCAATGCGTTATGGCTCTCCGTTTGCACTTGCTAAGCCTACTACCCTTAAAGTAGTTGCCTTCGACCGCAGTAGAAACCAATACAGCGAGGTAGCTTCTCACTCTATAGAGGTAGCTAAAGGTCTATGGAAAGTAATAGCTACTAGTGCTAAAGAGGTAAAAACAATTGATAGAATAATAGATGATAGTGCTACTACTTGGGGCTATCAGAAGAAAGAAAACGATACTCCTGCTATTACTATAGATTTGGGTGAAACCTTGTCGTTAAGTGGCTTTACTTACCTGCCATCACAAGATAGATGGGCTGAGGGTACTATCAGTCATTATGTGTTTGAAGTAAGTACTGATAACGTGCATTGGAAGAAAGTATCAGAAGGTGAGTTTGGCAATATAAAGAATAATCCTATAGAGCAACGTATTAGCTTTGCTACTAAAGAAAATGCGCGCTATATTAGGTTAATAGCTACTAAAACAGTAGATAATTCGAGCATTGTATCTTACGGAGAAATTGGTGTTATAACACAGTAAAAATGTATATCAATAACGCAAAATTATCATTAAGCCCTAAATGGCTTTATATTATAGTTCCAACCCTGTTCTTTGCATTTGCAGGGTTGAACTTTTTAGTGTCGCTACTATTTGATACCTCATCTCTTATCAAGGCAGAAATAGCGTCTAAAGGCGAACTAACGTACCTTACTGAGAATTTATTAATTTTTGCAGTATTCTTAGCAGTGTTGCTCTTATGGGTTAAGTACGTACATAGACAGCCATTAACTGCTCTTATTACTGCCCGCCCTAAGATAGATTGGAGGCGTTTTTGGTTTGCTTTTGCTTTATGGGGAGTAGTAACAGTAGGAGTAACGCTGATAGATTACGCTATACACCCAGAAGCGTATGTGTGGAATTTTCAGTGGATGCCTTTTCTAAAGTTATTGGTGATAGTAGTCTTATTGATGCCTCTGCAAACAGGCTTTGAAGAGGTCTTTTTCAGGGCTTACTTAATGCAGGGAGTAGGACTTACAGTGCGCAATGCTTGGTTGCCATTAGTATTTACCTCAGTTACTTTCGGACTGATGCACCTTGCTAATCCAGAGGTAGAGAAATTAGGTTATATGCTTCTTATTTATTATATAGGTACGGGCTTCTTCTTAGGGATTACTACCTTAATGGATGATGGTATAGAGTTAGCACTTGGTTTTCATACGGCTAACAATCTCTTTACAGCACTTTTAGTTACTTCAGATTGGACAGTATTCCAAGTCCCCTCTCTATTACGTGATGTATCAGAACCTACGTTAGGGCTTACTTTATGGGTGCCTTTATTAATCTGTTTCCCTTTAATGCTTTATATTTATGCTAAGAAATATCATTGGAAAGATATAAAGAAACACCTTATAACTCGATAAAAATAAAAAAGAGCTGCTCCATTAGGGCAGCTCTTTTACTTTTAAGAATTGGTATCTTTTTAGTTTTTGAATATCTTCTTGTGGAAAACAATCATCATTCCTACAGCTATACAAATAGCAGAATCAGCTACGTTAAATACAGGCTCAAAAAAGCGGAAACGCTCACCGCCCCAAATAGGCAACCAGTCAGGAAGTACTGTGTCAATAATTGGAAAATAGAACATATCTACTACCTTTCCGTGCAATAAAGTACCATAAGGATTTGGTGAGAAAAGCGTAGCCATATTGCCATAGCTTTGGTCGAAAATAACCCCATAAAATACCGAATCAATGATGTTACCCAATGCACCTGCTAAGATTAGAGAGATAGAGATAATAAGCATCTTAGGTTGTTTTTTCTTTATAGCAGAAACCAACCAATAACCAATACCTACTACAGCAACAATACGAAAGAGCGTCAGTATAAGTTTGCCATATTCTCCAGGTATTTTAGTACCCCAAGCAGCTCCCTCATTCTCAACGAAGTAGATTTGAAACCAGCTAAATACCGTTACTGCTTCATTAAGAATGAAGTGTGTTTTAATGTATATTTTGCTCCATTGGTCGATGAGGAGCACTAATAAGATAATAAGAGTAGCGTGTTTTAACTTCATAATCTTTTCTTAACGATATTCTTTTACAGCTTCCACAAAGGCTATAGCATTTTCTACTGGTACATTAGGTAGAATACCGTGTCCTAAATTAGCTATGTACTTATCCTTTCCGAAAGCATCAATCATTTCTTTTACTTTTTTCTTAATTTCAGCGGGAGAAGAGAGTAGGCGAGAAGGGTCGAAGTTACCTTGTAGCGCTATCTTTCCTCCGGTTAGTTCTCTTGCTTTTTCAGGGCTACACGTCCAGTCAATACCTAAGGCAGCGGCTTTAGAGGCAGCCATTTCAGGCAATGCAAACCAGCAACCTTTGCCAAATACAATTACTTTAGTAAGCGGAGCTAAGGCTTCAACTATCTGATTGATGTATTGCCAAGAGAAGGTACGATAATCTTCAGGCGAGAGTACGCCCCCCCAACTATCGAATATCTGCACAGCATCTACTCCAGCTTTCACTTTTTCTTTCAGGTATAATATAGTAGTATCAGTTATTTTCTGTAGCAACTGATGCGCGGTAGCAGCATCAGTAAAGCAAAGCTCTTTAGCTGTAGCAAAATCGCGAGAGCCAGACCCTTGTACTGCATAACAAAAGATAGTGAAAGGAGACCCTGCAAAACCAATCAGAGGCACGCGATTGTTAAGTCGCTCTTTGGTAAGCTTTACTGCCTCAAGCACATACCCTAGTGTTTCTTTAATGTTAGGTACAATCACTTGAGCCATATCTTTAGCGGTACGTATAGGATTAGGGAGCCAAGGACCTACGCCTTTTTTCATTTCTACCTCAATATTCATTGCTTGAGGTACGACTAAGATGTCTGAGAATAAGATAGCAGCATCTACGCCTACAATATCAACTGGCTGTACTGTTATTTCGGCTGCTAATTCAGGGGTTTTGCAGCGTGTAAAGAAGTCGTATTTATCGCGTAAGGCTCTAAATTCAGGTAAGTATCTGCCTGCTTGACGCATCATCCACACAGGAGGGCGTTCAGTACTTTCGCCATTTAGTACGCGTAGAAATATATCGTTTTGTAACATTTTTTGTTAGGTGTAAAAAAGAAGAGGCTGCCCGAAAGGTTTTTGGGCAGTCTCTTTTGCTTAATAATAACTTAAATACTTTTGATGATACTGATGAAATCATCAGCTTTAAGAGCTGCCCCTCCGATGAGTCCGCCGTCTACATCTTCTTTAGCAAAGATTTCTTTAGCGTTATCAGGTTTTACGCTACCACCATATAAGATAGATACGCTATCAGCTACGTTTTTGCCGTATTTATCAGCAATGGTTTTGCGGATAAAATGGTGAATTTCTTGTGCTTGCTCCGGACTTGCAGTTTCGCCAGTACCGATAGCCCAAACAGGTTCGTAAGCCAATATGATATGCTGCCAAGCCTCAGCTGGTAGGTGGAATAACCCATTCTTTATTTGGCTACCTACTACATCAAAATGTTTGTTTGCTTTGCGTTCTGCAAGCTCTTCACCTATACAGAATACTACACGCATATTGTGTTTTAGGGCGGTATCTACTTTTTTAGCGAGACTTTCATCTGTTTCGTTGAAATACGCACGGCGTTCAGAGTGACCTAAGATAGTAGTTTTCACTCCGATAGCATTTAGCATTTCAGCAGATATTTCGCCTGTATAAGCTCCGTTTTCAGCGAAGTGCATATTCTGAGCGATAACTTCTATAGCGCTACCTTTAGCAGCTTCTACTGAAGGAATAAGGTTTACAAAAGTAGGGGCAATCATCACCTCAGCATCAGTTTGAGGTACTTTTTTCAATAGGTCTGAAATAAGGGCTAATGATTTGTTTACATCATTATTCATTTTCCAGTTTCCTGCTACAATTTTTTTTCTCATATATAATGAATTTTTTATTTTCAGATGGTAAGTGTTGTCTTGTGGCGCAAAGATACAAAATAATTATCAATTGGCAATTACCAATTTGCAATTTACTAACGACTCTCTCTCCACTTACAAGCCAACAAGGTGTTTTTCAGTAGCATAGCTATCGTCATAGGGCCTACGCCACCAGGGACAGGGGTGATGTAGCTAGCTTTATTTTTCACTTCATCAAAAGCTACATCGCCTACGATACGGTATCCTTTAGGGGCATTATCGTCTTGCAGACGTGTAATACCTACATCTATCACGGTTACCCCTTCTTTTACCATATCGCCTTTGAGGAACTCTGGTATTCCTAACGCCATTACTATGATGTCAGCTTGACGAGTAAAGTCAGCAAGGTTAGGAGTGTGACTGTGGGTTAGGGTGACAGTAGCATTACCTTGAGCACCTTTCTGACTGAGCAAAATACTGATAGGTCTACCCACTATATGCGAACGCCCTACTACCACTACGTGCTTGCCTTTGGTAGGCACTTCATAGCGCTTAAGGAGCTCCATAATACCAAAGGGAGTAGCAGGTATAAAAGCCTCCATATCAAGGGCTATTCTACCAAAGTTAGCAGGGTGAAACCCATCTACATCTTTCTTAGGGTCTACGGCTAAAAGTATTTTCTGCTCATCGATATGCTTAGGCAGTGGCAATTGCACTATATAACCATCAATATCAGCATTAGCATTGAGCTTGTCTATTTCTTTTAAGAGCGCTTCCTCTGTTATATCAGCAGGTAGTTTTACAAGGGTAGAAGCAAAGCCAACCTGTTCACAGGCTTTTACTTTGCTGTTTACGTAGGTGATACTCGCGCCATTGTCGCCTACTAATACAGCGGCTAAGTGAGGTACTTTCTTGCCAGCCGCTTTTAGTTGTTTTACTTCTTCAGCAATTTCTTGCTTGAGTGCTTCTGAGGTCTTTTTTCCGTCTAAGATAGTCATTTTTATTTAGATATATATTAACATTAGTCGTTAGTCGTTAGTATGTTAGTCGTTAGTATGTTAGTCGTTAGTATGTTAGTCGTTAGTACGTTAGTTTTCAGTCCATTACTCTTTGAATTTCAATTCACAGCCCTTATTCCTATTTGTCGCTTTCTAACGACTAATGACTAATCACTAACGACTAAAGACTACTCCCCTATCATTTGCAAAGCCTCTTTTACTTGTGCTAAAGACTCAAACGAATCGCTAAAAGTAGTAGGAGTTTTTGTCCTTTCTATTTCATCTATAAGAGCTTTCACAATCTCTGTAGGGATATATTCTTCACCGCCTGATAGGTCAGCTTTAAAGCCTATTCCCACAGCCATTGTTTCTACCTGCATACCAAAGCAAATTTCGATAAACTCTTCTAAGCTAGCCGATTGCAGTATACCGTCTTTCCAATCTTCAGTTTTGCAAGCCAAAGCAGCGTCTTTGTCCTCAAAAAAGAGGGCAACCGGAATAGCCTCGTTAGTCTCTTCTATATAAAAAGATACTGAGCTACACATAGCGAACGATTCGTCTACTTCTAAGTAGAACACCTCCTTGTTCTTTACTACGGTTTCTATAAACTTTTTCATAAACAGTAATTTTTTATCATTAGGTTTTATCTCATTCCCTGCATCATTTGCATCATTTTTCTACCGCCACCGCCTTGCATCATCTTCATCATTTTGCTCATTTGCTCAAACTGCTTCATCAGTTGGTTCACCTCCTGAAGCTCACGACCACTACCTTTAGCGATGCGTTTTTTCCTGCTCATATCTATAATCGCAGGGTTGCTACGCTCTTTAGGGGTCATTGAGTGAATGATAGCCTCTATATGCTTAAAAGCATCGTCTTTTATGTCGAGGTCTTTCACCGCTTTGCCCACCCCTGGTAGCATACCGAGAAGGTCTTTCATACTACCCATACGCTTTATTTGCTGTATTTGTTCAAGGAAGTCGTCAAAGCCAAATTGGTTTTTAGCGATTTTCTTCTGTAGTTTGCGAGCCTGTTCTTCGTCAAATTGCTCTTGGGCGCGTTCAACGAGCGAAACCACGTCCCCCATACCGAGGATACGGTCAGCCATACGGTCAGGGTAGAACACATCTATAGCGTCCATCTTCTCACCCGTACCAACGAACTTGATAGGTTTATTTACTACTGATTTGATAGTGATAGCAGCCCCTCCGCGGGTATCCCCATCTAATTTGGTAAGGATAACCCCGTCAAAGTTAAGCACATCGTTGAAGGCTTTAGCTGTGTTTACCGCATCTTGCCCTGTCATCGCATCTACTACGAAGAGCGTTTCGTGTGGTTTGATAGCTTGGTGAATGTTTGATATTTCATTCATCATCTGTTCATCAACTGCCAAACGACCTGCCGTATCGACAATCACCACGTTCAGATGATTTTCTTTAGCGTAAGCCAAACCTTTCAGAGCGATATCCACAGGATTGTTATTGCCTTTGTTCGAAAATACCGGTACGCCTACCTGCTCGCCCACTATGTGTAGCTGGTCTATCGCAGCAGGGCGGTACACGTCGCAAGCCACTAAGAGGGGCTTTTTGTTCTTTTTGGTTTTCAGATAGTTAGCCAATTTTCCAGAGAAAGTAGTCTTACCAGACCCTTGCAACCCCGACATTAATATCACGGTAGGATTACCTGACAGATTTACCCCTGCGGCATCACCTCCCATCAGTTGGGTAAGTTCATCTTTTACGATTTTCACCATCAACTGTCCAGGTTGTAGGGTAGTGAGCACCTGCTGTCCGATAGCTTTTTCTTTTACGGTATTAGTAAAATCTTTAGCTATTTTATAGTTTACGTCGGCGTCTAACAATGCGCGACGAACCTCTTTAAGGGTTTCGGCTACGTTAATTTCGGTAATTTTACCATGCCCTTTGAGGTTATGCAGGGCTTTCTCTAATTTATCGCTTAAATTATCAAACATTTTATTCTATTTTAAAAGTGGGGCAAAGATAATAAATAAATACGAAATACGAAATACAAGAGCCTAAAATTTACTTTTATTCTTTGCTCATCCTTCGCTTATCCTTCGTTCATCCTTCGCTCAAGGCTCGAATTGTGCGTTTGAACTAAATATTTATGATCATATTTTTCTTTTTTTCTTGTTTATTCGGAAAATTTTTGTACATTTGTAGCGTGTACTTAAAAATGCTAAGATTATGAAAAATAAAGTACGATGGTTAATATTTTGTTTGCTATGGCTTTCAGGGGTGGCGCACGCGCAACTTAAAACTGTTAGCGGAGTAGTTAAAGAGCCTGACGGTACGCCTTTAATGGGGGTAGCGGTAGTAGTAAGAGGCACTGCCTCTGCAAAAGGGGTAGTTACCGATATGGATGGTAAGTACCAGCTAAAAGTGCTTGCAGGTAGTACCTTAGATTTCAGTACGATAGGCTTCCGAAGTGTGAGTAAATTAGTGCCTAAAATCAATGCTGCTGAAATTACGATGAATGTAGTGCTACCAGAAGAACAAATATGTTTTTACCCAGCACCTCCTGAGGAAAAAATGATAGCATTAGGTATAGAAAAAACTAGTAATATACCTTATAAAATAGAAGCTTTCACTCAGAAGTACATCAATCAAGGGCAAAGCGATAATGCTCTAAGCTCTTTAGACGGAATGGTTGCCGGACTCAATGTACAGCGCACTGCCTTAGGAGTGGGCGAGCGCAGAGTGACGATGCGCGGCATGCGTTCGTTGTTTTCAGATAATAATGTGCTCTACGTGATAGACGGAGTGCCATACAACCAGCCTTCAGATCTCAATCCAGAAGATATAAAAGAGATGCGGGTACTTATGGGCGCTTCAGCTTCAGCACTCTATGGTGCATCGGCTGCTAACGGAGTGGTGCTTATACAAACCCAAAAACCTCGAAACCGAGATATTAGAGTGCGTTTATCATCTTCTCTTCAGTTTGAAAATGCGTATGATTTGCCCCAAATGCAAAACACTTATGGCAATGAGGCAGGGCAATACACCTCGTGGGGGCGCAAGCTCAGTACCCCTTCATCTTTTGATGCCAAAGATTTCTTCCGGACAGGCTATCAGGCTATGACGGCAGTTAATCTATCAGGTGGTAGTAGCACTAACCGCACTTATGCTTCGGTGGGGTCATTGCAGACAAAGGGGGTAGTACCCAATACGGCATACAACCGCTATAATATATGGGTGCGCAACGTTAACGAGTTGCTTAATGAAGATATAGTGTTAGACCTCACAGGGGGGTATACCCACCAGTTTCAGCGCAACCAAGTGGGGCACGGCATCGCTTCCAACCCTATTGCAGGGCTCTATCTTTACCCTAGAGGCGAAAACTTTGCCCAAGAGCGTTATTTCGAGCGTTATGACCCCGATTTAGGCTATGCTAAACAATATTGGTATGCGGGGTCAGGCACAGCTGATACGCCTGCCGATATGGGCGAGAATATACAAAACCCCTATTGGGTAGCCTATCGCAATGTGCGTCCTGAGAGCAAAGATCGCTATTTTTTGTCGAGCAAATTGTTTTTCAACATCAGTAATAGATTGAGTCTCACTACACGCTTCAGCTTAGATAATAGCTACTATAAGCGCGAGGATAGGCGTTATGCTTCTACCTTACCAGCTTATGCAGGCGAAAATGGCTATTATGCCTCAGAGAAAGAGAGTACCCAACAGCAATATGCCGATGCCATACTCAAATACGTAAGCACGATATACGGACATTTACAGTTTACTACCTATGCAGGGGCTATCTATCAGGCTACTGCACAAAACAGAGAGGGGTATGGAGGCAATTTGCTCTCTCCTAATAAGTTTAGTGTTGCCAATATAATTCCTTCGCAACTTACAGCCCTCCCTAACCACCTTGATTATCAGCAGAAGAATGGGGCTGCCTTTCTTTTGGCTGAAGTCTGGTGGAAATATATACAGCTAACCGCTTCAGGGCGAGCTGATTTCTCATTATCTCACCCTTATGCTAGTAGCAAAGCAGTCATAAGTCCATCAGTAGGCTTGTCTACTAGCTTGCTCAGAATGTTCGACTTAGACATTAAGTATTTGCTAAATGCGAAAGTATGGGCATTTTACACTGAAGTAGCAGCACCTCTGAGCTATAAGGGTTGGAGTGAGCGCATCTTCCTCCCCGAAAAACTACAGGCTGAACGCACCCGCTCTTACGAAGCAGGTATTAGCACGAGTTGGTTGAATGACCAGATAGGGCTAAATGCTGCTGTGTACCGCACTCTCACCAGCAATCAGTTAGTGCCAACAGCTATGCCGTATGGTTCAGTATATACCCACCAATGGGCGCAAGCAGGCGAAGTAGAAAACCAAGGTGTAGAGTTATCAGCTATCTATAGAAATAACTCTAGCCTTTTCAGATATAGATTGGCTCTCAATGCTACTGCCAACCGCAATAAGATAACGCAATTAGGGACAGAACAAGTACTAAATGACTATTTCAGACTGCGTGAGGGTGACCAGATAGGCGACTTATACGATACCAATGGCAAACGCTTAGGTAGTACCAATCCCGATTGGCTTTTTGGGTTAAAAGGAGCTATGACTTACAAAAATTGGGATTTTGATTTCTGGATAAAAGCGCGTTTAGGGGGTGAAGTGTTATCAGATACCGAGCGCTATTTAGATCGTTATGGGGTTTCACAAGCTTCGGCTACAGCACGCGATACCGAAAATGATCTTTTAGGTATTCCTGCACCTTATTATTTTCAACACAAACCTACTGAAAAGTATGTGTATGAGGCTACTAACTTACGCCTGCAACGCTTAGCACTTACGTACCATTTTAATAAGATTTCTATGATAAAAGGCTTTAGTGACTTTAGCCTGTCACTCATAGCCGACAATGTGCTGATGCTCTATAACAAAGCTCCTTTCGACCCTGAGTTAGTATCAGGTACGGGCACTTATGAGGCTGGCTACGATCTATTTATGTTGCCTAGAGTAAGGAGTTACGGACTAAAGGTTAATTTTCAATTCTAAGTGTTATGAAAAAAGTATTTATATATATCGCTTTGGCAGCTACTTTAGGAGCTTGCCAAAACGAAGGAGACGATGCCACTCCAGCACCTCCTACACGTCAAGCATTGTACTTAGACGGTAGTAGCACTCGCGAGGTCTATGTGATACCTTCCCAAGAAAATGAAATAAAGGTGCTAAAAGCTAAGTTGTTGCAGCCTTCAGAAGAGATAACAGCCGCTACTATAGTAGTTGGCGATACTCAGGCTCTCACCGACTATAACGCTAGGTATGGTACAGAATATAAACTTTTGCCTAAAGCGACCTACAAAATAGATGATAATGTAATATTCGATCGCAATGACCGCGAATCAGCTATCAATCTAACGCTTGAAGGACTTACTTTTGCCGATGAAAATGAGGTATATGCGCTACCTCTACAGCTGTTGGGCAGTAAGAATCTACCTATGTTAAACGGACAAGATAGACTCTTGCTTATCGTACGCCAAGAGGTAAGGGCTAAAGTACTGCGTATGGGTACTACAGATGCTACTAAATCAGGGTTACTTAGAGAAAAGCTCCCCCGCTGGACATTAGAATTTACGGTAAATCTGCCTACTATAGCCGATAATACACCTCTGATAACTATTAATGACACGCTATCAGTCGGCTTTGCGGCACAACAATTGCAAGTAAAGTGGGCTGAAAGAACACTAACTATTTCTAAGGAGCGTTGGCAGGCAGCTGCTAACAAATGGTATGCCCTTTCAGTGAGCTATGACAGCCATACGCTTAGGGTATATGTCAATGGCGAGCTACTTGCTCAAGAGCAAATAAAGGGTGAGTATTTGTCTCTCAATCAGCTGACGATAGCTGGTAGCAAACAACTTATCAGAGAAGTTCGATTTTGGCAGCGAGCCCTTACTCCACGCGAGGTAGTTGATAAGCTATGGCACCTACAGCCAGCACACTCTGATTTGCTGTTCTACTTACCTTTGAATGGGAAGAAGAAAGACTCTTATACCAAGCAAGTAACTGATGATGAGACCTTCCTTTGGGACTGGTCAGCTTACGGAGGTTTAAATATGCCTATACCTGCAGGGGCAACCTTTGATAATTACAGAGGAATGGGGTATGCGTTTCCTAACAACGTCTAACATTTAAAATGAAGATAAGATTTAACAAGAAATATGCATTATGGGCATTAGCCTTATTAGGTATAGAATTTCTTATAGCTACGGTATTTAGCCGTATAGGTTTCATAAGGGGCTATATAGGCGATGTATTAGTGGTGATATTATTGTATTGCTTAGTACTTTCGGTAGTAAAAGTTAGAAATAAGAGTAAGCTGATAGGGGGTATTTTTCTTTTTGCGGTATTAGTAGAAGTATTGCAATATTTTGGAGTAGCCACTTATTTAGGATTTACTAAAGGAAGTTTAGGGTATATTATATTAGGCAATCACTTTTCGTGGGGCGATATACTAAGCTATGCCATAGGTTGCCTCATTTTGCAATTAACAACTCGTAATTTATAATTAAAAAGAAATGTATATAGATATAGGTATCAATCTCACTAATAAGCAGTTTGCAGGTGAGTATGATGAAGTAATAGATAGGGCAATAAGTGCTGGGGTAGAGCAGATACTACTCACGGGTACAAGTGTGCGAAGTAGTAAGGAAGCTTTGGCTTTAGCTAAAGAATATCCTGAAACGTTATTTGCTACTGTGGGCATTCACCCCCACGATGCTAAAACGATGAATACCGAGAGTATAAAGATATTGGCGGCATTGCTCAAAGAGAAAAAAGTAGTAGCAGTAGGCGAGTGTGGTTTAGATTTCGACCGCGATTTTTCGCCTCGTCCAGTGCAAGAAAGCTGTTTTCACGCACAATTGTCATTAGCTGAAGAGGTACAAAAACCGCTCTTTCTTCACGAACGAGCAGCTTTCGATCGTTTCATAGCCATACTTAAGGAGCACTCTTCATTACCAGAAGGGGTAGTGCATTGTTTTACGGGACAATTAAAAGAGGCAAAAACTTATTTAGAAATGGGGTATTACATAGGTTTTACGGGTGCTATAACCGATATGCGCAGATTTGCAGCTTTAGAAGAAGTAGTACGTTATGTACCTTTAGATCGTATGCTTATAGAGACGGATGCACCTTTTATGATGCCTAAGAATATACCAACGCGTCAGTTGTCGTACCATCAACAAAGACGCAATGAGCCCGCCTTTTTGCCATATGTAGCACAAACTATTGCACACTACAAAGGAGTTCCATTAAAAGCAGTAGC
>ERZ773035.998-NODE-998-length-21369-cov-6.645773_pt1 | contig 21369 bp, 19 predicted proteins | sample MGYA00511487_ERZ773035 | MGnify/ENA primary metagenome ERZ773035 (study PRJEB29015, sample SAMEA2737985) | human oral metagenome | biome: human oral; feature: human-associated habitat; material: dental | place: China | collected 2024 ...
TCCATAGCTGTAAGATCATAATCTATACCGTCTTTGTTGGTAGGCTTTAACTCAGGCAGTAGAGGATTAACAGTACTTTCAGAAACAGAACTTGTTTCGGCAGTCTCAGTACTGCTTTCTTGTGCAGTACTGCTTGTTTCACTTTCACTTTCTTGAGCTATTTTAGATTCCATTATTGCAGATACATTGTTACTCGGCAGTATTCCCTTTCTTGGAGTACCGCAGGCAGATAAAACTGTTGCAGTTATAAGTGTAAGTATACTATAAGTATATAACTTTTTTAAAAACATTACCTAATTACCTTCCCTATAATACTTGATAATATAAACAATATAATATTTACAAGTACTATTGTAGAACCTACAGGAGTTGACAAAAGTATGGATGACAGTATACCAAGTAAGGCACATATTATTGACATCACAGCCGAACATATAACCACTGCTCTAAAAGTCTTCATCAGCCTCATAGCAGAAAGCGCCGGAAATACTATTAAGGCTGAAATAAGTAATGAACCTACAAGATTCATTCCAAGCACTATAATTATAGCTATAATAATTGCTATAAAAAGATTATACCTTTCCGTATTAACTCCTGTTGCCTTGGCAAATGTTTCATCAAATGTAATTGCAAAAATCTTATTGTAAAATATTACATATAAAGATATTACCACTAATGACATAGTAATGCAAACGATAACTTCCGTTTTTGTAAGTGTCAGTATGGAAGTAGAGCCGAAAAGGCTTGTACACACATCTCCGGATACATTAGCAGAGGATGAAAACATATTGACAAGCATATAGCCTATTGCAAGTGAGCCTACCGACAAAATCGCAATAAGAGCATCCCCTTTGATTTTAGCATTTTCTCCAAGCTTAAGAAGGATTATTGCTACTAAAATCGTTATAGGCATTGTGAGCAGTGTATCATTTGCAAGGTTTAACACTGCTGATACCGACATAGCACCGAATGCCACATGAGACAGTCCGTCTCCTATAAATGAAAATCTTTTTAAGACTAAACTTACTCCAAAAAGAGAAGAACAAAGTGCTATAAATACTCCTACAACCAAAGCATACACAACAAACGGATAGTTCATGTAAAATCTTAACTTCTCTATAATATTCAATATACCCATACTCTACCTGCTGTTTTCTATAATTCCGAATATTTTATATGCCTGACTATCAATATAGTCTTTTGTTTCTCCAAAAAACAATTGTTTTTCAGCTATATGCAGTATATGACTTGCGTATTTTATGCTGCTGTCTATATCATGAGAAACCATTATTATAGATATACCGTCATCATTCAGTTTTTTTACAAGACTGTAAAAATCTGCTGTAACCTTAGGGTCCAGACCCGTTACCGGCTCATCAAGCAATATAAGCTTGGATGTGGCACAAAGTGCTCTGGCAAGCAGTACTCTTTGCTTTTGCCCACCCGACAGATCCATATAACACTTATTTGCTAAGTTTGATATCGACATATATTCCATATTCTCTCTGGCTATTCGCTTTTGTATGCGACTGTAATACATGCTGCCCTTACCTATATGCCCCGACAAAACTATCTCCCAAACCGAAGCCGGAAAATCTTTTTGTAAAAGCGTCTGCTGCGGTAAATAACCTATATCACTCTTACTTAAATCCTCACCATACTCCAGCTCTCCCGATAATTTCGGGAGCAGACCGAGCATGGTTTTCATTAAAGTAGACTTACCGGCACCGTTTTCTCCAACTATGCATAAATAATTACCGGCTTCCAAATTAAAATTAATTCCCCGGCTGACTATATTACCGTCGTAGCCTACCGATAAGTCTTTGCATTTAATGTATGACATATAAACCTCTTATCCAAATTGCAGAATTACTGATTTGCAAGTGCTTTTTTAAGTACTTCCAAATTATCCTTCATAACCGAAAGATACGTAAGTCCTCCATCTATTTCTTTTTGACTTACGGACTGCAATGAATTAAGCACTACCAGTCCCTGGTCCTTATTTTTTGTATTCTCTATTATTGTCTTTGCTATTTTTTGGTCGGAATTTTCTATAGTAACCACATTCTTAAGACCCAATTCATCAAGTTTTCCCGCAAGGAAAGTTATAGTATCAAAACTTGCTTCAGTTTCTGCACTGCAACCTACAAAAGCGGCACTGTACTTTAATCCGTAATCATCAACCAGGTATCTGAACGGGAATCTATCTCCGACTAAGATGTATTTGCTACTTGACTCATCTACAGCTTTTTGATATTCCTTGTCAAGTTCATCAAGTTTTTGAACATAAGCCTTTGCATTGGCAGCATAGTCGGCAGCATTGTCAGGATCAAGACTTTCTATATCAGCCTCTATATCCATAACAAGTTTTTGAGCATTTTTAAGTGAAAGCCATACATGCTCATCATATTCAACCTCTTCACCTTCCTTAGCATGATCATGGTCATGATCTTTATCCTCTTTAGAGTGATCATGGTCTTTTGCCTCTTCACTATGATCATGGTCGTGCTCATCTTCTGCAGCCATGCCCTCTACAACTTCTTCTTCCTTTACATCGGAACCTAAAGAATTAAGTAAATTGATTACTTTCATCTCTTTATTGGTCGCTTCAGCTATGGCATCTTCTGCCCATGTATCGGACTCTCCGCCCACATAGATAAAAAGATCTGCTGATGATACCTTTGCTATATCCTCCGCACTTGCCTGATAACTGTGCAGATCCACACCCTTGTTCATAAGGTAGGTTATCTCAAACTTATCAGCATGATTGCCTACTATTTCTCTTACCCAGTCATATTCAGGGAATATAGTAGTAACTATGCTTATTTTCTTATTTGGATCTTTTGCATCTTCAGACACTGAAGAGCCTTGATCCAAGCTCTCACTTGACGCTTCAACGGACGCGGATGTAGAACTGTTTGTAGAATTAGATGTAGCACATCCTGTTAAAAATAATAATGATGCACACATAACTGATGCACACTTAAATAAACTGAACTTACTCATAATTCCTCCATAATGGAGCTGATTTTTTAATCAGCTGCTTATTTTTTTTCTCGACACTTATCGCATTTTCCCATTATCACGGAGTCCTTGCAATCCAGAGTATATCCGCATTCATTTTGCACATATTTATTGATAAGATCCATTCCCTCATGATCCATATGTACTATACCGCCACAATCTTTACACTGTATATGCAAATGTCCTTCGCACTCTTTATCTCCATCCAGATATTGATATAAACTGCATCCGTCATCTGCATGTTTGACCTTCAAAAGCTTGCCTGCATTAGTCAGTCTGTCAAGATTCCTGTATATGGTTGTGAGATTGATTTTTATATTGTTTTCCTGCATATATTGATATATTTGATAAGCAGAAACTCTTCGGTCTCTGTTTTTCTTCAAATATAGCATCATCTCTTCTTTGAATTTTGTATTATACTCTTTTTGCAATTTAATCTCCTCTCTAATGTTAAATCGCAAATCCTTTGCAATTTTACATCCTCTTTAGTATTTTTGTCAAGATTTTAAATGTGTAAATTCTGTTAAGTTTAACTTTTAGGTTAAATCAGAGCGGAATATTGTTGATATACATCTGACAGTTTTTTTATTGATCTTCTTCACATTCAATTTTTGACAAAGATGTCTGAACTGTCGATCTATATACTAAAAACCTTAACTCTAATTATAACACCGATTAGCATGTCAAAACAGCCCAATATTTAATTATTATGCAGCTTAATAAAATACATTTTTAAAAATATATAAGCTTTTTATTCTATTTATGTCTTTATTTTTTATGAGTTTTATATTATAGTCTATATAGAAATCAATCAAGGTTTACTTGTAAATAAAATATGCAAATTTACCTTAAGAATTAAACGATTAACAAGGAGGATTCATATGGCAAAAAAACTACTGGGTAAGATAGTAACTTTAACCGCTCTCGGAATTGTTGCCACCACTGCTATATCTTATATTTTAAAATACAAATCTTTCCATAAGGACTTGGAAGATGATTTCTTTGAATTTGAGGACGATGATACAAAAAGTAATACCACTAAGGACAGAAACTATATAGCACTAAGCTCAGATAAGGATGACTTTGTTATGGCAGCCAAAGACACCTTTGAAGCAAGCAAGGGTATGGCAGGTGCAGCTAAGGAAATACTTAAGGATGTGGGCAATATTATAGTTGATAATACAAGTGCGGCAGCCAGAGCAGCCGGAGATATGGGCAAAAGATTTACACAAAAAAATAACTTTGCACAAGAAGATACGGCAGAGACTGCAACAGATGTCAAAGAAGACCTACAAAAGAAGGCTGAAGATATTAAGGAGAATTTAGCTGAGACTACCGAAGATCTTAAAGAAGATGTGAAGGATTCTTTTGCAGATGTTAAAGAAAGTGCCAAAGACTTTTCTGCAGATGTTAAGGAAGGTGCCAAAGATTTTTCTTCAGATATTAAAGAAGACATCAAGGATTCTTTTGCAGATGTCAAAGAAGGTGCCAAGGATTTGGCATACCATGCCTCAGATACTGCTAAAGATATCAAAGAGGAAGTTGCGGATACTGTAGAAGATATCAAGGAAAGTTTCCAAGATTCCGATGATCAAATATTTGAAGATTTCCATTAATATGATTTTTGAACATAAGCCTCTGCCTTATTAGGCTGAGAAGCTGATTATTTGTTTAAAAAAATTGAGCAGCTGTTGCAAAGGGATGTCGTATTAGAAATATACTATGCATGGTATAGGGGTGAATAAATCAAGATAACACTATATAAAATATTTTATTTTTATTCGACAGAGCCAAGCAGCAGCTCTTTATTTTTACAATAAATAAGCTTAGGCAGTCGCATAAAATGATGCATATCCCTTTATGTGAAAGCCTAAGCTCTTTCTAAAAGTTTTATCTATCCTTTTTTGGTATTATCTCTATCCAATATCCGTCAGGATCTGATATAAAGTAAATTCCCATACCGGGGTTCTCATAGCAAATCACACCAAGCTCCTCATGTTTTTTATGAGCCGCTTCCATATCATCAGTCTCAAGTGCCAAATGATATTCCAAATCACCCAGATTATAAGCTTCCTTTCTATCTCTTAACCAGGTAAGCTCTAAAGTAAAACCGGTTTTCCCGTCTCCAAGGTATATAAGCTTAAATGAACCGTCCTCGGCATCCTTTGTTCTTACAGGCTTTAATCCAAGGGCTTCATCATAAAACTTAAGACTTTTTTCCAAATCCAGAACATTAAAATTAAAGTGATTAAAACTGAACATATCTCTTCCTCCTAATTTAACTTAAATGAACTCTTAAGACCTACTATACGGTTAAATACAGGTTTTTCATCCGTACTGTCCTTGCAGTCTACACAAAAATATCCGTTTCTTAAAAATTGATAGCTGTCGTACTTCTTGCAACCTGCAATACCGCCTTCTATATAGCAATCTTTAAGCACTGTTAATGAGTTGGGATTAAGATTTAGATTACCTTCTTCATCCAGCTTTCCTTTTTCTTCATCAACTATATTTTCATAAAGTCTGCACTCCGCCTTAATAGCTGTAGCTGCATGAACCCAGTGTATAGTTCCCTTAACCTTTCTTCCTTCAAAACCTGAACCGCTCTTAGTCTCTTTATCATATTCCACATGAACTACGCTGACTCTACCTTCTTCATCCAGCTCATAGGAAGTACATTTTACAAAATAAGCTCCCATAAGCCTTACTTCATTTCCCGGATAAAGTCTAAAGTACTTCTTAGGCGGCTCTATCATAAAGTCATCTCTTTCTATGTAAAGCTCCTTACCGAAGGACATGGTTCTTGAGCCGAGCTCAGGATTTTCCATATTGTTAGGCATCTCAAGTTCCTCTACCTCACCCTCGGGATAGTTATCTATAACAAGCTTTATCGGATCAAGCACTGCCATAATACGGGATTTCTTTAATTTTAAGTCCTCTCTTATACAGTATTCAAGCATGGCGGAGTCAACAGAAGAATTAGCCTTGGATATACCGCACAGATCCACGAACTTCCATATAGCTTCCTTGGTATATCCCCTTCTTCTGAGTGCCGCTATTGATACAAGTCTCGGATCATCCCAGCCGTCAACTATTTTATCTTCTACAAGCTTTTTAATGTACCTTTTTCCGGTTATAACATTGGTAAGATATAACTTGGCAAATTCTATCTGCCTTGGGGGATTCTCATACTCACATTCATTTACAAACCACTCATACAAAGGTCTGTGGTCCTCAAATTCCAAAGTGCAAAGACTATGACTTATTCCCTCTATGGCATCTTCCAAAGGATGGGCAAAATCATACATAGGATATATGCAGTACTTGTCCTTTGTGTTATGGTGCGGTATATGGGCAACCCTGTAAATTACCGGATCTCTCATATTGATATTGCCGGCTGACATATCTATTTTAGCTCTTAAGACTTTTTCACCGTCAGCATACTTGCCCTCTTTCATTTCTTCAAAAAGTTTCAAATTCTCCTCTATGTTTCTGTTTCTGTAAGGGCTTTCCTTTCCCGGAGTATTATAGTCTCCCCTATACTCCTTTATCTGCTGCGCAGTCAAGTCGCAGACATAAGCCTTACCCTTTTTAATTAAAAGCACAGCCTTTTCATACATCTCTTCAAAGTAGTCTGAGGCGAAAAACAACCTGTCATCATATACTGCACCCAGCCAGTCCACATCCTCTTTGATCGAGTCGACAAATTCTATTTTTTCTTTTGTAGGATTTGTATCATCAAATCTTAAGTTAAAACTTCCCCCATACTTTTTAGCTAAACCGTAGTTAAGTATTATTGACTTTGCATGACCTATATGCAAATATCCGTTAGGCTCCGGAGGAAATCTGGTCTTGACCGTCTTATATCTTCCGGTTTCAAGGTCTTTTTCTATCTCCAGCTCTATAAAGTTTTTAGAAACAACTTCCTTTTCACTTCCCTCTTCTTTTAACATTTCCTTATCCTGCATAACATATCTCCTTATGATTATATACAAAATACCATATCACCGGTTAATGCACCTTACCCCTTGACCAATTTACATTCACTTAAAGTTACAGTTTAGGCGGCTAATTGATAGTTATCAAAACAAAGCTTTTAATAAGGTTTCAAATCTACTTAAGATAAGCTCCTAAAATAACAAACAAATGTAAAAGCAATTCTTATATTATACATATATCCGGCTACCCAAACAGTAAGCTTTGATAAAGGGTAACTTATAATTCTACAGCCTTCATAGCGGCATATTCCAGTTTTTCTTTCTCGATTATTCCGAGTATTTTTTCTTTATCTTCTTCTTTCATACTCCATGAGAAACCGCAGCCTGCCGATATGATCTGTGGGGTAGGTATAAGCCTTCCTATATCATAGGGTTTACATGCCTTTTCAAATGCTATTGCATCCATGGTAGTGTCAAAAGTTATAATCAGTTTTTTATTTCCATTACTCATATATTGATCCCCTTGGCTGTTATAAGTTGAATTTTGAATATTTTACAACAGTGAACTGCCCATAGTCTAAAGCCTATGGGCTTCCTGCTTCACTGACCTCGCAACCTACTATCTCCACAGGCGTTAATTCGGGCAGTCCCTGCCCTATTGTTTTTTCTTATACTACCTTAACCCACCGTCTAAAGCCGGTGGGATTGCGGTAGCATTATTTCAAATCAGCATGAGAACATAAATTTCAAAAACAGATGTTCTCTTATATAAAATTATTATTTAAAATGGTTCATACTAAACATACACACCTTTAGCGTTGACAAGCTGTGGTCTGTAACCTTCCTGCTTTAATCTGCCTACTATTGCATTCTTATGATCTGTACCGTAAGCTTCTATGGTAAGTCTAAGCTCAACTGCTGCATTTCTGTTTATACTTATAAACTGATTATGCTCAAGTTTTACTACATTGCCTTTTTCGCTTGCAAGTATAGCCGATACCTTGGCAAGCTCACCCGGCTTATCCGGAAGAAGTACCGATACTGTAAATATCCTGTCTCTTTGTATAAGCCCATGCTGTATCAGTGAAGCCATAGTTATCACATCCATATTACCGCCGCTTAATATACAGACTATTTTTTTATTTTTAACATCCAGGTGCTTAAGCGCAGCCACCGTAAGCAGTCCTGAATTCTCAGCTATCATTTTATGATTTTCAACTATATCAAGAAAACTTACTATAAGTTCTTCGTCTTCTATGGTTATTATATCATCTACATTTTCTTTTATATAGGGGAATAATAAATCTCCTCCTCTTTTAACTGCGGTACCGTCGGCTATGGTATCCGCCTTATCCAGTGTTACTATCTTACCTACCTTTAATGAAGCCTTAATACAGGCTGCATTTGCCGGCTCCACTCCGATTATCTTTATCTTGGGATTTATTAATTTGGCTAAAGTTGCAACACCGGTAATCAGACCGCCTCCGCCTATAGGAACCAATATTATATCAACATCCGGGAGTTCATCTATGATCTCCATTGCCACGCTACCCTGACCGGTGGCAACATCCAAATCATTAAAAGGATGCACAAAGCATGCCCCGGTCTCTTCAGCTATTCTGTAAGCTGCAGCACAGGCATCATCAAATACATCACCCTCCAGCACAACCTCAGCTCCATAAGACTTGGTTCTGTTTATCTTGATAAGCGGAGTTACCATGGGCATGCAAACCGTAGCCTTAACCTTTGCAAGCTTTGCCGCATAGGCAAGTCCCTGAGCATGATTACCTGCACTGGCAGTGATAAGACCGTTTGCTTTTTCCTCATCACTCAGTGTTGATATTTTATAATATGCTCCTCTTAACTTATATGCTCCGGTATATTGCATATTTTCAGGCTTAAAATAAATCTTATTTCCTGATTGCATTGAAAAAAACTCACTATGTATAAGCTTTGTTTCAACTGTAACTTCCTTTACTGTATCTGCTGCCTTCTTAAAATTCTCCAGTGTTAATTTTTTCATCCGCTACCTTTCCCTTAATAAACTGTTCCTTTTGTGCCTTTTATCAGTTACACCTTAAGCAAAGTATATATTATCTGCTTCCAAGCCGTCCTCATAAAGACCGTATTACAGATTTGGTGATATTTTGGCTGTGATAAATAGATAAATACTCTCTTTAATTGTAACATTTTTACATATACAAATTTATTTATGACTCTATTAAATTATACATCTAAAGTACTGCTTTTTTCTATATTAAAGAGTGCGTCAACAAATTCTTTCGGATTGAATTTATTCAAATCATCAATTTTTTCTCCGACTCCTATATACTTTACAGGAAGTCCCAGTTCAGCCTGTATAGCAACCGCTATACCTCCTTTTGCAGTACCGTCAAGCTTGGTAAGTATGATACCTGTAATATCCGCCACCTCGCTAAATTGCTTTGCCTGCTCTATAGCATTCTGACCGGTAGTGCCGTCCAATACCAAAAGAGTCTCCCTGTAGGCATCGGGATATTCCTTATCAATAATTCGGTTGATCTTTTTAAGCTCTTCCATAAGATTTTTCTTATTGTGCAGTCTTCCGGCAGTATCACAGATAAGCAGATCTACATCTCTTGCCTTTGCTGCACTGCAGGCATCATATACAACCGCTGCAGGATCAGAACCCTCCTGCTGTGCAATTATATCCACTCCTGCCCTGTATGTCCACTCCTTAAGCTGCTCTATAGCACCGGCTCTGAATGTATCGGCTGCTGCAACAAGCACCCTTCTTCCGGCTTGCTTAAACTGCCCTGCCAGTTTACCTACGGAGGTTGTTTTTCCTACTCCGTTTACTCCGATTATAAGAAGTACGGATTTTCTGTTTTCAAATTCATAGGCACTTTCACAAAGCTCCATGCGCTCCCTTATGCTGCTTATAAGTATCTCCTTACATTCAGAAGGGTCTTTGATATGCAGATCCTTTACCTTGGTTTTTATTTCCTCTATTATGTTACTTGAGGTCTTTATACCTATATCGCCCATGATAAGTATTTCTTCGAGTTCTTCATAAAAGTCCTCATCTATGGAATTATAGCCTAAAAATACATTCTCTATACTGCTTACAATAGCGCTTCTGGTCTTACTTAGACCTGCTACCAATTTACTGAAAAAACCTTTTTTCTTCTCTTCCATAAATATTTCTCCTTAATTATTCAGATAACTCTCCTTCTACTAAATTTACAGATACCAATGTAGATATGCCCTTTTCCTGCATGGTTATGCCGTAAAGTCTGTCGGCACTTACCATAGTACCTCTTCTGTGAGTGATTACTATAAACTGAGTTCTGTTACTGAGCTTATGCAAATAATTGGCAAATCTATCTACATTAGAGTCGTCTAAAGCCGCCTCTATCTCGTCCAATAAAGCAAAGGGCGAAGGTTTTAAGTTTTGTATTGCAAAAAGCAGTGATATGGCTGTAAGTGCCTTTTCTCCACCTGAAAGCTGCATCATATTTTGAAGCTTTTTCCCCGGAGGTTGGGATATAATACTGATTCCTGCCTCAAGCAAGTCAACATCCTCCTCCAGTTTCAAAACTCCGGCTCCTCCTCCAAAAAGCTCTACAAATACCTTATTGAATTGATCGTTGATCTCAACAAACTTTTCCGAAAATTGTTTTCTCATCAGTTCATCAAGATTTTCTATGATTTCTATCAGGGAGACTTCCGCACTTATTATATCCTCATATTGAGTTTTCATAAGTTCATATCTGTCGGATACTTCTTGGTATTCCTCAATAGAGTGCACATTGATATCTCCAAGCTCTTTTATCTTCTTCTTAATATCAAGAATGATTTTTTGTACCTCTGCCAAGGATAAATCGGAACTCTCCGGCTTTTCAAACTGTTCTTTTGCCGTACTTAGAGTTATTTCATACTCCTGCCACATATAGTTTGAAAGTTGTGCAAGTCTTTCTTCAATCTTTTCTTTTTGAGTTGTAAGTCTGTAAGTTTCCTTTTCCAAGCCGGAAATAGATTTACTTAATTCGTCTTTCTTAGCAAATGCCTCTTTTTGTTTTCTTATCTGCTCGGACTTAAGCTTTGAATACTTAAGCTCTTCCTCCTGTAACGCTGCTATCTGTAATTTTAATTCATCTATCTTAAATTTACTTGAACTTATGTCTTCCTGCCTTTTTGACAGTAAGTCTTTATTCTCCTCTTTCTCCTTGTAAAGCCTTAGTTTTTCTTCCTCAAGCCTTTGTATTTCAAGTTTTAATCTCTCTACATTCTCATTATTAAAACTTATACTTTGCCCTGTACTTGATATGCTAAGTCTTAAATCTGAAAGTTTTTGTAAAAGCTCATCCCTTTCAAGTCTGTAAGTTTCAATGCCTGATTCGGCTTTGCTTACATCTGTTTCTATTTTTTTATGAATGTTTTGTATATTTTCAAGCTCTTTAATAAGTTCAAGCTTTTCTTTTGACAACGCAGCCTCTTCCTCTTCAAGCCTTTTTCTTTCTTCCATAAACTCTGAGGTGGCTCGGTTACTGTCTTTTAGTTTTTTATCATAGGCATCTACACTTACACTAAGAGCCGAAACTTCCACTTGCATTTCATGCAGAGCATTATTTAACTCATTTCTGCTTTTTTTAAGCTCCTCGTATTTTTTACTTTGCATCTCAAGCTCAAGTCTTAGTTTCTCTTCTTCTTTAAGTGTGCTATTAATACTTGCTTCAAGCTCCTCAAGTTCTCTTTTTCTTCCGAGAAGATTACTTGTATTCTTATAAGCTCCTCCGCTTATAGAACCTCCGGTATTAAACAGATCTCCTTCTAAAGTTACAAGCCTATATTCATATCTATACTTTTTAGCTATTACAACCGCTTTTTCTATATCGGAAACTACAATTATACGCCCAAGCAGGTTGGATACCAGTGGGCTGTATATTCTATCAGCCGATACAAGTTTTGAAGCCGTACCAAGCACTCCGTCCTCATTTAATATAGGTACATCCTTTATATCCTTACTTTCTTTTACTGCAGTAAGCGGTATAAATGTAGCCCTTCCGAATTTATTTTTTTTCAGATAATCTATTAGATTCTTTGCGGTATCTTCTGTATCCGTAACTATATTCTGTATTCTTCCTCCAAGTGCCGTTTCTATTGCAAGCTCATACTTTTTCTCGGTCTTAATAATATCGGCTATAACTCCGTGTACCCCCTGTGAGGATATGGTATTACTCTCCATTATTTTTTTTACGGAATTTCCATAGCCCTCATACTTTTCAGCTATATTTTTAAGACTCTCAAGCCTTGCGTTATAGTGCTGGTATTCTTTTTGCAGTTTTGATACATTGCTATCCAGTGTACTTATTTCAGAAGCTTTTTCGCCGATCTGTTTTAGTACTTCATCAAGCTTTACCTGTTTTTTACCTTCTTCAAGTTTAAGAGCGGAAAGCTTTTGGCTTTCTTTATCAAAATCAGACCTTAGTCCGGCTTCATTTGTTTTAATATCTATAATCTTTTGAGCCGCTTCACTTTTTCTTATGCGTATCTGCTCTATTAAAGTTTCATACTTTTGATTTCTTGTAAGTATGGATGATTTTTCATTAAGGCTTTTTAATATCTCACTTTTACTTTCTGAGATATTACTTTCCACATCTGCAATAAATACATTCTTGGACTTGACCTCATCTTCAAGTTTTTCTACTTCAGTATTTTGTGATTTTTGTTTTTCGTTAAGGCTTTTTATATCTTCCTGATATCTAAGTATATCGGCATTTTTTCTTTCTATATCCGCCGACATGGTATTAAGCCTTAACTCAATATTTTTATCATTTTGTTTATTATTATTTACTTGTTCAGTATATAAGGCAACCTTTCCTTCAAAATCACTGATTTTAAGACTTGAATTATTGATATCACCCTTTACCCTGTCTATTTCCTCATCAAGCTCTGCTGTAGCCCTGTCAAGCTCTTCATATCTTTTATTTAATTCTTCAAGCTCTTTATTTAAGCCCTCCAGCTCCTCATTAGCAATAATCTCTTGTTCGCTTATCTTTAAGCTGTCATTTCTTAGCTTATCGGTCTCATTTACAAATATATTGATATCATGGTTTCTTAATTCTTCTCTTAACTTAAGATATTCTCTTGCAGTTTTTGACTGCTCTTCCAAGGGACCTACCTGTCTTGAAAGTTCCGACAATATGTCCTTTACTCTAAGGAGATTCTCTCTTTCATTTTCAAGTTTTTTCTCGGCTAAAAGTTTTCTTCTTTTATACTTTGTAATTCCGGCAGCTTCGTCAAAAAGTTCTCTTCTGTCCTCCGCCTTGCCGCTTAATATCTTTTCTACCTGACCCTGACCTATTATTGAATAACCGTCTTTTCCTATACCTGTATCAAAAAAAAGTTCACTTATATCCTTAAGTCTGCACGCAGAGCCGTTAATCATATATTCGCTTTCTCCCGAGCGATATATGCGTCTTGATACCGTAACCTCTTCATAGCTTATATCTAAGGAATGGTCGGAATTATCCAAGGTTATTGCCACATAGGCAAAACCCTGCGGCTTTCTTATCTGAGTTCCTGCAAATATTACATCCTGCATATTTCCGCCTCTAAGCTGCTTGGCACTTTGCTCTCCGAGTACCCATCTGACGGCATCTGCAACATTGCTTTTACCTGAGCCGTTGGGACCTACTATGCCTGTAATTCCTTCATGAAAGTCCAGTACTATTTTATTTGCAAATGATTTAAAACCATGTATTTCTATCTTTTTTAAGTACATTACAGACTCCTACTTGAAATTTTTACTTATTGTTTCAAGCTTTTCCAGTGCTTTAAAAGCTGCCATCTGCTCCGCTTCCTTTTTGCTGTGTCCGCTTGCCTTTCCCATCATCTTCCCGTCTATATAAACCGCACTTGAAAAAAGTTTTTCATGGTCGGGTCCCGCCTCTTCAAGCAACTTATACTCCAAGGTACTGCAGCTGTCTTTTTGAACTATTTCCTGTAAGATCGTCTTGCTATCATAAAAGAATACTTTATTGTCAACATCATTTAGTACATAGTTTAATATCAACTCTTTTGCATTAGCAAAACCACCATCCAAATATATAGCCCCTATAAGCGCTTCAAAACAGTCGGATATAATGCTCGGTCTTTCTCTTCCTCCGGTTGTTTCCTCGCCCTTTCCAAGCAGGACAAACTCGCCCAGTCTTATCTGTTTTGAGCAAAAATTAAGTGCAGCTTCACATACAAAACTTGCACGAAGTTTACTTAGCTCTCCTTCACTTTTATCTTTGTACTTGTCATATAAAAATTCACTGCTTACAAGTTCAAGTACGGCATCCCCTAAAAATTCAAGCCTTTCGTTTGAACCTTTTTTTCCTATACCCTTTTCATTGGCATAGGAACTGTGCACAAGTGCCTGCTTTAATAAAGATTTATTATTAAATTTATAACCTATGATTTCTTGAAATTCTTCTAATTTTATATTCAATTTACAGCCCTCATTTTAATAAAAGTCGCATTAAAAATAAAACTATAATATTTAATGCGACCTTTGCCTTTTATATTTACTCTGCCTTAAGCATACTTTCTTCTATAAGTGAAGTTATATTCTGTTCATCAAAACTTATACATTGCAATATTGCCTTGCTTATTTCACTTGCCTTTGAGTTTCCGTGTGCCTTAATCACCAGACCTTTAAGTCCGAGCATGGGAGCACCTCCTTGCCCCTGCTCACTTGTGTCGAATTTTTTAAGTTTACTCTTTAAGGCTGATTTTATAAGTAAAGCACCTATTTTAGTGACAAAACCTTCTGTAAGTGCGCTTTTTATTTCTGAAAGCAGTGTTTTTCCCACTCCCTCATACAGTTTAAGTATTACATTGCCGGTAAAAGCCTCACATACTATTACATCACAATCACCGCTCGGTATCTCTCTGGCTTCTACACTACCTATAAAATTAATATCTTTGCTTGCCTTTAACAAGGGAAATGTCTCCTTTACCAAGGCATTGCCCTTTTCTTCTTCAGCGCCTATATTAACGATTCCGACTTTTGGTTTACTTATTCCGAATACTTTTTCCATATAGATAGAGCCCATCTTGGCAAATTGCACAAGATGCTCAGACCTTGCGTCAACATTGGCTCCACAGTCAATAAGCAAAGAAACACCTTTTTTAGTAGGAAGTACAGGTGCAAGCGCAGCCCTTAAAACTCCCTTGATTCTGCCTACTATAAGCTGTCCGCCTACAAGTACCGCACCCGTACTTCCGGCAGATACGAAGGCTTTAGCCTCTCCTTGCTTTACAAGGTTCATACCCACTACTATAGAAGAATCTTTTTTTTCACGCACAGCCATAACCGGTGCTTCTTCATTCGTTATAATCTCATTTGCCTCAACTACCGATACTCTATCCTTAGGTACTGATAACTTTTCTATCAGCCCCTCTATTAAATCTTTTTTACCTACCAGCTTTATACTAAGGTTTTGACTTTTTTCCAAGGCAAGCTTTGCTCCCTTTACCATCTCTTCCCCTGCATAGTCTCCGCCCATAACATCCAGTGCAACTGTCAACATAGCTATATCTCCTATAATTATTATTGCCGCTTAAATAAAAAAGAGCTTGCAAGCGCAAACTCTACTTTATTTGACTAGTCAACTGATACTATCTCACGCTTGTTGTAAGAACCACATGACTTACATACTCTATGAGGCATCATTAAGGCACCACATTTGCTGCACTTGGCAAGATTAACGGCTGCCATCTTCCAACTAGCTCTTCTTTTATCTCTTCTAGCACTTGAAGATTTGTTCTTTGGACAAATAGACATAGATAACACCTCCCTACTCTTATGTCATAACTCTACAAATTATACCTGTATACAAGCCTTTTGTCAAATGTTTTCTTGATTATATTTCAGCACCGGTATTCATCCTTCGTTACAGTTAAGGTAGTTTAGATATACATGTATATCTATCAGGCTACCGCCGGAATTCATCTTCGTCTAATTTATAGATAAAAATGAAATATTTTTAGTCTTTTTGACGAAGATGAATGACCTACCTGAACTGTAACCATCCTTCCAATCCAAAATAAAATTTAAGTATTTTTAGTTTTTTGACGAAGATGACCTACCCAAGCCTAAACTTAAGTTACCATCGGGTTTTAGGTATTCGAGATACGCTGTATTTACTCAAGGTATTCTATCTCCACCAAGGTAAGTCCCCTTGCCGGCATAGTCTGTCCGGCTGAAAGTCTGTTCTTTGAAGCGAAGATTTTTTTTACATGCTCCGGAGGGTATACGCCTATACCGACCTTTATCAGCGTTCCCGCTATTATTCTAATCATATTGTAAAGAAATCCATCTCCCCTTATTACCATGGTAAGCATGTCTTCATCCTGCAATATTTCCAATGAATATATGGTTCGTATTGTAGTACTTGCCTGCGTTTTTTGTGAGCAGAAACTTGCAAAATCATGCGTACCTATGAAATACGAAGTAGCCTCCCTCATCTTATCTACATCAAGTCTGAAATAACAAAAATAAGCATATAGACGCTCTGTGGGTATGTCTATTTTTCTGTTAAGTATTCGATATGTATAGGTTTTTATACAATCTCTTTTTCTCGGATGCCAATCCGGCTCCACTTCATCCGACTCCTGCACTCTTATATCATCCGGCAGTCTTTGATTAATGGCAAAGGCAAACTTATCAGCCCTCATCCTCATATTTGTATCAAATACGGCTACATTGCCGTAGGCGTGTACTCCCGAGTCCGTTCTGCTTGCTCCTATTACCTCTATATCTTCACCGCATAATTCACTTATTTTTTTATTAAGCACTTCTTCTATGGTAATTCCATTGGGCTGCTTTTGCCAACCGCAGTAGTTGGTTCCGTCATATGAGACTATCAATCTTATCCTACGCATATCTTCCCCTAAAAATTCTTATTGCTATACCAAGCAGTAAATACAGTATACAGCATACATATACTACATAATCGGCTTTTTTATATTTTAACGGTTTCATCTTGGTTCTGCCTTCTCCGCCATGATAGCATCTTGCCTCCATAGCCATTGCAAGATCGGTTGCCCTTCTTATAGCAGATATAAAAAGCGGTACTAAAAGCGGTATCATCGCCTTGGCTCTTGCTATAATACCGCCGCTTGTAAAGTCGGCACCTCTTGCCATCTGTGCCTTCATTATCTTATCCGTTTCTTCTAAAAGTATGGGAATAAACCTTAAGGCTATGGACATCATCATAGCTATTTCATGCACCGGAACTGAAAATCTTTTTAAGAATCCCAAGCCCTTTTCCATACCGTCAGTCAGTGCATTGGGAGTGGTAGTAAGCGTCAGCACCGAAGAGCCAAGTACCAAGTATATAAGTCTAAGTCCCATAAATACAGCCATTCTAAGACCTTCTCTTGTTACGGTAAATATATAAAACTTCCATATGACCTCACCCGGAGTAAGGAACATATTAAAACCCACGCTCATAAGAAGCAGTAAAATAACTGATTTTAAGCCCCTGAACATAAACTTTAGCGGTACTTTGGAAGCTAATAAAACCACGGCTAAAACCACACTTGCAATTACATAAGAAACTATATCATCCGCTATAAAAAGTGATATAATAAAAATCATGGTTGCAAAAAGTTTAGTTCTCGGATCCAGCCTATGAACTGCGGAATCTATCGGATAGTATTGACCTATAGTTATATCTCTAATCATTTATTAATGTCTCTTTTCTTATCTATTAGTCTTATAAGTGCTTCCTTAGCTTCGCTTAGCTTGGTAATATCGGTATCTATATCTATTCCCTCCTGCTTTAACCTATGCACCAGATAAGTTATCTGCGGTGCTCTAAGCCCTATTTTCTCAAGTTCTTTATAGTTTCTAAATACCGCCTTAGGTGTATCATCATAGATAATCTCGGACTTATTCATCACTATTAATCTGTCAACATACTTTGCCACATCTTCCATACTGTGTGATACAAGTATTATGGAAATACCTGTTTTTTCTTTCAGACCCGCAATAGTCCCAAGTATTTCATCTCTGGCTTTAGGATCAAGCCCCGCACTCGGCTCATCCAGTATTAAAAACTCCGGCTTCATAGCAAGAACTCCTGCAATAGCCACCCTTCTTTTTTGTCCGCCTGAAAGCTCAAAGGGAGACTTAACATAATAAGACTCCTTCATGCCTACCATTGATAAGGCTTCCTTAGCCCTTATCTTTGCATCTTCCAAGCTAAGCCCCTGATTCTTAGGTCCGAAACACACATCAGAAAGCACATCTACTTCAAAAAGCTGATGCTCCGGGTACTGAAAAACCAGACCTACCTTCTGTCTTAAGGTCTTTAGGTCATAATTTTTTTCATATATACTTTTCCCATCATAAAGCAAGTCCCCTGTCGTAGCCTTAAGTAAACCGTTCAAAAGCTGAACTAAAGTTGATTTACCCGAGCCTGTTTGACCTATAATACCTACAAACTCATTCTTTTCTATTTTAAGATTAATATTTTTAAGAGCACAATGCTCAAAAGCAGTTCCCTGTCCATATGTAAAACCGATATTTTTCAATTCAATAGACATCTTTTATCCTCTCAATAATTCACATAAATTACTATCAGTATGTCCGGCAAGTGATAGTTAAATTAACGATGATTCGTCTATCACATAAACCGTTACAAATATATCTTGCCTTGCGGCACGATTTCCTGACTAAAGCCTCACAGCGGTACTAAGCTTTATCTTCACCTGATGATGTGTAGGAACACTTTTTATCTAACTTTATGTTGCTAACTACCCGGTAAATTTATTTTTTAATTTAGGAACTATTTTTTCTACAAACTCATCTATACCAAGAATCGCTTCCTCTATATCCAGTCCATTCTTTTTAAGCTCATAGGCAAGCTCCGTAACTTGAGGTACATCCAGTCTATAGGACTTTAGTTCTTCGACCTTTGAGAATACCTCTTTGGGAGTACCGTCCATAACTATATTTCCCTCCACCATAACTATGACCCTATCAGCATCTATAACCTCTTCCATATAATGAGTTATTAATACAATGCTTATATTTTCTTCTTTATTAAGCCTTATTATTGTCTCAAGTATTTCCCTTCTTGCCTTAGGATCAAGCATGGCAGTAGGCTCGTCAAGCACTATACATCTTGGTTTCATAGCCATAATTCCCGCTATTGCAACTCTCTGTTTTTGTCCTCCTGAAAGTCTGTTCGGAGAGTTTTTTCTATAGTCAAGCATATTGACAGCTTCCAAGCTTTTAGTTACTCTTTCCTTAATTTTCTCACTTTCCACACCTAAGTTCTCAGGTCCGAAAGCCACATCCTCTTCAACTACATTTGCAATGATCTGATTATCAGGATTTTGAAATACCATCCCCACAGTCTTTCTTATCTCAAGTAACTTGCCCTCATCTGTGGTAACTATTCCGTCTACCCATACAGAGCCTTCTGTAGGCAAAAGTATGGCATTCATGTGTTTGGCAAGTGTAGACTTGCCTGAGCCGTTATGCCCCAGTATGGCTACAAAATCTCCTTCCTTTATCTCCAGATCAAGTTTATCTATAGCCCTGTTTGTTTCTATAACCTCATTATGTTCATCCTTCTTTACATAATCGTATATAAGTTTAACAAACTTTATAATTTCCATCCATGCTCCTTAAATATCCTCTCTTTAGACTTATGCTTTTTATTTTTCAATAATAATTTTGTATAAGAGAGAAGCTTCTTTTTAATTAGTGTAAGGTTACAGTTCAGGTAGCCTATATATGTATAATATGTCAAATGAAAGCTTGCTTTCAGGTACATATTATACATATATATAGGCTACTGCCGACATTCATCTTCATCTGATTTATAAATAAGATTAAACATTTTAGATTGTTTTGATGAAGATGAATGAGCTACCTGAACTGTAACAGTGTAAGTCATACCGCTAAGAGCAGTCCGAATTTATAAAAATACAAAATTAAAGAGTATTTTCCACCTTGCACATATTAACATTAAAGAAGTTATATCTCAAGTACAATATCTGAAACTATTTTTAATTTTCGGCATAGTCTTCCCATTTTACCATATTAAGTAAAACTTCCTTTGAATTAAGTTCCGGTCTTTCTAAAACGGATAGAAGCAGAGCATCAAGTATCTTCCCTATAACAGGACCTTTTTTTATACCAAGCTTCATCAAATCATCACCTTTTATATCAAGCATTGCTATGGAGATCGCCTGTCCTTGCATTTGGATATAATCAAGCTTTTCCTCTATAGCTTTAAGTACTTCTTTAGACTCCCCAAGCCTTTCCAAAAGCAGTCTTTTTATATATATCAAATCCCTAAATCTTTCAAATCCGATCTTAGACAATAGCTTTCTTATTGATATTTCATTGTCCGGCAGTTTTACTTTTACATACGAGGTTAATACAAATACCTTAGTGAAGGTATCCCTATCAACCTTTAGTTCTTTTAATATAGCTTTTGCAAGACTTGCATCTATATCTTTCATAAATACTGTCCATGCAATATGCCTTTTACTCTCTATTCCCTTTATATATAACATATCAAGATAAGAGTTTTCTTTAACAGCATTAAAATTTTGTGAAATATACTTATATAAACCGCTGTTATACACTTCTTTTATATAGTATGCATTCTTTGAACATACTGTCTTATCAAGTTCTATAAATACTCTTTCCTTGCTTACAAGTTTAAGCTTATCTGCAAGGGTACAAATAGCCGCAAATGTATTCTCTTCTATACTAAATCCCAGCACAGCCGCAAATCTTACAGCTCTTAACATTCTTAAGGCATCTTCATCAAACCTTTCAAAAGCCTTTCCGACACAATTTATTCTCTTTGCCTTAATGTCTTTAATACCGCCAAACAAATCTATTAAACCGTCTTTATGTGAATAAGCCATGGCATTAATGGTAAAATCTCTTCTTTTCAGATCCTCTTCAAGACTTGTGCTGAATTCCACACTGTTCGGATGCCTTCCGTCTCCATATTCCCCATCAATCCTGTAGGTTGTGATTTCATAGGTACTTTTATTGATGAGCACTGAGACTGTACCGTGTTTTATACCTGTATCTATAGTTCTTTTAAATACTCTTTTTATATCCTGCGGCAATGCCGAAGTTGTGATATCCCAGTCTTTTGGATTTATTCCCATTATGCTGTCTCTTACACAACCACCTACCATATAGGCTTCATAGCCTGCATTTTCCAATTCTTTTATTATATTTTCCACATCCTCAGGTATATCTATATACATACTTATACCTCCAAAAACTTTATAAATACTTTCCCTTACACAATAAAGCTGCTGCAATAAGCCGATATACTTTTTGCAGCAGCTCCTCCTAAAATCATAAATATAAAAATCTTAATTACTCAGT
>ERZ773035.1000-NODE-1000-length-21354-cov-8.534908_pt1 | contig 21354 bp, 40 predicted proteins | sample MGYA00511487_ERZ773035 | MGnify/ENA primary metagenome ERZ773035 (study PRJEB29015, sample SAMEA2737985) | human oral metagenome | biome: human oral; feature: human-associated habitat; material: dental | place: China | collected 2024 ...
GATTGTCCATAAACACGGCCGCAGGATGCTCCTTGTCAAACCAGAACATTCGAGAGCCGCAGCATGCGTCAAGTATTTGCTTCATTCCGCTTTTCCTCTTTCTCGTAGCTTAATCCGAGCGCGTCCATGACTTCATCGTTCTTCACGGTACAAAACGCCATCATCAGACGCATGCTCGCGTTGATGATATGCGGCTCGCTCCTGTCTCCCAGACGGTAAAGATTGATGTGACACATCGCACGGGAAAGGTGTTCGTCGGGCGTAATCGTTTTCCACGTTTCGCCCGGGTGTTTCTTCGCGCCCGCTGTCAGTCCGCAGGCTATTGCGTCAACCCACGACGGCGAAATATAGCGGTACTCATTCTGTTCCTCATCTTGTGGATATTTCTGCTGTTCCATAGTGCTCACTCCTCCAACCTCACAAAATACACCCTCTACCTTACAACGCCGAATCCGTAGAATGGCGTGGCTTTTCAGCGTTGTGTTCGTCAACTCTTCACCGAACCTTGCAAAACCATCTGCGAACCTCGTAGCCTTACAATTCGTCCGCAATCGAAATCACAATCACCAGCACAAGGAGCAGTGCAAACGTCTCTGCCATAGCGCACCTCACACTTTCAGCAATCCACGCCGCATCGCGCTATACTGCCCGTAGCTCAGCCCAAGTGCCCGCGCCGCCTGCACTGCATTCACGAGCCGTTGCTGGTCTTTCGGAATCTGATTTTCCCCTTTCTCACGGGCGCGTTCCGTAAGCCGCTGCGCTTCCAGCTTCCGGCAGGTCGGACAGCACTTTACCATACCGACTGCCTCAAATTCTTTTTCGCAGATCTCACATATCCGCTTCGTCGGTGTTGCCTTTTGGTGCGCAGTGCGGCATTCAGGGCAAAACTTCGCGCCATTCAGTGCCTCAAACGTCTCGTTGCAAATAAGACACTCTTTCTTCATGCCCGCTCCTCCTTCATACGCACAAACTCCTCAATGCAGGAGAGCAGCCCATCCTTCGTCAAGGGAACATCCCCCTTTGTATACAACTCATCAAACCCGTCCTTGGGGCAGATCGTGCACGCCGTCCCACCGCCAAGCAGCACGTAGTCCACCTGTGCGGAATACGTGCGCCCTTCATGCTCGAACAGGCAGATGAGTGCGCCTGTAACCCCCAACCGTTCCACCTTGTACGCCATTACCGCACCTCCCGAAAGAGAATATCCGTCTCACGCATCGCATAGAGAAACAACTTCTTGCGCAGCTGATAGTCCCGCGTCCGTACGCCCTTGACCTCGATCACCTCATTGCGTCCGTCGGCGTATGTCACGAAGAAGTCCGCCGTGTAGGTAATCGCCCTCTGCTTGTTGCCCTGATTGTCCCGAAAGCCCTCAAGGAGCGTGTAGGACGGCTGCAAGCGGATGCGGACAATCTCGCCGTGCTGTTTTCGTGAGAGCAGGTCAAGATAGATTTCTGCTTCCCGCTTGCTGTCAAAGGTGCGTCCGCAGACCGTTGTTTTTCGCGCGTTGTACTTGTTCTTCTTCCTGCTCTGCACCCGCACGAGGCGCATCACATTCACGATTGCCTCCTGCGCCGTCTGGTCGGGCTTCTTACAGGGCGTATACTCGTCCATGTCCTCCACCTCTCAAACACTGCTCTCGTCCATCCGTAGACCAAAGAGCGTAATCTGATCGTCATTGTCTTGGATGCGGTTGTCCTCACCCATCCACCAGCGCATGACCTCTGCGCCCGTTTCCCACTGCGTCGGATATCCATCCGCCCGCCGCTTGTCAATCATCCGTTGAAATGCCGCCTCATACATTTTCGCGAATTGTGGCCAACGTTCAGCGTCTCGCCGCATCCCTTTCGGCCCCTGATAGGGACACATGATACAGCCGAGGCGTTTGTATCCCTCGTCGTAGAGCTTGCAGTACGGGACGTTGTAGGTGTGGATGTACTCCCACACATCCGCATCCGACCAGTCAATGATCGGATGCAGATACCTCTTGTCCCGATGCTGATTGCACGTCTCAACCATCTGCCGATCGGCACGTCGCGCAGATTCGGCGTGTCGCACTCCGGTCACGACAAACCGCCTTGCCCCGCCACTCTCTTTGAGGTACTGACAGCAATACCGCACCCGCCTTGTTGGCGGCATCCGCTTTTCGGGGATGATCTGCCACATGGTCTTTTGCGGCACGTTGCGCCCCTCCCACGCCTCCGGATAGCATCGGCGAATGAATTGCATGAGTTCCGGCGGGTCGACGGTGGTAACGTTGTAGTGCGCATCGTATTTGACGCCCGCCCGCTTGCACAGGTCGAGTACTACGCAGCTGTCTTTGCCGCCCGAAAATGCAACGTAGTAACCTTCCTCGGGCTCATGGAGGCGCAATCGGTTCATTGCAACCTCGACCTTGTCCACCTCGCCAAAAAGAGTTGACTCTTTCAGCATGCTCTTTACCCCCGGTAATCCTCAAATCGTTCACAACGCCGAAAGATGATCTTGTTGTTCACCCACCGTTGCAGCTGCCGTGTTTCTTTCGGTGCGTGTGGCTTGTCGTAGACCATGACGTATGGGTCATAGCCATGCTCGCGTAGCCAGTAGACACGCCGCAAATCCTCTTCATGTGTGCTCCAGTAATTTGTGAGCACATACACCTTGCGCTTGCGGTAGTCCGTCACCGTCGATTTCTCCGCGAACATCCGGAGCATACGAGGAACGATTTCATCGCGCGGATTGTCCCAAGCGAAATGAATCATCTTGACCTTGCACGCGTTGATGAGTGCGATATTCGCCTCTGTCAAAAGACGCGCATCCAACCCCTGTGTGAAATCCACCCACGCACCGCTTTCGGCGAGCTGTCCAAGGAGTTCCATGTGCTCCCGTGCCGCAAGCAAATTCGGGTCAAGCAGCTTGATTGTTTTCTCACCGCTCCAAAACTCGCTCAGTTCTGCCACTTTGCGACTCTCCCTGCCCTCTTTCCCTGCGACAACGCAGAAGGGACACGCCCTTGGACATCCTCGTGTAAGGAATCCGTAGGCGGTCGCTGTGTCACCGTAGAGGGCATAATCGGGATAGACGTGCTCAATCTCGTGCGGCAAAGTGCTCGTATGAGATATTCCCGTCCCGCCGACCTCTGCACCAATATCCAAGAGCCGCTGCGCCGTCTCAGCGTTTGCCGTAAAGACGCACGCGGCATAGAGTTTGTCGTAGCCGCCGAACAGATTGCCGCCGAGAAGAACATCGTCGGGGTGCAAAAGGTATGTGCTGTCTCCTTGCTGTTTGTGCCATGCCGAGAGCTTCATGAGCACGAGGTTCGGGAACTTCGCCCCGTCCACATCCACTAGACCGATACGCACCCCGCCGCCTCCTCACAAGGGCATATTTGCCAATTTGCTTTTCAGTTCCCTAGCACATCTTACGCAAAAATGGATACCGGGATTCACTTCAACAGCGCACTTCTCGCACATTTTCCTGTTGCAGTAGAGAACCCCTTCCCCCATTTCGGAATGTCCGTCATGAAAAGTCGTAATCGCCTTAGCGTACATCCTTGGCATATCACACTCAAATTCGGCGATACCTTCTCTGCAGATGTAACAACGCTCCTCTACCGGAACAACGGTAGTGACTTCGAGATCATCACGAACTATCCCCATCAGAAATATCCCTGCTCACAATTCTTCTCGTTCACGCGCCGCTGCAGCTCACCGCGCTTCGCTTCGTCATAGCCAAGCGCGTCAATCCACGACGTGCAGACCGTGATGATCTCCGTGAGTTTTTCGGCAAGAGCCTCTTCATCCGCACGCTCTATACAATCAAAAAACTGCTCCATGTATATCGCATCTCTAACGACACCATACATGTGCTCGCCCAGTTTCTTTGCCCATGCCTCACCATCCGCAACGTCAAACATGTTGCACGGCTGCGGCTTTGTCATGTCGGGATCCTGCTTGTTGTCTTGCTCTTCCAACAAGCCTTTCAAGCGTTTGTTCTCATCTTCCAGTTCATGTACCCTTTCTGCCATCTGCGTTATCCATTTCAAATCCATCTCAGCACGCTCCTCTCTGATCGCTTATTTTTCTTGTTCCTGTTTTCTCAGCCATTCCCAGTACTCCGCTTCATCCTCATGTTCTTCCTGCTTTGTACCCCAAAGGCAATCTTCGCAGACAAGCCCATATACACTGCTTGGCTCTAGTTCTCTCTCAGGTACATACCTTCTGCAGCAGCCGCATCTTTCAAGTTCCACCTCAACACGCTCCTTTCATGCGATAATCCTCTGCCCGGATGTTCACGGGCACGGTCATCTCTGCAAGACGGCTTACAACGCGCCGTCCAAACATCTCTTCAAGCTCTCTGCCGTTGCAGTTCGTCGTGATAACCGTCGGGAGCATGTGCTCGTACCGATGGTTAATCAGCACATAGATCAGCTCCACGACCCACGGGCTTGGATTCTCCGCCCCGAGATCGTCAAGGACAAGGAGAGGCGCATTCTTCGCCGCATCGACAAGTTCATCCGCCTTTCCGTCCTTCATGTTGAAACTCGCCCGCATCTTGCCGAGAAGATCAGGCACAACCACGAACATCCCCGGGATTCCTGCCTCTGCTGTCTCGCGCAGAATCGCCACGGCCAGATGTGTCTTTCCCGTTCCGTAGCCGCCGATGAGCATAACTCCTTGTGCTTTCGGATTTTCCCGTACCTCCGCACAGAACTGTTTGCAGGCACGCACAGCCGCCGCCGTTGCAGGTGTCTCGCGGAACGTCGCGAAGCTGCGCGAGCGGAACCGCTCGCCGACACCACCGATGCCCATGAGCTTTGCGATGCGCCGCTGCTCCTGCTGCGTCTTATACTTTGCGCACAGTGGGATGCAGGCGAAAAACGGGTTGTCATAGCGGCGATACGTAAAGTCTTTCGCGTTGTAGCGGCACTCATGGCAGGTGTCCACGGTGTAGGAGCAACGAGCGCAGAGAGCATCATGCTCCTGCTTGACCCGCTCTGCCTCCACCGCCTGAAGAAACTCCTCGTCCGTCTGTACCTGTTCCGCCGTTGCAGAGATCGTGCGAAGAATCGCCGCTTTACGCGGACGAGCTTTGCGAAGCGTCTCCTCTTCCCGCTCCCGCATCGCCGTCAAAGTACGCAGCATAGACGGATTTCTCCGCCCCATCTCCAGCCATATCTCCTTTGCGGATACCAGTCCCATAGTTTCCACCGCCTTTCTTGAGGGCAAAGAAGCCCTTCCAGCTATTCATGACAGACTGATTGACGATCTCCACTTTCTCTGCGTTACTGTGCCCTAATCCGTCCAGTCTCTTGAGTAGCAGAGACAGGGCGTGCTCTGTGAGTGGAGCTTTTTTCTCCTTACGCATCTCGACGAATCCACGAAGAGCTTCTTGAAGTTCCGCGCTATCCGTGTAGGATTCCAGAAGAGAAGTGAGCGCTTTTTCTTTTGTATTTCTTTTTGTCTTAGTCTTAGTCATTGTCTCTTGTCTATATATGTGTGCAGTTTGCGGTGCAGTATTCAGTGCAGTATTTGATGCACTTTCTAGTGCAGTTTGCGGTGCAGTATTCAGTGCATTAAATGCACCCTTTTCTTCACACATATCATTCAGACGATAGAGCGTTGGTTGACCTTTTTTCCCCTGCTTGAAGTCTATGAATCCCAGTCTTTTTAGGAGGTTTCGATTCTCAATGAGAGTATGGGCACTACTTAGTCCGACTTCTAACATTAGTCTCTGATTTGTCGCCCCGAACCATTCCGTCCAGCCGGCGCGGTTGTTTATGAGAAACAGCCTGAAATAAAGCGCTTGGGCTACGGGCGGGACTAATCCCACGCTAGAATCAGAGTAAGATTTTAGAAGCGTCATGTACTGCCGCATACATTCACCTCGCTTTCAGCCGATACACCTTCGCAATCCGCTCATCAATCCGTACCGGCTCAAGGAAATACCGCCTCAGAAAATCCTCCTGCCCGATGCTGTGTATCTCCGTATGGTGCTCCCTGCAAAGAGGCAGCGCCCTCATACCGATGTGGCAAATCTCCTTGCGGTTGCGCCCCATGCCGACAACACTGCCGTTACAGTGATGCAGCTCCGCTTTCCTGCCACACACCGCGCACCTCTTATTCATCAGACACGCCCACACATAGCGCGGGATGTCCTCTGAGAACTGATACAGCGGCTCTCCTACATCAACCCCATGCAAGAGGCAGAAGTCTATCAAGTAGGTGATAAACAGCCTTGCGGTCGTCATGTCACAGTTCGAGAGCGAGAACGTCCGCCGCAGCGTTTCCGCTTCGCCCACAAACATGAGCTTGAGCATTTCCTTCATCGCCTCAACGGGCGTATACCCCCACCACGCGGCAATGTAGGAGATCAGCACATAGGCTTTTTTACGCTGGTCTGCCGATATGTGACGCTTATCGACAAGCTCCACACCGACCATAGAGCGATATCCCTCAGGCTTTTTCTTGTCATGGGGAAACGGGACAACGACCGTAATGCCGTTTTCCCGTTCCTCCACAATTTCACCGATGAGAACCATTAGAACGGAATATCATCGTCGCCATAGAGCGGTGTGCCGCTCGTCGCGGTCTCAACGCACTTCTTTTCCGGTACCGCGATTGCCTCGATGCCCTCAATCGGCAGAATGCCAATGCACTTCGTTGAGGTGTAAATCTTGCCGTTGTAGATATACTCCTCCTCACGGAACTTGCCGCCAAAGAGTTTGCCGACAAGGCTCTGCTCGTCCCAGTTCCACACATAGCCGGGATTGGATTTCTCGATGTTCTGGAGCATTCCCTTGAAGCGCCCTTGATGATCACCAGCCGTGAGCTGATAGTACATACCGCCCCATTTTGCATCAGCATTGCCTGCCTTGCGTCCCTCATACTGTTTGTGGTAGTAGTTCGCGTACTTGCCGCTTTCGATGTCAAAGGCAATCGTCAGCATCTCCGCGCCGCTCTTTGATTCACCAAACTGCACCTTCACGATGCGGCACTCATAGCCCCCCGGCGGCAGAGGGATGTATTCTCCCGTAATTGCGGTGGTCATATCCCAGTTACTTGGCTTCTGCATCATGTCAATCGTCCTCCTATTGTTGGTTCATATAGTGCAGCAGCGCTTCTCTTGCCGTACTGCGGTGCTTGTGTTTCCACGAATATACCGCCGTAGGCGTTATCCCAAGCTCTTTGCACCAATCACTTACATATTGGCTGCGCCCATTGATTTCTACAAATCGTATAGGCACGTCAGAAATTGCCTGTTCAAAAGGAATCCCTTTTAAAATTCTCCCGTAGAGCGTGTAATAATTAAGATTCAGCCGCCGCGCCCATTCTTTCAGCGTGCACGTTTCCCCGCGATATGTAACAGAGATAACATTGCGCCTGTTTGCTGGTTGCTTCCGCATTGGAATCCAACGGCAGTTTTCAGGGGAATATCCCTTCATATTGTCGATACGGTCAATCGAGTAGTCATCTCCCGGGATATTCCCCATATCTTCAAGGAAAGCCGAAAAATCGTTTCGCCAACGCTCACATACTGTGATGTGATCCTTTTGGTAATACCCCATATTCGCATTGCAAGGCGCATAGCACCGCGCCTTCATCGCTTGCCAAATTCGGTATTCCTTCATGTCTTTGAGCCGTCGCATAATCTCATCCCTGCTCAAACTCACGTAGCCGCGCGATGATCGGAACAAGGTCATTATCAATCTCCGATTCATCGAAAAGCCCCATTGGTGTCTTTGCCGTGGACTGATTCGCCCGTGTCTCAAAAATGTATTTTCCGTCATTCCCCTTGGCGAGAAGCACTGTCGTGAACTTGCTTTCCGGAACAATCTTGTCGAGCTTGCGCCCTGACGTTTTCATCCGTGTAAGACAGTAGCCCATATCGTTTTGCTCTGTCTGACTATGGGCGATACAAACGACTGTAAGATCATCCCGCAAGCGACCGATCATATCCAGAATCCCATAGATATTGACCGCCAAATCCATCCACTGTGAATAGGTGTTCGTCTTGCGCTGCTCCATCTCCATCGCAAGCATGATCGCGTTCAATGTGTCGAGCACAACCACCTTGATGTTTGGAGCCTTATCACTGATCCCCTGCAAAAGATCCATGATCGCCTTTGCATTCGCCATCCGCGTATAGTTCTTGTTCTCTTTGTTATACTGAGAGCGCCATCCGCGCCATGACAGGCCTTTTCCGTCAAGGTCGCAGTAGTATGTCGTCTTGGGGTCAAGGTTGCGGCAGGAGGTCGTCTTGCCGCTTCCCGATTCCCCGATGATGAGAATTCCTGTTGCCATCATCCCACCTCCACATAGAAACTCGGTGCGCCCTTTGTGACGGTCATCCCTTCGATGATCTGACCGTCCGACGTGGCGACGCGTCCGTCCTTCATAACGTTGAGCGTCTTCTTGTAGTCGCCCCAGCGCACGGATTCCTGCACCTTCACGAAGGAATCATCATCCTGCTTGACAAAGGCAAGGAGAGCGGGGGTTGTCGCTTCGACCTTCTCGTCCCCCATCTTCCATATCTCACCGCCCGCCCGGAATCCGACGCGCCCAGAGGGCAGCTTCACGGACTTCTTCTTGCCGTCCGCGATCTTCTCTGCCACCCACGGCTCAAGCAAGCCTTTGAGATGTGCATCGCTCCCGTCAATCTCTGCCAGCGCGTCCGCCCGCCACTTCTCATAGCGTGCGGTCATCTGCTTGTACTGCTCCTCGATGAGTGCCCGCGCCTTTGCGTTCTCCTCCATCTTTTCGAGACACCACTCCGCACTTGCCTCATCCGTCACCGCAAAGCGTTCCTTCTCCGCCCCGTATGCTGCAATCTGCTCGCTCATGATGCCAGCACCGCCTTTCGGAATACATTGAAACTGCGCTGATGAGAGCTTGCGTTTTCCTTAACACGCCGCTCGTACTTGTTGTAGTGAAGCATGGAATCAATTGTTACGAGCTTGTCACCGAAAATACAGCCCTTGTCAATGTAGGTCAGCTCGATGTGTGCCGATCCTTTGCGGCGCCGCATGACTGCCGCAAGCAACGTGAGCCGCCCGAATGCTTCCTCAAGCTCCACAAGGGCTTTCATCTCCTCGGGGAGCCGTTTCGGAATCTTCATCTCTACTCCTCCTCATCCACTTCCGTGACCGCCGTCGAAAAACCGTACTCGTCGAAGTCGAAATGCTCAAGCATCTTGCTCCGCTCCATGTCCGCGACGATCTGCTCTGCATCATCGGCGCAGGGTGCGCTCACCTCGACAAAGCCCTCAAGCGTGAAATGTACCTTGTAACGCTTCTTCATTTGCGTTTCCTCCTCCGTTGTATGGGTTTTCTTTCCATATTTGCGAAGATAGAACTCTGCCATCTCCTCAATGCCACGCAACAACTCTGCGTCCAGCCGGCGCGGCGGGTCAATGAATACGATACCGCCGCCGGGACACACGTTGCATCCGTTCTCAGTCGTCTGCGCCGAGGTCATGCTGCATATCCTCCTCCGACTCGTCCTCAAAGATTGCATCCGACAGCTTTTCATTGGACTGAATCCATTTATCCACGTCTTCCTTGCTCTTGAAATCCGGCCAGTGTCCGGGAACAACACGGAAGTCGCATTTCCTGTACCACTCCAAGAAGTATTTCCATACCTCATCGGTCATTGCATTTCCTCCTCGTCCATCTCATTCGCATATGCGTCAATCTGAACGCCGTCTGCATCCTCGAGGAGCTCGTGGAGATTCATGTCTTCCACAATGTCTACCGCCTCATCCTCACTCTCCGCAGTGACCTCAATCATCCCGTGGATTTCAAAGTCCACATTGTATCTCATTTGATTTACCTCCTATTCCGTGATATACTCACGGTAGTTCAGTTATTTCTCTGCGCCTTGAGCGGTTGCCGCCGCCTCGGGCGCTTTTTCTTTTGCGTTCAGCTCATTCACGCGCTTCTGCGCCTTCTCATATGTTGGATAGATGTTATGATCCGTCCGAAGCACACCGTCCGCTTTGCTGCACGCCTGATACAGCGCAACAGAGAGATGGACGATCTGGTGGATGATTCTCCACTCCGTCCGCGCCGCCTCTCCCATCGCTCTCAGCTTCTTGAGACGCTTCCACGCCTCATCCCGTGAGGCATAGAGACGGCTGTCTGTCATTGTCACACCGTTGATCTTGCAGCATACCGAGTAGAGCGGCTGCACAGGGTGAATCGTTTGGCGGCAGACTTTCCACTGCGTCATTTTGTCGCCGCCTCCATCTCATTCATTTTTCGCGTCGCGTCGGGCGCTTTTTCTTTGCCGTCGATTTCATCAGAGAACACATGATAGCCCATCAGCTCCGCAATATTCACCAGTTGATTGTGACGGGCGTTTGCGTCACTCCAATCCTTTCCTATGTGGCAAACAGCCAGATTTTTTTCCGTATGTACCGCGAAGATCGTCTGCCACGCATCCGCGAAACATGACGGATATGACATAACGGACACCTTCACATCGTCCCGCACAAGGCGCGTCGTGCGGTTCTTCCATTCGCTCATTTCGTCTCCTCCTTCTTTACGTTCATCTCATCCAGTTTTCTCTTTGCCTGCCGTGCGGCAAAAAGCCCGTTTCCAGATGCCTGACGAACCCACGCCCCCCTTGACGGCGACCATTTGAACGCATGGTACTTCAAGATATTTCGTACCTCCTCGTCCGGCTTTCCGTCAAAGATAAACTGCACGCGGTTATCCTCGACTTTCAGTTCGTATAAATCGGTCACGATGTGCTCGGGTTCTCGTGTGGCACGTTCTTCGAGCTCCTTGATGCGCCCTTCGATGCGGCGGATATTCGCCCCGTTGTTTGAGATTTGCCATGCAGGGAAGCCGATGCGTCCATACTTAGGTGTGCGCAACGCTTCAATATCCTCTGTGGTATAGCCCATCTCTTTGAGTTTTGCGTCGCCTTTCGCCGTATCCTTCATGCGGATTGCACGATTTGCGGCTTTCATACGCTCTTGTTTAACTTTCAGACGTTCAGCATCTTTTTTGAGTTTTTCGATTGCATCGGGATCGTCCGAACTGATACCGCCCGTTCCGACACTCGCCGCCTTCTGCTCGTAGTAGTCGGCTTTTTCGTTCAGCCGGAATGCTTTTTCAGAGGTTTTTTCAATCCGCGCCCGATATGCACGATCCCCCTTTTCGGAGTGGTGTCCGACGTGAATCGGCTGACCGAATGGGATCGCATCGCTCATTTCCCGTACCCGCCGCCAACCTTCGCTGGATTCGGCACGTGCCTTTTCGGCACGCTCCAGATACCGCTCGCGACGTGCTTCCTGCCGCTCTTCATAGGTGTTCATTCCTGCTCCTCCTTCACCCAGTACGTCACCTTGATCTCATCGCCGGGGTAAATCTCCCCCTTGCGCTCCACGAGCCACGGATTCAGTTCCTCCATCCCCGATTTGTACTCAAGGATGTAACGCCGCGTCGCCGTGTTCTTCGCGCAGTACTCCTCTGCTATGCCCCAGAGAGTATCGCCGGGGCGAACAACGTAGACCTCCTCGACGAGTACGGCATTTTTGCCGTTGTCCCACGGATTCACGGCACCCGAGAAGAGGATTGCCAGACCTGCGAGGACACAACCTACGATGATCTTTTTACCGATCATTTGCACACCTCCTTGAACTTTACGTCCCGACCAAGCACCGCCTTTGCCAGCTTCGACCACATCTCAGCGGGCGAACCAGTACCGGGCTCGCTTACGAGAGTGAGCTTGTGCCTCGGCTTGCGAGGTTTTCGAGTCTTCTTAACCTCCTCCATCATCGTCCTCCTATCTCATGACCTGCCATCATCAGCACAGGGCGGTCATTCCCTGCGGACGGGCTTGCGCCCGTTTCGGTTGCACATCTACATCTTGTGGAAACGCTTGATTCGTTCATCTATACGTTGTAAAATATCAACACATTGCAAAGAATATGTTCCAAACATCTTCTTTGCTCAACTGCATAGCGTCTCTCAACTTCCGAACCTCCTCAACGGTGAATCCTGCACCGTCCCCCTGCATCTTCCGAGAGAACGTATCACGTCCGACCCCAACGATCTCTCCTGCCGTTCGATAAGTCAGGTCGCTGTATTTTAGCTTTGCTTTGAGCAACCGCATATCCGCCATAGCTTTCCCCCTCCTCTGAAAGGATGTGGTTCTCATGGAGATTCAAATTGGAAGCATCACCTACACATTGGAGCTCCCCGACCATTGCCCCTGTTGCAACAAAGGCACGCGGATAGACATTGTTGCCAAAGCTGCAAACGAGGCAAAAAACGAACTTGGATTGATTTTGCACTGCTCACGCTGCGAACAGTTCCATTTCCTTACCTACGCAACACTAGCAAGAGGTCTCGGACACCGAACAACCAGTCTTCAGGACGTCTTCCCGCCACCTATGCCGGATGTGCGAATCCCCATCGAGATTGAGGAACTCTACCCCGACTTTTGCCAGATTTACAGACAGACAGCTTACGCCGAGATGTACGGACTAGACCTTATTGTTGGAGTTGGCTATCGTAAAGCGTTGGAGTACCTCGTCAAGCATTACTTGTCCGAGCTGTTCCCCAACGAGCGTAATAGCATCATGTCCGAACCGCTAGGAAAATCCATTGAACGGCTTTCTTGTTCGCAAATCCATGACCTTGCGAAAGCCCCCACATGGATAGGAAACGACCAGACCCACATCATTCAAAAACATCCGAATCATGGTGTTCCTGAAATGAAGAGGTTTATCCATGCGCTTTGTCATTACATTGCGCTCGACAAGATTGCCAACGACGCGTCCACCTTTTTGTCGCGGGATTGATCTTCGTCAATCGAGCCGATGCAGCGTCCGTCTAACGTATAAAAACGCTGCCTCCGTTTCGTTTTGAAATCCACCTCTTGAAGGACATTCACCTCAATAACCGCCGAAATTTGCACCCCGGTAATGTTGAAGACGGTGTCGGGGGCATGCTCCCCGAGCAAAATTTTCTTGAGACAAGAGCGATAAAAATTCGCCCGCCCCATCTTGTCCAGAAACTTTTCCGCCTCGCTAAGAGTCGGAAACCAGTTGAGCATTTCCGCTTCATTCTCCGGAACGGAATCCGCTGTGACGTTATCAATACGTCCTTCCAGTAGCCTTCCATTTCCACCGAAGCGTGTTCTCACACTATAAAAAGTTGCCATCTCCTCACCTCCTCTCGTGGTTGTTGTGCGGCTCATGCCGTCTTGTCCTTCTGCTCGCGGTGCTTGCGAACGTAGTCTAAAATCGCTTGCACAATCAGTCCGTTTTTCGTAAGTCCTGTTGCCTTGCTCATATCACGCAGTTTGCTTGACAGTTCCGGCGGAACTCTCACCGTCAGTTTTGCTTTCGTCACCTTGCCGTCACCTCCTGTTTGTAATATATCACGCCGTCACCTTGCCGTCAATATGCCCGACAGTATTTTTTTGTGGTATATTACAGATAAGGAGGTGTCATTATGCCGTCACAGTTACCGAAATTTACATTCCGCGTCGAAGCCGAAGTCCTTGAGAAGCTTCGCTACATCGCCGAAAGCAACTTCCGAACGGTCAACAAGGAACTTGAGATGATTGTCAATCAGCATATCGCTAGGTACGAAAACGAACACGGTGCTATTCCTCTTTCAGCAGATGAGGACTGACCTCATAGCACCGAAGCCCCAACTCGATGAGGACGAGCAAAAAAGCATTCTGACTGATGCCGAGATAGTCCGCCTTGTCCTTCGTCCGTCGGTTCAGATCGCCCGCCATGCGGAGTGTCAGCTTGTCACGTTCCCCCTGCTCGTGCAGGGGCTTTTCTTTTGCCATCCCCTCACCTCCTCACGCCTCTCGTTGAGGCGACACTGTCTCCTCCCAGATAGAGAGAAGAAAGGCTAAGTTCTCCCGAAAACCGTTCAGCGTCGCAAGATCAACAGATTCTGCTTTCGCGTTCTCCATAGCGGAAAACAACAGAGACGCAAACTCCGCGATAATCTCCCGCTTATCCATCCCCTCACCTCCTCTCCGTGTACGCGACGCCTCCGTTGAGGGTCGTCTTTTTTTGTTGCGTTGTACTACTTGAATCATGGATAAATAACGCTATCCGTTAGTTTATCGTCTAAAAAAATAGCACTATCAACGCCCAACACATCAGCAATTCGCTTCATGCGTTCTACGTCAAGGCGAACACTCCCATTCTCTAAGTAACGATACCCCTGTAGGCTCATACCAAGAGACTTCGCCAAATGTGTTTTTGTCACTCCCTTCGCTCGGCGCACACGCTCAATGTTCTGGTTTACCGTCACCACATCACCCCCCTTTTCAAAATAACGTATTTCGTTATACATATAATACTAACGGAGAGCGTTATTGTCAAGGTATAAATAAAAAAAATATCTCAAATTCTGTTAGTTTTTATAACTAATTCCGTTATTTGTGATATAATAAATTAAATTTTCGGACGGGAGGCGGTAAAATGAACATCAGCGAGAGAATCAAGTTTTACCGAAAGGAGCATGGTCTCACACAAAAAGACTTAGGGAATCGAATCAACAAATCTGCACAAGTTATATCAAATTGGGAACGTGGATATACCATCTCTATTAACCAAGATGATATTCTCAACTTATCTAATGTCTTTGGTGTGCCGATAGAAAAACTCGTTGACAAAAACACCCCTATTTTTGAGTCCCGCTCCAACGAACTGCCCGCCGTCTCCCCCACGGGGAAGAAGGTCGACGCACGCACTCGACGCCAACTCGAAAAAGTCCTTGAAGATGATGACCTCACCTACAACGGTGTTGTCCTCAACGCCGAGGACAAAGAGAAAGTACGCAAGGCACTAGAACTTGCCTTCTGGGACATCAAAGAAATGAATAAAAGAAAGAAATAATCAAAGGGAAACAGCAAGGAGGTGCGATCAGTGTCACTGAACATCCCTCTACGCGTAAAAAATCTGGTAGACAGGCATGATACATCGGATCCTTTTCGGATTGCAAAAGAACTGAACTGCGTCGTTATATACGCCAATCTTCCCGCGACAGTCAACGGCTATTGGAAGCGCATCCTGCGCCGACGTGCAATCTTCATCAATGAAAATCTCCCCGAGTGGCAGCAGACGGCTGTCCTCTGTCATGAGCTCGGACATATTGTCTGCCACCCCGGATATGCAGCCTTCTCGATGCGGAATACATCATATTCAAGCACACGCATAGAGGACGAGGCAGACGAGTTTGCCGAATGCCTCATGTCCTACCGATATGACCTTGACGAATGTTATGTACGCCGCTTTCTCTCGGAGGGTTGGCGACCTTAAATGATGGATGGGAGATTGAAACATGGCAACAAGAAAACCACCTGCGCAAAAGCCTAGCATTGAAATCGACGAGAATCTTGATATAGATACAATAGAGCTTTCCGACACGCGGGCGTTGCGCGTTTCTTTGTTACGCTCAAAAGGCAATCGCTATACCGCAATAACACGACTCTACAAGACAAAGAATTCTGATACATGGAATCCGCAGCGTGCAATCTGGATTCCATTTTCCAGTACGAACGAAGTCGCAAATATGCTTGCTCGTGCCAACCAGACTGGTGTAAAGATTGGGTGGGACAATGCGTCTCTTGGAGATGATAACAACAGCAACTCCCCCATCTCCCAATCTCATATCCAAGAGGCGGTTGAGGATGCGCAAAAAGCTCTTGATCGCTTGAAAGACTGCCTGAAAGCGACTTCGCAGGAGGATGAAATACGCGAACAGTTATCACTGTTTGAGCGTTTGAAAAACAGTATCTTTAAAAGATGATATGCGTGACATGAAAGATATAGATGGAGCTGAGTGAAGTGGAAGGATTCCTATGGTTCATATCCATCGTTCTTTTTCTTATGCTCTGGTCGACGAACCGCGATTATACTTCCTTGAAAAAAGAAGTTGGGAAAGTTGATGATTATTTAGATAGGAGAACAAAATCACTAGATCAAATCTATGCTTATAGCAAAAGAACACTAGATGAAAGAGAAGCTCGTATTGATGAGCAAGAAAGTAAATCCAAGAAAGCTATCGATGCGTACATTACTCATGTGGCTGAGGAGAAAAAGGCTGAAGTCCAGAAAGAAATAGATAACCTCAACGAAACAAGGAAAGATTTTCATAAAAAGAAGGAGTTCTTGTATCAATTTCTAAGCTCTAAAATCTCCGACTTCCCAATTGTTGCGTCTGTTATTGCGGACTACGAAGAAGCGCGTGATCGTTGTATTGCAGAATCTCTCGAAAGAAAAAAACGCCCAGCAAAATCGGCGGCTGAAGAGCGTCGTTCCTTTCGTGAAGAAAAAAGAGCACTCATACAGGAGAACAAAGCCTACAAATGGGAACTCGAATACATCCGAAACTTGCTGCCGTGGCTCTCTGATCTTGAAGATGAGCCAATAGAACCCACGACCTCCTATGAGAACCCAGACTATAAAGATTCGGATGCTGCGGGGTATTGGTTGACCCCGGAAGAGTATCAAAAACTGCCTGACACAGAAAAATATCAACGAGCACTTGATCGATATAAAAAACGAAATAAAACAAGTTCTGAAATTGGACGAGCCTACGAAAGATACATTGGGTATCTCTACGAAAAAGATGGATATACCGTTACCTATTACGGGATTGAGCATGGGTTAGATGATCTAGGTCGCGACCTTATTTGTATAAAGGGAGATAAAGTACACATTGTCCAATGTAAATGCTGGTCGAATAAAAAGAAGAAAGTTATTCGAGAAAAGCACTTAAACCAACTATATGGGACCGTTGTGGCTTATAAAGTAGCAAGGTCTATGGGAATTAAAATAGATGACCTTGCCAAAATCACGAGCGACGAACTGCAAATAATGGGACAAGGAAATCTTGACCTGTATACCATTACTCCCGTTTTTTGTTCAACCGTCCCATTCTCTCCTACAGCACTAGCCTTTGCAAAAATACTGGATATCAAATGTCGCGTAAAACCTCTCGACAATTATCCAATGATTAAGTGTAACATCTCTCGTACAGGCGAAAAAATATATCATCTGCCTTTTGATCAGCAGTATGACAAAACAATTATCACACCTGCAGATGGTGACTGTTACGCATTGACAGTGGAAGAAGCGGAGAAGAAAGGATTTCGAAGAGCTAAACGCTGGAAGGGAAACACCCCTACACAGCAATCTTCACCTGCAAAACCACAACCATAACTCCACCCACCTACAGAAACATGAGCGGCGCTCTTCAGACAACGCATCCGCATTCGCCGCGCCATGCAGGAATATAAGAGAGGGGAAAGCATTTCTCATAGCGAGAGCGACTGGGATTGACAAAGCACGCCGCCCTCCTCGCAGAAAAAGAGGCTGCATTAGCCTCCTCCTCTACCGCCGCCGCAAAAATGACATAAAAAAAGACCGCACTTAGGCGGTCAGTGATTCTGTTTAGCTTTTTACGGTGTCCCTGTTGAGCAGGAGCTTCCCAACGCCCCCAAGAACACAAGAGGCAATTATCACGAGAGCCACGACGACGATCAGGGCACAAGCAAGTCCTGTGACTGCTCCGAACACAATGCCGAAAGCACTGCCAAAACTGACACTGAACGCGCTCCCCAGCAGGCTATCCAGAAACTGATAAACCATATCCATGACTTCGCCTCCGATCAACTGAAAGGATATTGACCAATGATAGAGAATCCTTTACCTTCTGCTCCTGACAGCGTAAAAGAAAAGTTCTACGACGATGCAATTCATCCCGCCGCAAAGCAGGTCGGATATATCGCCGAAACACTCGTTATGGCTGTGAATAAAAAACTGGAACCGATAAGACAATGGGCTACTTACGGGAAAGAAAACAATGAGAAGTTAGAGTGTGAGATTCAAAAGCGTCTTGCAAACACATCGCCAGAAAACATCATTTCTCCTCCAAAAGAAGTAGCCGTGCCCGCGATCATTGCAAACTCGTATACCGACAGCGATACTCTACGTTCATTATATGCGAATCTTCTAGCCAAAGCAATGGATAAAACAGAAACAAGACCGCATCCGTCCTATGTAGAGATCATAAAACAGCTCAGCCCAGATGAGGCTCTGTTGCTGAAGAGCACAGATTTGTTAAAAAGATCAACCCCCATTTGTACTTTACGTTATCAGAAAGCGTCTAAGTTTTATGGAGTTTCTGGGACTATCCTTCACCCCCAAAATATTATCAGAGATTTCAAAGAGGGATACGATCTTCTCTCCTACCATATTCCACAAATAACAATTTTTTCACCTGATGATCTCTCCATCATGATTGACAACTTCTTGAGATTAAAGCTGATAGATATCCCTCATGGTTTACGCATATCGGACAAAAATGCGTATAGTGTTTTTTACAAAGACTCCTATGTGAACGGTATTCAAGATCTTTTGGAAGCAAATGGCACAATAGAAGATTTTGAAGTAGCTCATGTCATGAAAATGATTTCCCCTACACCATACGGAAATATTTTCTATAAAATTTGTGTAGAGTAACCGCCTCGCATCCGACACGGTTAAACTGGTCGAAATCGACGGGGTTAGAAATGTAATTTGCGTATTATGCAATGTGCAACGTGTAACAATTTCTAACACGTTCGCTGATAGGTATAAAATAAACACAAAAATAAAGGTGTCCAGCAAACACCTTTATGCAATCAACATATAACTAGGAAAAATCAGCTGTTTTTTCCTAGTTATTTTTCTAAGTAGGAAAATATTGCCATTTCTTCCCAGTTGTCTATGGAGCACATCATTATGAATTTTTCCAACCAAATTCAGGAAGCCGCAGTCTATTGCCGCGTCTCGACCGACGATCAGGCAGAGCGCGGAACAATCGAATCACAGGTTGAGTACGCAGAGAAGTATTGCGAACTCAATCAGATATCCATTGTAAAGATATATAAAGACGATGGTGTAACAGGGACAATCCCTCTGCAAGAACGTCCCGCAGGTGCAGAACTTATAGCGGACGCAAAAACGGGGCTTTTCTCTACGCTTCTCGTTTTTAAGCTCGACCGCCTCGGGCGTGTGACACGCATCATCATCAATGCGATATATGACTTAGAGCAACACAATGTAAAGCTAAAGTCTATGACAGAGCCGTTTGACACAAGCGACCCATCAGGACGATTTCTTTTGACAATTCTCGCGGGTGTTGCCGACCTAGAGCGGAGCAATATCTTGCAGCGGATGCAGTTAGGAGCGAACCGCGCCGCTACGGCCGGCAAATGGTTAGGCGGTATTGTTCCCTACGGATACATTGTCAATGATGATCGGTTCCTAGAGGTCAACGAAACAGAGATTCCGGGAACAGGGATGTCCGAAGCAGATGTTATTCGCCTGATATTCCGATTGATAGCCAAAGAAAAAATGTCGTCTATCGCGGTGGCGAACCGTCTTAATAGTCTAGGAATCCCGCCTTCCTATGTACTTCGCGGAATAAAAGGAAAGCGACACAAGCATACGCGCGGTATTTGGTTCACGGGACGCGTCCTGTGTATCGCAAAAAACACAACGTATTACGGCGTGCATCGGTACGGCAAACGTTCTCCACACGGAAGAGAACTGATCGAACGTGAAGTGCCCGCCATCATCTCAAAGGAAATATGGGACGAGGCGCAGGAGGCGATGCACAACAATCAGCTCACTGCAATGCGTAATGCGAAAACGAAATACTTGTTGCGCGGGCTTATTAAGTGTGCGGCATGTGGCAGTACCTATGTCGGAGCCAACGCCAAAGGCGCAAGATATTACACATGCAATGGAAAGCGCATGTATAAAAAACTTGGGAGAGAAAAATGTACTGCCTTTGCCGTCAATATGGACTGGGTTGAAAGTGAAGTATGGAAAGATTGTATGCAGTACATTAACAATCCCAATATGATTGTCGAAGCGATAGCGGCAAACCAAGGCAAAGCCACCGAATCAGCCAAGCAAATACACCTGCTAGAGATGCAGCTCGCAGAATGTGAGAACGAACGTGAGCGCGTCATGGACGTGTACCGTGCAAAACTGATTACATTCGAGGAGGTAGAAAAGCAGCTTAGAAAAGTCGCAGACAAGAAAAGCACGGTACAATTTGAACTATCCGCACTGAAAAGCCGTGGCGAAGCATCGGCGTTCGACCAACAAGAGACCGCATTGGAGATTCTGAACGAAATAAAAAAGAAGCTAACAGACGCATCCGCTGTTAGCCTCGATCTCAAGTTTGAGATTTTCCACACACTCATAAAAAAGATAACCGCCATCTCTACAGAGGACGGTTTAACGCTCAAAGTTCATTATGTTTTTGGAGAATCACCCGTATCTGTTAATCGCACGGTCATGGATTCATCGCGGCTACCAAAATGATACTAGAGGGAAAGGTCAGTGTTGCGTTCGCACGCGACACGGTAATCTGGCGATCCTCAATCGGCTCACGCAGCACCTCAAGCGTCTTCTTGCTGAACTCCGGCAGCTCGTCGAGAAAGAGCACGCCGTGATGCGCAAGTGTCACCTCGCCCGGACGCGGGATGCTCCCGCCGCCGATCATCGCCACCGTCGAGGATGTATGATGCGGACTGCGGAAGGGGCGCGTGGTTACAAGCCCCGTATCCTTGCCGAGCAGCCCCGAGATGCTGTAAATCTTCGTGATCTCGATGGCTTCTTCCTTCGTCAGCTCCGGCAGAATCGAAGGCATCCGGCGTGCCAGCATCGTCTTGCCCGAACCGGGTACGCCGACCATCAGGACATTATGCCCTCCTGCCGCTGCAATCTCAAGCGCACGCTTCGCCTGATACTGCCCCTGTACGTCTGCAAAGTCATCGGTGAAAGCGGCGTCTTTTTGTGTTTCGATATGATTTGGTGTGGCAGGAGTCAGCACCTCTGTGCCGGTCAGATGACGCACAAGCTGCGCCAGATTCTCAACCGCATAGACCTTCAGTCCGTCAATGAGGAGTGCCTCGTCTGCATTGGGCGGCGCAACATAGAACTCCATCAGCCCATGCTCCCGCGCCGTAATCGCCATCGGAAGAATGCCGCTGATCGGACGGCAGTTTCCATCGAGAGAAAGCTCCGCTGAGAAAAGTGCACTCTGCACCACCGCCTCCGCAACCATGCCATAGGATGCAAGGAGACCAACCGCAATCGGCAGATCGAGTCCCGAGCTGTCCTTGCGTACATCGGCAGGTGCAAGATTCACCGTCACCCGCTCCTGCCGTAGCTGAATACCCGAGTTGCGGATGGCAGTGCGCACCCGCTCCTTCGACTCCTTCACTGACGTATCGGGAAGCCCCACCAGTTCAAAACCCGGCAGACCGGACGACACATCCACCTCAACGTCGATAATCCGTCCGTCAATCCCGAGGGTCGTCGCACCAT
>ERZ773035.1004-NODE-1004-length-21245-cov-12.406229_pt1 | contig 21245 bp, 19 predicted proteins | sample MGYA00511487_ERZ773035 | MGnify/ENA primary metagenome ERZ773035 (study PRJEB29015, sample SAMEA2737985) | human oral metagenome | biome: human oral; feature: human-associated habitat; material: dental | place: China | collected 2024 ...
GCGTCGTCGAGGTCATGCGTCTCTCCGACGAGGACATCGACTGGCAGCGCGGACGCATCGAGATCCGCGGCAAGGGACACGCGGGCATCATCTACCCCTGTGAGGAGACATTCGGCATTCTGCGTGCATACATCGAGAAGCGCGGTGCTGTTCCGCCCGAGAGCCGTCTCACGCCGACCATCATCTCCTGCGCGAACAACAATCCCAAGGGGCGCATCTCACGCGTCGGCATCCGCTACGTTATCAACAAGGCGCTCACCGAGGCGGGGCTTAAGCAGCCCGGCTATGCATGCCACCTCTTCCGTCACAGCTGCGGTACGAACCTCTATCAGGAGACCAAAGACCTGCGTGTCGTACAGGAAACCCTGCGCCAGCGCAGCCCCAAGGTCACGGCGAAATACGCCCACGTCCACGACCGCATGGAACGCCGCTACACACGCGGCATCACGCCGGGACTGAATGTGGAGAGCGTGCAGAGCACACCGCCTGCAACGAGTGAAAAATAAGCTGTACACAAACACCCGACCACAAGAGCAATGCGCTCCTATGGTCGGGTGTTTTAAGGAATCGCTGATAAAACAGCCCCTCAGATTGACGTAGATCTTTTCCAGAACAAGGTGCAGAACCGTTATGCAGAGAGGGGGGGGTGCTCTGCACCAGCTTTTCCGCCAAAATGCAGGCAAAAAGATGTACCTTTATCCTCTATTATGAGAAATCGCCGACATGATTATTTGTTTTATCGATGTAGTAGAGTTTCACATACTTCTCCATTGTATAGAAAAAGTGAAAAGAGGCAAGGATAAAACCGATACGTCCATCCAAGAAGCCCCCTCGTAAGAAATACATACGAAAACTCGCCCAAATCGGTCGCAGGATAATATCGAACATATGTGCACGATATCCCTCCTGATAGCGCTTTTTCGCTGCAAGGGTCGTATAAAAATTCAGTTTGTTCAAATGATGCTCCCAATCACGATAGGGATAGTGAACAAGATATGCATCCGAGGGAAATTTTCGAATCTTATAAGAGTGACAGATTGTCGGATGGACAAAGCCCGTTACACTTGTTCCTTTTTTCGGAGCTAAATGTAAGCCGTAACCTGGAAACCAGCCACCATGACGAAGCGGCTGTTCCCAAAAATAGTTGAGACGTCCATTGAAATATACATATCGGCGATCATCTTCCGTAACAACTTTTCGAATACACTCTGCAAGTTTCGGAGATATTCGCTCATCCGCATCCAAGAAATATACCCAATCGCACTGCGCCTGTTCAATCGCATAAGTCTGCTGTGCTCCCCAGTTTCCATCCAGTGCCCGTGTTAAAACACGTGCACCAAGGCTTCTGGCCAATTCTGCCGTCCGATCTGTGCTGAAATCATCAATAACAAGAACTTCTCCTGCAAAGGAGGCACTGCGAATACAGGCCTCTATATTCTTCTCCTCATTTTTTGCGAGAATAAGTACCGATACATTCAGACTCATAAGACCTTCCTTTTCCTCTGGCTGTGTCATTTTTACAAAGCTCCTTCTATAACCGCAACGATGCTTTGCGCAAAGCGCACAGGAGAATATTCGCTTTCTGCATGCACAAGAGCATCATGCCACTGCGGTGCACGACAGTCATACTCATTGATAAACGTTTCCAAAGCTCTGCCAAGCGCATGATCGTCACCGCTCGGAAAGGTAACACCTATAGGAAATCGCGTCAGCACTTCAGGATTCATGTCATCGCTGACCAAGACAGGTTTTTGAAACCCAATCGCTGTAAAGAGCATGGCACTGCACTGATAGCGATATCGCGCCGCCGAATATGGTAAAAGCAAGGCATCGACACTCGCGATAGCGCGCTGCCACTCTGCCCCGATTAATCCACGGTGCAGAAACTCGATACCATTTCCTGCATATGCAGATATGATGCGTTCAAATTCCTTCGCGTCCTCCTCATGCATTGTTGCTCCCTGGACAAACAAGCGGACGGGACGCGTATAGTTCCCTGCAAGATAAACTTTCAGCAAATCCTCAAGTCGCTTTTCCCGGCGAAACTGCCCAAAAAAGCCAATGACAATCGGTTCATCTGCTTTCACAGGAGGACGTAAAGCAGTCTCTATATCACGAGGAATATAAGTTGGTGGAGTAATGTAATGAAGGTTCGTTAGTCGTTCATGAAATATTTTTTCCCCAAATGTAATCACCGTAGGGCGAATATTTGGATAAGGCAATAAATACTTGACGGCATCGAAAAAAGCTGATGCATCACGCGGTGTAATCCCATGATGAAAGAACAAAACCGGAATCGGTGAACAACGCAGGACACTATGTCTTAGCGTGCGCAAATAACGATATGTAGCTGTCGGTACAATGAGTGCATCGAATGCTCTCTCTGTTGCTGCATGGTAAAGCTGACGGTACCAAGAAAAGCGCCGCCGCATACGACGCAATGAAACCATCAGCTTGCCGAAGCCGCGTGCCGTCGTATAAGGAGCTACCTTGCCCTTGAGATAATTCACGGGAACATGATAGTCCATGCTAAATTGAAATCCTTCTGGGACATAAAAACAGACTTCATGACCAAGAGTTTTTAACTCCTCCACAAGGATACGATCAAAATCGACCTCATGTCCCCCTGGTGTCATGATATTCTCAAAGATAGCGATTTTCATATATTCTCTCCACTCTAAGACGACAAAAGCAGCTCGATCAAAATTATCTCACAGCATCCGCTCTCAGCCAGGAGAAGCAAAGCCCCAACAAAAGCCAATGCAGTTTCATCACCATGGAAGTCCCCATATTATAGTTCGTCAGCCCCTGCAAAATCAATCCGAGCAAGACAGCAGAAAGGATCAGCGCGGCGATGTTGTGCGTTGCCAGCCACGTACGGAATCCATAGGTAATCAGCACACACCAGAAAAAAAGCAACGCGCCAAGACCAATGGCACCGCATTCAGCAAGCGTATTCATAACATTGCTGTGTGCATGGAACAACTGGGGTTCCTTCGCGCCGGGCAGGATATATGTTTCCTGATATTGTCTCTCAAAACATCCAAAACCAACCCCAAACATCGGATGATCCTGGAACATGTGGCAGGCGCTCTTCCAAAGGAGGATACGCTCCCAATTGGTCTGGACGTTTATATCCGTAATTGAAACAAGCCGTGCCGAGAGCGTGGGGGACAGGGCAAATGCCGCGGAAAACACCGCCAATACCAGAACAGCCCCGGCGAGGAGCTTTTTCTTTCGTCGAACGATAAAAGCGGCACAGACAAGTGAGACGAGGGGAACAGCAACCCACGCACCACGCGTACCGTTATAGAGAAGAGCCGCACCGCTGAGAATAAGCACCGCCGACACGGCGGCGCGCCAGCGTCTGTCGGAATATTTCTCATGCAAAAATATCAGCAATACGGGGATGAACATTGACAGAGTCGCTCCTGCGACCATGCTGAAGGCAAAACCGCCTGCCCGGAAGTTCCCCTGAATTCCCTGAAAGACAATAGCGCAATCATTGATAATGAACGAGATGGCAATACATATACCGATCCACAACAATCTGCGTTTTTCGCGTACCATCAGCAGAACAGCATACAGACCAATCATACGATATCCATAGTACTCGACAAACCTTCGCAGGCTGAGGATAACATCTGTTGAAAAGACCGCAGAAAGCAGCACCGCCCCCATCAGAGCCAAAAAGGCCGTGCGGACCCGTCCGCTCGGCAATACATCCTTCCAATCATCATGTTTCAGCAAAAGACGGCACAGAAAAACAATGGTAAGCATCCCCAGAAACACATTGCCGGCACCAATTGATATGCTGCTGAAAAGACCAAACCCGCAGAGCAGATAAAACGCGCACGTATGAAGCCGTTCCTCATTCGTTCCTTTGAGATATGTTTGCCGATCAACCACTGTATTTCTCCGCTTCGGCATCAGCAGAACTCTCTTTTCCACGCACCTTGTACAATGCAGATAATTTCACATACTTCACCATTGTATAGAACACATGACACATCGCCATAATAAACCCGAGCCGACCATCGAGGAAGCCCCGCTGGAGGATGTAGAAGCGAAAAAAGGCGAAGGGCGGGTCAAAGAGAATTTTCAGAAAGGGTGCACGCCGTCCAGCTGCATATTGCTGCTCTGCCAAAAGGGTCGTATATTGGTTGAACTTTTGAAAGTATTGCTCCCAGTTCTCATACGTATGATGAAGAAGACTCCCCTTCATACGACGTATAGGAAGTACGGACTCCGTGTGCTCATGCACCAGCCCTTCCCAGCGCACCGCATCACGCGGGAAAAAGCGCTGCGAGTAGTCAGGGTGATGCCCGCCGTAGTACATGCGCTGTCCAAAAACAACATTGATGCGCCGAATCTCATACACGGCACGTGCATCCGCTGCCATAATGCGGCGCAGTTCCGCCTCCGTCTCCGGATTCACACGTTCATCTGCATCTACATAGAACACCCAGTCTGCATCTGTCTGTGTCAGAGCAAAGTTTCGCTGTCCCGCAAAGTCTCCCGCGAGCGGATGCGTGACAACACGTGCTCCCAATCCTCGTGCAATTGCTGGCGTAGAATCACTGCTCTCGTCATCAATCACGAGGATTTCATCGGCGAATGCTGCACTCCGAATGCACGCTTCGATATGACGTTCCTCATTGTGTGTGAGGATGATAACAGTCAGTTTCATGCGCCTGCCTCCTCTCAGCATCTTTCACTGCCTCCTGCACACAATCCGCAAGGTTTCCTCCTTCGTAGAGCGTTCCCCGCACGCCTGCCTTCTCTGCCGCTGCCATATCACGCGGCGCATCGCCGATCATCAGCGATGCGGCAGGGTCAATATCGTGCTCCGTGATCGCACGCAGGAGCATCCCGGGCGCAGGCTTGCGGCAGTCACACGTAAACGTATAGGCAGGGACACGTCCCGCCGGATGATGCGGGCAATAGTAGAACGCATCAATATGTGCACCATGCCGCGCAAGCTCAGCATTCATCCAGTCATGCAGGCGGCGGACAGAGTCCTCACCATAATAGCCGCGCGCGATACCGCTCTGGTTCGTGACAACAATGACAAGAAAGCCGTGTGCGTTCGCCCAGCGGATCGCCTCGACCGCCCCCTCCGTCCACGCGAATTCCGCAGGATCGTGGAGGTAGTGCACATCGACATTGAGCGTCCCGTCGCGGTCGAAGAAAATGGCCTTATTCGGCATAGGAGAAGTAGCCGCCCGCGTTCAGGAAGTCGCAGTATTCCTTCACCGCCTGCTCCATTGGGGTAAAGCCGCCCGTATAGCCCGCCGCGAGGAGTGCTCGTGTGTCCGCCTGTGTGTAGTTCTGATACTTGCCGCGCAGCACTTCGGGGAAATCGCGGTAGACGATCTGCCCCTTGCCGAGTGCGGCGATCACGGCATGTGCCGCCTCGTTATATGTATGTGCCGTACCTGTGCCGCAGTTGTAAACGCCGCTCTCCCCGCCATTTTCAAAGAAATGCAGGTTGACGCGCACGACGTCGCCGACATAGACAAAGTCGCGCCGCTGCTCGCCGTCCGCGATGCCGTCCGTCCCGCGGAAGAGACGCGCCTCGCCCACATCGAGAATCTGATGATAGAGCTGATAGAAGATCGACGCCATCTTGCCCTTGTGATGCTCCTGGGGACCATAGACGTTGAAGTAGCGAAGGCCGACGATCGGGCTGCGTGCCTCGGGAATGACCTGCCGCACATAGCGGTCGAACGCGAGCTTCGAGAACGCATAGGGATTGAGGGCGTCCTCACACGCATCGCCCTCGGTAAAGCCATTTGCCCCGCCGCCGTAAGTGGAAGCGGAGGAGGCATAGAAGAACGGGATGCGCGCGCCCATCGCAAAGTGCAGGAGTGCCTTGGAGTAGGCGTAATTGACCTTCATCATATAGTTGACGTCATACTCCATCGTATCCGAGCACGCGCCCTCATGGAAGATCGCATCGATGTCCGTCCCGTCAAAGTCACCTTCCTCGACGAGGTGGAGGAAATCGTCCTTGTGCTGATAGTCGATGAAATGGAGACCGCGCAGATTCTTGTAGTTCTCGCCGTCCTCCAGATCGTCGACGATGAGGATGTCGCGATAGCCGCGCGCATTCAGTGCATGGACGATATTGCTGCCGATAAAGCCGGCACCGCCGGTAACAATAATCATAGATCTGCCCCTTCCTGCCGATCGAGCACGCGGAGCAGTTCTTCACGGCTCACGGCATACGTTCCGAGTTTCGAGACGACGACGCTCGCCGCGAGGTTCGCGAGTGCCGCGCCGTCCGCGGGTTTCAGTCCCCCCGCAAGAGCCAGTCCAAAGACGGCAATCACCGTATCGCCCGCACCCGAGACATCGAACACCTCCTGTGCCCGCGTCGGGATGTGGACGGTCTCCTGTCCATGGATGAGCGAGATGCCCTTTGCCGAGCGCGTCAGGATGACGTTCTTCACGCCGAACTTGCGTATGGCATAGTGTGCCGCGCGCTCCGCCGCGCCGTTCTCGTTGGCGATCGGCTCCAGGAGGATCTCGTTGATCTCCTTCAGGTTCGGCGTCACATAGTCCGCCCCCTTGTACTTTGCCCACTGCGGGCCCTTCGGATCGACGATGACGGGCACCCCGTGATCGTGCGCGGCATGAATGATGTGCTGACAGGCGTACTCCGTGCATGCACCCTTGCCATAGTCCGAGATGATGACGCAGTCCATGCTCTCGCTCAGCTTTTGCTCGATGTAGGCGAGGTACTGCTCCGCATCTGCGCCGTCGATGGGCTTTACATCCTCAAAGTCGAGCCGCAGCATCTGCTGATGCCCGCCGATGATGCGGATCTTCGTCGTCGTCGGACGCTCCGTATGGATGAGCCCCGCATAGTCGATGCCGCGCGCCTGAAACTTCCCCAGCAGGCTGTCACAGTGCGCATCCCTGCCGACGTAGCCCGCGATGCTGACGTTCGTCCCAAGGAGCGCAAGGTTGTGTGCGACGTTTGCCGCCCCGCCGAGCGTTTCGCGCGTCCCCGTCACGTGGGTGATCGGCACCGGTGCTTCGGGCGAGATGCGCGTCACCTCGCCCGTATAGTACTTGTCGAGCATGACATCGCCAACGACGAGGATGTTGCTGCGCGTGCTTTTTTCGGCAACGACACGGCGGATTTTTTCCATATCCATGAAAATACTCCTATCTGCTCTGCGGTAAACTCGAACGGACAACACGCCCTGCTGCTCCCTTGGGCGCAAGGGCAAATCCCCCGTCCGCCATCTCCACGACCCGCGTCTCGTGGTCCGTCGGCGCGGGCAGGTCACAGGCGGGACGCTCCTCCTGCTCATGCAGGATCTGATCGGCATACTGCAAGATGAGGTCGGGCGGCATCCGTTTCATGCACATCATGTGCTCCTCGCCTCCGAGCGGACACTCGTGGATGCGGCACGGATGGCATGGGACGGGCGCACGGACGGAGATGCTGCGCGCATCGTAGGGGTAGAACCCGGGAATGGGCGATGCGCCAAACATGCAGATCACGGGAACGTGCATCGCCACGCCGACGTGCATTGGCCCAGAGTCCGTCGTGATGAAGAGGATGCAGCGGGAGAGGAGTCCCGCAAGTACGCCGAGGCTGACCTGCCCCGTAAAGATATGGAGGTGCGGATGCTCACGTTCCTCCATGCGGGCACGGCATTTCTCCACCATCGCTATATCCATCGGCCCGCCCATGACGGCGATGTGATAGCCGCGGCGGAGATAGGTGTCGGCGACGCGGGCAAAGTAGTCATCGATCCATCGCTTGGTCGCCCAGCTCGCACCGATATTGAGTGCGATCACCTTGTCGGTCGGGGCGAAGTGCTCCGTCCAGAGCCGCTCTGCCTCCTCTGCCGCGGCAGGCGGAATCCACATCTCGAGCCCCGCCGTCCCATCCGCAGCGAGCACGCCCGCCGCCCGCAGTGCCGCATAGTGTGACTGCACTTCGTGCATCACCTGATTCTGACTCGGGCTGACATGGTCAAAGGCGAGGGAGAAGCCGGGTTTTGCGTAGCCGACGATGCGCCGTCCGCCGCTGAGCGCGGCGAGTGCTGAAGCGCGCTCGTTGCGGTGGAGATTGATGACGAGGTCGTAGTGCCGCTTCCGCAGGCGCATCGCACAGCGCAGGATACCGCGAATGCCGCCGTCCGCGCCCTTTTTGTCAATCAGAAGGCATTCGTCGAGATGCTCGTTTGCGGCGACGACATCTGCGAGCTTCTTGTCCGCGAGGAGGGTGATGCGCGCCGCAGGATACTGCTGACGCAGGGCGGCGAGCACGGGCGTGCCGAGCATGAGATCCCCGAGGTGCATGAGGTGGATGACAAGAATGTTGCGGTAGATCTGCGAAGCCATTGCTCACCTCTTTTTTTCATGTGCCGTCTTTCGCAGGATATCCTGGACGGCAGTGAGAATGCGTTCTTCCGCAATGCTCTCGATACATTCTGTCGCGGGCAATGCCCCCGTCGCAGGATCGCGCGGCTCGACGAGAACGACATCATGTGCTCCCCGCGGGCCCCAGATACGCGGGTCGCCGGTACTGAAGATCTCCACGACGGGACAATGCACTGCCTGGGCGATATGCGCAGGTCCCGTATCCACCGAGACAAGGACATCTGCATCGCGCAGCAGAACCGCAATCTCCGGAAGGGAGAAGGTCCCCGCCAGAACATGGTGTTCATCCAGTGCTGCCTGCTGCGCAATCTGCACGAGAAAGCTCCGATCCTGCGCACTGCCGATCAGATAGACCGGCCGTGCTCCCTCCGTCTTGGAAAAGTCATGAATCAAGGCGGCTGTTGTCTCCGCGCCGAGACTGCGCCGCCGGACTCTGCCGCAGGGACACAGGACAAGACAGCCCCGGTCAGCGAGCCCCAGGGGCTTACTCTTTTCGCGAAATGAATGCTCAATCTGCGCCGGTATATGGAGCGCCAGGCTGGTATCGCACGTAGTGATGTCAAATGTCCGCAGAAAGTCCAGCTGGTTTTGCACCTCATGCTTTGGCTGGGAGCGGTCTGCCGGTGCTGTCTTCGTCAAGAAGAAGCCTCCATGCTGTGCATCGTAACCAAATCGGCTTGGAATCCGCGCAAGCCATGCGACGGCTGCACCACGCGGCGCAAAATTCATACAAACGGCAAGATCAAAGCGGCGTTCCCGAAGGCGGCGTGCCATGCGCAGCATCCCGAGTATTCCCTTGTCACGGCCTTTTTTATCATAGATGAGCACATCGTCAAGATAGGGGTTCATCCGTGCAATGCTTTCTGTCAGCGGTACCGTCAGCATCGTGATACGGGCGTCCGGAAAAGTTTCATGTAAAGCTCGTACAGCAGGTACGGCGAGGACGATATCCCCAATGAACGCAAGGTTAATGACCAGTATATTCTTATACAAGGTGCTCCTCCCTATGCGGCTGCTTCGCATGACGAAGTGCTGCCCCGATCCTTTCTGCCGCCTCATCCACCGTGATCGCCGCAAGGCAGTCCAGCCCCTTCGGGCAGGCGCGTTTCCAGCAGCCGCGGCAGGATCGGTCAGCCTCGATGGCGTTCTCTTTCTGCCCGTATGGCCCGTTGCGGTTCGCATCCGTCGGCCCCATCAGCATGACGGTCGGCCGCCCGAGTCCCGCTGCGAGATGCACAGGTCCCGTATCACCGCCCAGAACAAGTGCGGCATGCGTAAAGATCTGCGCGAGCTGCTTCAGGTTCGTCCGTCCGACGAGATTCACGGGCGGAATTTCCGCCGCTGCCATGATATCGGCGGCGATTGTCTCATCCAGATGTCCCCCGCCGACGAGCACAGGCACGATATGCTGCCCATAGAGGCGGTCACCGAGCGCGGCAAAGGATTCCGCCGGCCAGCGCTTATTCGGCCAGTTCGCGCCGACAGCAAAGGCGACAAACGTCCGCTCGTCCGGCACGCCCTCACGGCGCAGCAGGGTCTCCGCCGCCATACGGTCACGATCCGAGACGGCGATGGGAAAGCGCACCTCATCCACGCGGCAGCCGATGGCACGCGCCACATCCAGATAGCGTTCAACGATGTGTCCATGTGCGTGTGCACCGCGCACGGGGCGGCTCACATGATCCGCACCCTCACGCATGTTCGCCGTACCAACGCGCTCCGCTGCCCCTGCCGTACAGACGATCGCCGCCGACTTAAAGAGCCCCTGCAGGTCGAGCGAAACATCATAGCGGCGTGCACGCAGACGGCGGCGCAATGGCGGATATTCACGGAAGAATCCGCCGACGCTGCGGAATTTCGCCTTGTCAAAGAGAATGATGTCGTCGATGCAGGGATTCCCCTCAAGCAGGGGATAGGCGGGCGGCTCGACCACCCACGTCAGATGTGCATCAGGATAGGTCTCCTTGACGGCATAGGAAACGGGCAGCGCATGAATCACATCGCCGATCGCACTCAGTTTGACGACCAAGATATTCTTCATGAACTGCCCTCCTCTCACGATTTCCTCCCCGCCTTTTCGATGATGTTCGTCGTGGATTTCCCCGCGACGAGCGGGACCAAGACGACCTCGCCGCCGTACGCCTCGACGATGCGCGCCTCGGGCAGCGTCTCACGCGTATAGTCGCCGCCCTTTACGTAGACCGCAGGGCGCACCTTCGCGATCAGTGTCTCCGCCGTATCCTCGCCGAAGATCACCACCGCATCGACGGCGGCAAGTGCTCCGACGACTTCCGCGCGATCCTGCTCACTGTTGACGGGGCGTGTCTCCCCCTTGAGCCGCCGTACAGAGGCATCGCTGTTCAGCCCAAGGATGAGCAGATCCCCCTGCGCACGGGCCGCCGTGAGATAACGTATATGTCCCGCATGAAGGATGTCAAAGCAGCCGTTCGTAAAGACGACACGTACCCCTGCCGCACGCAGTGCCGCCGCATACGCCTCGATGTGTTCGTCAGGTATGAGCATGACTGTCCCCTTCCGCCGTGAGCGCCGCATGCAGCTCCGCCCATGCCACCGTCGCCGTCCCGCGTTTCCGCACAGCAATGCCGGACGCCGTGTTGCTGAGGCGTGCCGCTGTCACGGGATCAACGCCCACAGCAAGGGCGAGTGCCATCACGGCGACGCACGTATCCCCCGCTCCCGAGACGTCGAAGATCTCGCTGTGATCGCTCACGGGAATATCCGTCGCCGACCCGTCCGCGAGGAAGAGCGTCATGCCGTCCGCACCGCGCGTGATGAGCACGCCGACCGCCGAAAGCTGTGCAAGAAGTTCACGGCCTGCCGCATGAATATCCGCCGCCGAACGCAGCTCGCGCCCGAGCGCCGCCGCCAGTTCCGCATCGTTCTGCTTGACGTAGCCGATGCCCCCATAGCTGAGGATGTCATAGCGGGCATCCACGATGCTCGGAATCCTCCGCTGCCGTGATTCTGCGATCACCGTGCGGCGCACGCGCTCCGTCACCGTGCCCGATCCGTAGTCCGAGAGCACAACCGCGTGCACCTGTGGGAGGAGGCGCGTGATCTCTGCCAAAAGGTGCTCCTCTGCCTCCGCTGCAAGCGGTGTATGCCACTCGCGGTCAACGCGCACAATCTGCTGACTGACCGTCGCCCGTCCGCCCGCGATAATGCGCGTCTTCGTGATGGTCGGATGCGCCGCATCACGGACAAAGCCCGTCGTATCGACTCCATTCTCCCCAAGGACGGAGCAGAGGGCATCGCCTCCTGCATCCGTGCCGCAAACTCCCACAGCATACGAGCGCCCGCCGAGTGTCGCCGCATTGTTTGCCACATTTGCCGCACCGCCCGCCACGACGCGCTCCGTGCGCTGCTCGAGGACGAGCACGGGTGCCTCGCGCGAGATGCGCGAGATTGTTCCGTCGAGGTAGACATCCGCCACCATGTCCCCAACGACAAGTACGGCGGCATCCTTTAGGCGTGCAAGAGCATTTACCATGGCGTAAACTCCCATTTAATCCGCCACGTATTCTGCTTTGAACGATAGCGCAGAATGATCTGTGAGCAGTGCAGATCGTGGAACCAATAGTAATCGACATCCGTCCATCGGTGCGGCTCCATGGCGTATTTCGTGCCGACCGCAATGCGGTCACGCTCACCGATGCGGTAACTCAGCCCGCTCATAAGCACGCGGGAGTAGTCCTCCTGATCGTAGGAGAAAAGGGCGTTCTCCTTGGAGCTCTTCGTGTATACACCGCCGACATAGGCGGCAAAGCGGTCATTGAATGCCTTTGCAAGAAAAGCGCTGACGTTCATGCCCTGCACGCGTGAATGGTCGTGACTCTCACGTGTAATGGAATATCCTGCCGCGAGATCCAATCGAAAGCCGTGGAAGGGGATGGTATCATGCACGAGCGACACACCGTACTGCCAATGATTGCTGTGGATTCCGCTGCCGTACCAGCGTCCGTATTCCGAGAAGAGACGATAGGTGATCGGCGATCGGCCAAGCCGATGGCTGTAGTCCGTGAGAAGGGACGGCATCTTCTTGACCCACTCGCTGTTGCCGTCCTCGAAGATGCCGTAGGTGACCATGGCTCGGGCACCGGCATTTGCCCACCCGAGATCATAGGAACTGCGCCAGCCGCGCTTGGCTGTCACGCGAATATGCTCGGCTGCTGTTACACGCGGCGCAACATTCTGCTCAAAGGTCTGCTCCACCCATGCACCGTCATTGCTGTCATAGCCTGCGCGCGGGAAATTACGCTGCATCGGGTGCGCAACATCAACCTCATGTTCTTTCTTCGTATAGATGACTTTGTTCTTCAGCCAAAACTTTACGTTGTGCAGAACGAGGTGATCTCCGGGGTAGAGTTCCGCCCTCTCCGCGCTGAGATGATAGTCCGGATTCTTTGCCCCGCACTTCGTCTGTGTACCGTCATAGACAACGATCTTGTCGGGGTAGAATTCAAAGCGTTTGCCCGTCATATAGTAGGCACCGACCTTGCCGTCCGCCTTCTCCATCGACCCCGTGTGCTTTTGATAGTTATAGTTGATGCGATAGCCGTCGAGCGTAACACGCGGCATTCCCTGCGTCAGCTGAAGCACATGTGCACGATCGGGAACGGAGACATCCCCCGTCCGCGTATTGCCCTCGACATAGTCTCCTTGAAAGCGCCGCACCTCAAGCTGAACAATATCCACATGCCCCTTTGCGGTAAACTCGCCCGTGCTCTCATCATAGGTCAGGTCGTCGCCCTCAAACGCAATGGGCGAGGGCTGATCTGCGGCAACGGGATGGCGCAGGTGTTTCTTCAGGGCTGCTGCATCGGCGAGCAGCTTCTCCTGCTCCGGCGAGAGGCGATTTGCACGTGCTTCACGACGTTCATTCTCGACGAAATCCAAATGCTGAAATCCCGTGTCCGAGTCCCCATTGTACGATGCGTGTGCAGCACTCGGCAGAACCGCACATGCGGCGGTCAGTGCGAGCAAAATGCGCGTAGTAAGGGCTGTGGTCATCGGCGCGTTCTCCTGTCTTTTCGATGTCTTTTAAAAGTGATTTGACGCTCTTATACTACATCATAAACGGAATTTTCGCAACTGAAAAGAGCGCTGTGACTCCCGCTCCATCCGCGGAAGCGGGGCAGATTACATTTGACGCATCAAAAAAATTCCTCTATAATAGATCGGAATCAGAGAGAAAGCAAAGGAGGCGATTCCCCACATGCAGCATTTTTCGATTGGCGGGCTGCTCGTTGCCCTCGTTTTATGCCTCAGTCTCAGTACCTGCGAGGCGGCAGAAGATATGCGCTTTGCCGACGCGGACGGAGATACAGGCTACTACGTGGATGCCGCGAGCATTGTCCCCCTCTCGGATGCAGAGCGGGAGGCCACCGTCGCCGTCATCAAGGCTGCGGAGAATCGCCGTTACCTCTATCGGATGCGCTTCAATCGGCAGGTGTGTACCTATCAGATTCTGTCCACACAGGTCTGTGTCTATGACACCAAGGAGGTGCTGCGTACCTCACAGGCAGCGGAGGCACCGCGGCCTTACTCCATCACCTCGCCGATGCAGAGCATCGAGGATTTTATCGAAGAGCTGCTGGCAAAGCAGCCAAAGGCAACATAGGAGGATGAATCCATGCGACAGAAAATCTGCGCCCTTGTGCTGGCCCTCGTCATGGCACTCACGTCCGCTGGTCCGGCGTTTGCCGCTGAGCCGCCGAACGCCGTCCAGTCAAAACTCTCCCTCATCGAGCAGGATACTTACGGACGCGAGCAGACGGGTGCGCTCATCGACCGCATCAACCGCCTGGAGCGCGACTACGACGGAAAACATCGCGGCGGCAGCCTCATGGCGCGCATCGATGCGATCTACGAGGAGGTCTATACGAACAGCGCATCGCCGTCCGTTCTAATGGATCTCAACGCCATCGAGTGGAACATCAACCACGAGACGAGCATGCGCTCCGTGCAGGAGCGCGTCGGCGAACTCGAGACGGCACTCCTCGGCAAGACTTCCGAGGGTACGTTCAAAAAGCGCATTGCCGCCCTCTCGACCGCATCCTTTGGACGTGCAGAGATCCCCGTCACGCCCGTCTCCGTCCCAGCAAACACACTCATCAAGATTGCCCTTGTCACCCCGGTCAACGCGAAGAATCTCAAAGTGGGCGACACCATTGAGTACCAGATCGCGGATGATGTCTTCGTCAACGACGTACTCGTCTTCACGAAGGGCTCGCGCGGTGAGGGCACTGTCACGAAGGTGCGGCAGGCACGCAACTTCGGCCGCAATGCAGAGGTACAGATCGACTTCAAGGAGACGAAAGCACTCGACGGGACATACGTGACGACCTATATCGGCGAAGAAGCAAAGAAAGAAATGGAGCACCTCGCCATGGCTGCGGGCGCATCCCTCGCGGGCATCGTTGTCCTCGGTCCCATCGGCGTTGTCGCGGGCGCGTTCGTCCACGGCAAGAACGTCGATCTCCCCGCAGGTACGGAGCTCTACATCCAAACAAAGAGTGATACGACGCTCTTCGGTGTACAGACCACCTACGACAGCGCAGCACCGTTCCAGCGCGATGCAGCCCCCATCCCGATCAAGGCCGACAGCACAAATGACCAGAGCGTCTATAACGACGCGGCTTAAACATCATCGTGTCCGCATCTGCCCCCGCTTTGGCGCGGCAGATGCGGCATTTTTATTATTCGGGGCGACCATGCAAAGAGCGCACACGGCGTTTGCCATGTGCGCTCTTTTGCAGGTAATGGCTCAGCGGACGTAGAATCCTGCGAGCTGCATATTCGCATCGTAGCTGAGACGGTAGACGACAGCCGTGGACTGATAGCCGACGGCGATCTCGCAGACAACGAACCAGGCATTGTTCTCCTGTCCCGCTGTCATATACGTCTTGCCGACAGAGACACGCGTCCCCCAGTTCGGTGCGAACTGCCCCTTGGCCTCATTGATTTGATCTAACGTCAGATGATCACGCAGATCCTTCGTTGCCTCAGCCTGAAGGCCTGCGATGTCGCCCTTTTCAAAGCGCTCAATCGTCGCCATCATGTGCTGCTGGACAACATCGCCCTGGAACGGAGCCTGCTCCTCCTGCGCCTGTGCGGCAGGTGCATCCGCCGCATAGACCGCAGGCGCGGCAATGAACGCGCTGCCGGCGACAAAAGCGGCAGCAAGGAAACGGGAAAGGGTACAAGACTTCATAGAATATCCTCCTTCACTTGAGTAGGCATCCCCCTACTTCACACAGGAAAAACAGGCGAGTGACTCCACGCACTCTACGGAAACCTCGCGATAGAGGGCCTTCAGCCGCTCTGTCAGGCTCTCCTTTGTGTCATACGGAGGGGTAAAGAATCCCATGCGCGTGTAGAGCTGTGTCACCACGAATTCCGTCCGCGCATTCTCCCCCAGGACAAACACCGACCCCGTCAGGCGTCCGCCGGGACGCAGCACGCGGTGCACCTCGCTCCATGCCGCCTCCTTGTCGGGAAAGGCATGAAACCCATTGATCGAAACTGCCGCGTCAAAGGCAGCATCGTCGAACATCAAATGCCCGACGTCCCCCTCCGTAAAGGTGACGTTCTGAATGCCGAGCGCCGCCGCACGGGCGCGCGCCGCTGCGAGCATCGCAGGCGAGTAATCGAGACAAGTGATCTCCGCATGGGGCAGTTCCGCATAGATGGGCAGCGAGAGACATCCCGTCCCCACGGGCACCTCGAGCAGCCGCCCCGCGAACCCCTCGTGTGCCGCACGGAGCGCCAGCGTCACATAGCGCTGCACACCGCTGCGGTCCAATCCCCACACGAGCCGCGAGACGAACTTGCCCGACAGCGTCGAATACGTCATCATCCCGTCATAGAGACTCGCAAGCCGCCCCACCGACCGGTATGCGCCACGTATCTTCTCATAGCGCCGCAGTTCCTCGTCCATCCTGGCATCCTTTCTCCAATTCGATCAGCATTTATTCTAGCACAAAATATGTGTGGATTCAATTCCGGAAATGGAAGCGAAAAAACTGCCGCTCACAGCAGTTCTTTTTCATTTCCCCGTAAATACTCCTGCTGTCACTTATAGACACAATGCTTATTCAATGGTAAAATTTATGCTGTTAAGGGTGCACTGATACCTTCAGCATCATCTTGACGCATCTTTTTTGCCCGCACTTCGGCAGAGAATCTACGTCAATCGGATGGACTTCACTTTTTCATGATTCCTTAAAAACAACGAAAGGGAGATCGTCATGCAGAAGCAATATACCGCCCTCGTGTTCGCGGCATCACTTATGCTGCTCACCGGCTGCGGCAGCGATACAGCCAAAGAGCCGCCGCCCCCCGTCGTGCGCACGATGGCGCTCAGCGCAGCAGGGGCATCAGAGGCAGACTACAGCGGGATCGTCCGCGCACGCTATGAGACGAAGCTCGCCTTTCAGGTCGGCGGGCAGATCCTCTCGCGCAATGTGAGCTTGGGTGCGCACGTCCATGCAGGCGACGTGCTCATGGTCATCAACGCACGCGACATACAGCAGCAGGCGAATGCGGCAGGTGCAGGCGTCGCCTCCGCGCGCGCACAGCTTGATCTCGCCCGCGCCAACCGTGCGCGCTATGAGGAGCTCTATGCCGCACAGGCAATCTCGGAGGCGATGCTCGATCAGTACCGTACAAACGAACGCGCCGCCGAGGCCGCCTACCGTCAGGCACTCGCACAGAACACACAGAGCAGCAACGCGCTCGGCTATACGAACCTCATTGCAGGCGCGGACGGCGTGATCTCGGGCATCGCCGCCGAGGAGGGACAGGTCGTCGCCGCAGGGCAGACCGTCATGACTCTCACACAGGATGGAGAACGTGAAATCGAGATCGCCGTCCCCGAGAGCCGCCTCGCCGAGGTCTCCATCGGCATGCCCGCCGCCGTCTCCCTCTGGGCAAACCACGCGGCACTCACGGGCACGGTACGTGAGATCGCGCCCGTCGCTGATGCCGCAGGCGGCACATACGCTGTACGCATTGCCCTCGCGGATGCCCCCGCCGACCTCCCGCTCGGCATGACGGCACACGTGCGTCTCGGTGCATCGGACGAGGCCGGTGTTGTCCTCCCGCTCTCCGCCATCTATCAGACGGGTGACACGGCAGAGGTTTTTGTCGTGGAGGACGGCATCGTACACCTGCGCCCTGTCACCGTGACTGCATTCCGCGACAACGACGTCGTCGCCGCAGGACTTCCGCAGGATTCCGTCGTTGTGACGGCAGGCATCCACCGTCTCCATGACGGAGAGGCGGTGCGCACAAAATGAGAAACCTCACCGAACTCTCCCTGCGCCACCGCACCCTTGTCTGGTACTTTATCATCGTCTTTGCCGTCGGCGGCATCTTTGCCTATACGTCCCTCGGCCGCATGGAGGATCCTGCCTTTACCATCCGCCAGATGGTTGTCTCCGCCGCATGGCCGGGCGCAACGGCAGAGGAGATGCAGGATCAGGTCACGGATAAACTTGAGCGGCGTTTTCAGGACACGCCGGGACTCAAGGAGATCACAAGCGAGACGCGCGCAGGCCAGACCATCATCTACGTCAGACTGCGCGACGACGTAGATACGGACCTCATCCGCCCGACATGGCGCGACGTCCGCAACTTCGGCGAGGACGTCAAGGGAGACCTGCCGAACGGCGTTCTCGGTCCATTCTACAACGATCGCTTTGACGACGTATTCGGCTCGATCTATGCCGTTACAGGCGAGGATTACTCCTATGAGGAGCTGCGTGCCATCGCGGAGGACGTGCGCCGCCGCATCCTCACCGTGCCAAGCGTGCAAAAAGTCGAACTGATCGGTGTCCAGCGCGAACGCGTCTACGTCGAGATCAGCCGCGACCGCCTCGCCTCCCTCGGCATCGCCCCGACGGCGATCGCAGACGCCCTGCGCACGCAGGACACCGTCCTTCCCGGCGGTTCGATCGAGACGGCGGACGGGACGCTCAACCTGCGCGTCTCGGGTGTCTTTGACAGCCTCGACGACATCCGTGCCCTCCCCATCCCCGCAGAGGGCAGAGTCCTCCGCCTTGGCGACATCGCGGACATCACGCGCCGCCCGATCGACCCGGCCGACCCCAAAATGATGTATAACGGCGCACCTGCCATCGGCATCGCCGTCTCCATGGAGAATGGCGGCAACATCCTCGCCCTCGGCAAAGACCTCGATGCGCTCACCGCGCAGATTCGGCAGGATCTCCCGCTCGGCACGGAACTGAGCGAGGTGTCGAACCAGCCTGCCGTCGTTCAGCACTCCATCCATGACTTTGTGGAGACGCTCGCCATCGCCATCGTCATTGTCCTCGCGGTCAGCTTCCTCTCGCTCGGTCTGCGCACCGGACTTGTTGTCGCATGCTGCATCCCGCTCGTCCTCGCGGGCACATTCGTCTGTATGTACGCCCTTGGCATCGACCTGCACAAAGTCTCTCTCGGCGCACTCATCATTGCACTCGGGCTTCTCGTCGACGATGCCATCATCGCCGTCGAGATGATGAGCGTCCAGCTTGAGCGCGGCAAGGATCGCTTCGACGCCGCGTGCTACGCTTTTACCCAGACGGCAAAGCCCATGCTCACGGGCACGCTCATCACCTGCGCGGGCTTTATTCCTGTTGCCTTCTCCAAAGGCATGGCGAGCGAGTTCTGCTCCGCCCTCTTCCCCGTGATCGGCATTGCCCTCCTCCTCAGCTGGATCGTCTCTGTCATGGTCGCACCGCTCTTCGGCTGCCATCTGATCCGCGTCAAGCAGAGGGCGGACGGTGCACTGCACGATCCGTACGCAACACCCTTCTACCGTCTCTTTCGCCGCGTGCTCACCCTCTTCCTTGCGCACCGCGCCATCGTCCTCATCGGCACCGTACTCCTTTTCGCCATGAGCCTTGTCGCCTTCCCGCACATCAAACAAACCTTCTTTCCGCCCTCCCTGCGCCCTGAGCTGCTCGTCCGCCTCACCCTGCCGCAGGGGGCATCCTTGAAGGCGACGCAGACAGAGGCGGATCGCCTCACGGCCATCCTTGACGCGAACAGCGAGAAGGTATCCAACTACGCCGCCTATATCGGGCGGTCCACGCCGCGCTTCGTCCTCACCGTTGAGCCGAAGGCGGACGCCGCGAACGAAGCACAGTTCGTCATCACGGCAAAGGATACAGAGCAGCGCGAGGCGCTCGCCGCCATCATCCGCAGTGCCGCCAACGACGAGCTCTCGGGCGCGCGCGTCACGACGCAGTACATTCAGACGGGGCCGCCTGCGAGCCACCCCGTCATGCTGCGCGTCTCTGCACCGACAACCGATGCCGTGCGCCGCGTCGCCGAGCAGGTCGCCGCCATCGCCGCCGCCGACCCTGTGACCGACAACGTCCATCTCGACTGGACGGAAAAAGCAAAAGGCATCCGCATCGACCTCGACAAGGACAAACTGAAACGTTATGGACTCAGTGCCAAGGATGTAAAGCAGATGCTCTACACCGAAATCTCGGGCGCACAGGCGGCGGAGTTCTACACGGGCGACCGCACCCTCGGCATCGTCCTGCGTCTCACGGAAGAGGACCGCACGAACCTCGGGCAGCTCGGCGCCCTCCCCATCCCTACGCGCGGCGGCACGATCCCGCTGGATCAGATTGCCCGTCTCTCCTACGAGGCGGAGGACGGCCTGATCAAGCGGCATAACCTCCTCCCATCCATCATGGTCGAGGCGGATATCAAGGACGGCGAGGGCAACGATGCCGCTCTGCGCATCTACGACGCGACGAAGGAGCTGCGTGAAAACCTCCCCGCCGGCACCACCATTGTCCCGTCGGGCGCACTTGAGAACGCGGACGACTCCATGGGCTTTCTCGTAAAGCCCGTCCCCGCAATGATCTTCATCATCATGACGCTGCTCATGTTCCAGGTCGGCACCATGGGCAAGATGGCGCTCACCATCCTCGTCGCACCGCTCGGGCTCATCGGCGTCGTCCTCGCCATGCTCCTCACGGACTCTGCCATGGGCTTCGTCGCCTACCTCGGCGTACTCGCCCTCTTCGGCATGATCATCCGCAACTCCGTCATCCTCATCGACCAGATCAAGAAACATGAGGCGGTGGGCGAGAAGCCCATGGACGCTATCATCGACTCCGCCGTTCTGCGCTTTCGCCCCATCATGCTCACCGCGGCTGCTGCCATCCTCGGCATGCTCCCCCTCATGCGCAGCATCTTCTGGGGGCCCATGTCCGTCGCCATCGCAGGCGGACTGATTGTGGCAACGGTGCTGACACTGCTTGTCCTGCCCGTCATGTATGCCGCGGCGTATCGGATCAAATAACCGCATTTCCATGGAAGGCTGCCGTACGAGATATCCTCATGCGGCAGTTTTTTCCGCCCCGCCCCTTCACCTTCACAGCGGTCCAAATGCACGCGAAACAGCCCCCGACTGTCATACAGTCAGGGGCTGTTTTTCTCTCTCTTTTCCTACGCCTTTGTCTCCGCGTACGGATAGACGGCGAGATTGCCGTCCTTGTACTCGCCGACATAGACATCCTTCAGCTCATACCCCGCTTCGCGCAGAGCGGCGTTCAGCCAAACGTGATCTTTTTCGATGAGCTCGAGGATGTCCTCATCGACCTGCCCGTCGAGGATGAGCGGATAGCGCGCGTTTTCCTCACCGTACTGAATGACGGTGAGCTGGCCGCTCGGCTCGAGCACGGCACGCTTGACGTCCTTGATGTAATAGACGCCCGCCAGACGCAGTTTCAGCGTCAGATCATGCGCGAGGAGCCCCTGCCGCATGCACTCGTCCATGAGGATTTTGCCGC
>ERZ773035.1005-NODE-1005-length-21214-cov-7.360698_pt1 | contig 21214 bp, 17 predicted proteins | sample MGYA00511487_ERZ773035 | MGnify/ENA primary metagenome ERZ773035 (study PRJEB29015, sample SAMEA2737985) | human oral metagenome | biome: human oral; feature: human-associated habitat; material: dental | place: China | collected 2024 ...
CTCAGGGCGCGGCAGGAAGTAGCGCTCAGCAGGGGCAGGGCACGGCAGGCAGTGGCCTGGACCTGGGCGTGTTCAAGCATGGCCAGTTGGGAAGTGCGGGCCCTGGGAATGGGCCGTCGAACAGCGGAGCCCAGGCGGCCGCGTGGAGCGGCAAGGGAATCGGGACGGAGTTTGCCCGGCGTATCCATGCCGCCTGTCCGACATTCGATATTGCGACCCATGACTGGGAGTCAAAGGCTACCGTGCCGTCCGTTCTTTCCTGCGTTGCAGGCAGCTACGCGGGCACGGACCTTTGGACGGGTCAGCGTTGCGAGGTCAACATTGCTGCCAATGGGGATGTTCGCGCCAGCCGCGGGGGACGCGCCTTCAGGTCGTTCAGTACGACCAAGCTTGAAGATTACAGTTGGAAAGATGGTGCTTTCCGTATCAAGCTGAGCGCGGAGGGCAGGAAGGTCGCGAACTCGTTAGATGAAGAGGCAGAGTCGGTTGGCCTCTACTTTGACCCTATGGATGCTCTGGGGGCGCGCAAGCTTGATCGCGATGGGTGGACTCTGCTGGTGGGGCAGCTGGACGAGAACGGGAACCGCATCAACGAGCAGCGTGCGCGGGAAGAGTGGCTTGATGATCCGGAATCGTCACGACTCATCCAGAAGATGGGTGATTACTTGGTGGTGGAAGTGGCGCACGAAGCCGAAGTGATGTCGCGGGATGACCTGATCTGGTGCGCCATTCCCCGCTGATTTTGTCGTGATGGGGCTCCAGGGCCCCTTCGTCACCGATGCTGCACCACGGGCCTTGTCGGGGGGCTTTGGCGCCCCGACGAGGCGGTGTCCCCCGCTTTCCATCCTTGCACCATGAAAATTGAATCCTTGCGTGTGCCTTTCGAGGCCACCGCGCTGAAGGTGGCTGTTGTTTCCTCCCTGCTGACGCTGGCCGCCTGTGGCGGTGGGGGCTCTTCACCGTCTGCGCCGATCAAGGCCTCGGCAGATGGGGCTCGCGCACCCGTTGTGGCAGCCCAGGGTCAGGTGGCTGCCACACCCACGCCACGTCCCGTCAGCGATGTACCCCAGGCGCAGGTAGCCCCGAAGCCGCAAACGCAGCCGCAACCACAACCACAGACACAGCCACAGCTGCAGCCTCAGCCACAAGGCAACTCAGCCACGCCGGATGCCAATGGCTCCGGCATCGGTGCTCAGAATGCGCCGGAAACGCCCTCGAATCCTGTACATGTGGGGGGACCGTCTTCCGCCACGGCCGGACAGAAGGGGGAAGAACACTATATTCCGCCGGATGACGGGCCTGGCGTGGCGCTGGCGCACAAGATCATGGCCACGTGTCCGGTGCCGCATCCTGCAGGTTATGGCAACAATGGGGTCTGGCTGTCTGCGCCGCCGCTGCTGGCCTGCGTGGCGGGCACCTACACGGGGACGGACCTGATCACGGGCGAGCGCTGCAAGGTGGATATCTCGGCTGAGGGTGAGGTCCGGGCCGAACGGGATTCGTTGCGCATGGATCCGTTCGTGGCGTATCTGGCCAACGACTACGCCATGAAGTACGGTCATGTCCACATGTCGCTGTCCACGGCCGGCCGGCCCCTGATCGCGAAGGTGCTGAGCCAGCGGCTGGGTGTCTACTTCGATCCGCTGGATTTCCTGGGGCGGCGCAAGCTGCTGCGCCTGGATGGCAAGGTGCCGGATGAGGCCCTGCTGGCGAAGCTATCCGGCTACTTCGTCGTGATGGCCGAGAACGACGACCGCTTCTACGGGCCGGTCGCCAACATCTGGTGCGGCGTTCCCCTCTGATCCGGGCGCTCGCTGCATCCGGTGAGCCAGCGGCATCCGTCGCCCTGGCTCACCATCCCTTTCTCATGGGCGATCAGCCTGTCAGCCTTCTGCTTTCCCTTCTTCTTCTGCCTGCCGCTGGCTCTGCAGATAGTCCTTCAGCAGCGGCAGGGTGAGCGGCTTCTTGCGGGCCCAGGCCAGCCGGTCCAGACCGTCCAGAATGGTCTTCAGGCTGGCCATGTCACGGCGCGTGTGGCGCAGCAGATAGGTGCTCAGGTCCTGGCCCAGATTCAGGCCGCGCTCGCGGGCGCTCTGCTCCAGGGCGTCGGCCAGTGCGTTGTCATCCAGCGGCTGCAGCGAGAACACCATGCCCCAGCTCAGGCGACTCACCAGCTCCGGCAGCAGCTTCAGCCGCGCGGGAGGCTGGTTGCCAAAGACCACCAGGGCGTGGTCGGGCTGATCGATCAGGGCATTGAAGCGATGAAAGAGCGTGCGCTGCCGGCCCTTGCTGTACTGGTCCACGTCGTCCACCACCATCAGGTTCGGACACTGGCTGGCGGTCAGCGCGGCGGCCAGGTGGCTCTTGCCCGAGCCGGTGGGTCCCCAGACGTAGAAGAAGCGCTGGGCGGGCGTCTCACCCCGCTTCAGGCTGTACACGAGGTGACGCAGCGTGGCCAGGCACTCCAGGTTGGCGCCGGCCACGAAGTTGTCGAAACACAGCGGAGGAGGAGGGCCAAAGTCCAGCGTCAGTTGTGCGTCCATGGTGGCAGGAGTGGTTCAGGCTTGCCCGTCCGGGGCAGATGGTGTACCTGCCGATTCTAGAGCGTGTGGGGCCGGTGCTGTTCGGCGGAATGCCGCACTGTGTCCTTCCGTGTAACGGGGAACCGGGGGCGACAGGGGCGTCAGGAGGACGCAGGGAGCGGTAGGGCGCCACAAGATCGATGGGGGCAGCATGGGGCGCCCGTGTCCGTCATGGTCCGTCGTCACGCTAGAATGCGGCTGCCGCCGGAGCAGGGCAAGGGGCTCGTCGACTCCGGTCCCATCATCCCGTAGGCGGGGCCTGGCTGGCCCCGGCCGGGCACGCAGCGAGAAGCATCATGGCGAACACGCAGAAAACAGGTCTTTCCTACCGGGATGCCGGGGTCGATATCGATGCAGGTGACGCGCTGGTCGAGCGCATCAAACCGCTGGCGGCGCGCACGCGCCGGCCGGGCCTGCTCTCGGGCATTGGCGGTTTCGGGGGGCTCTTCCAGGTGCCGGCCGGCTACCGTGAGCCGGTGCTGGTGTCGGGTACCGACGGCGTCGGCACCAAGCTGAAGCTGGCCTTCGCGCTGGACGTGCATGACACCATCGGCATCGACCTGGTGGCCATGAGCGTCAACGACATCCTGGTGCAGGGGGCCGAGCCGCTCTTCTTCCTGGACTATTTCGCCTGCGGGCACCTGGACGTGGACACGGCGGCGGCCGTGGTGGGCGGCATTGCCCGGGGCTGCGAGCAGTCCGGCTGCGCGCTGCTGGGCGGCGAGACCGCCGAGATGCCGGGCATGTATCCGGACGGCGAGTACGACGTGGCCGGCTTTGCCGTGGGCGTGGTCGAGCGCAGCCAGATCATCGATGGCAGCCGCGTGCAGGTCGGTGACCAACTGCTGGGCCTGGCTTCCAGCGGGCCGCACTCCAACGGCTATTCGCTGGTGCGCAAGGTGCTGGAAAAGGCCCTGGGCGAGGTCTCGGCCCAGGCGTTGCAGCAGCCGCTGGAGGGCCGTCCGCTGTCCGAGCACGTCATGGCGCCCACCCGCATCTACGTGAAGTCGCTGCTGCCGCTGCTGCGTGATGCCGCGCAACCCATCCACGGCCTGGCGCACATCACGGGCGGTGGACTGGTGGAGAACGTCCCGCGCATGCTGCCCGAGGGCGTGACGGCGTACATGGAAGCGTCGCGCTGGCAGCGTCCGCCGGTCTTCGACTGGCTGCAGCAGCAGGGCGGCATCGATACGGCCGAGATGCACCGCGTGTTCAACTGCGGCATCGGCATGGTGCTGGCCGTGGCCCCGGCCGACATGGCCGCCGTCACCCGGGCACTGACCGAGGCCGGCGAGCAGGTCTTCGAGATCGGTGAGGTGCGCACGCGCCAGCCGGGCGAAGCAGCGGCCGTGGTCGCCTGAGGGGAAAGGGCAGGGTAGGTCCTGTCAGCACGGACGACCACATCGGGTACCCCGCGTCCCGACCAACGGTCGTCCGTTGTTTTTTGCTATCGCTATTATTTTTGTATATACCGATTGCTAGTGTGATCGAATGCGGCCTGGCAAGGGGCATTTCCCTCTCTCGTCAGTCTAACCGCGATGTAGTCGCGTTCACTACGCAGCATCCGGGGTATTGTCTGACGATTTCTCACAAATGCGCGTGCTTTCAGGCACATACCGTCGACCGTTGGCCGGTTCATGCGCCCGACGCTTTGGGTTTTGAGGAATTGGCTACTAGAATCGTCTTCATGAATCGCCGGATTTCCGCTCGCGCAGCTTGCGGGGTGGGCCGGTGTGTTCATCTTTATTCCCGGCCCGTGTCGACTGCTCTCAGTCCGGATCGTTGTCGATCCGGCGGCACTCGGTGCGGGTTTTGATTTTTTACCCCGGACGAGTCCCTGTGCCGCTCCGGACGAATGTCGCGTCAAGACGCGCGTTCGTCGGGTGGCGTGCGGCCTTGTCCAGACCAGGAAGGTGGTGCCATGGAGCAGAGGATCTCCCGGCGACAGTTCTTCAAGGTGACGGGGACCAGTCTCGCTTCTTCCAGCATGGCTCTGATGGGCTTCTCGCCCTCTCAGGCGCTGGCCGAAGTTCGCCAGTTCAAGCTGGCCGAGACCACGGTGGCCCGTCAGACCTGCACGTACTGTTCGGTGGGTTGCGGCATTCTGATGTATTCGCTGGGCGACGGCGCTCGCAATGCCAAGCGTGCAGTCATTCACGTCGAGGGTGACGCAGACCACCCGGTCAACCGCGGCACGCTCTGTCCGAAAGGGGCGGGTCTGCTGGACTTCGTCAACAGTCCCAACCGGCTGAAGTACCCCGAATACCGGGCACCCGGCTCCGATCACTGGCAGCGCATCTCCTGGGATGAAGCGCTTGATCGCATCGCCCGCCTGCTGAAGGACGACCGCGACGCCAACTTCGTTCAGAAGACCGATGATGGCAAGGTGGTCAACCGATGGACGAGTACCGGCATGCTGGCCGCTTCGGCCGCCAGCAACGAAGCCGGCTACATCACCCACAAGGTGGCCCGCAGCTGGGGTCTTCTGGCGTTCGACAACCAGGCGCGTGTCTGACACGGCCCGACGGTGGCAGGTCTTGCCCCGACGTTTGGCCGTGGTGCGATGACGAATCACTGGGTCGACATCAAGAATGCCGACGTAGTGCTGATCATGGGTGGCAATGCCGCCGAGGCGCATCCCTGTGGCTTCAAATGGGTGACCGAAGCGAAGGCGCACAACAATGCGTACTTCATGGTGGTCGACCCGCGCTTCAACCGCTCTGCCGCGGTGGCGGACTATTACGCCCCCCTCCGGTCGGGCAGCGACATCGTGTTCCTGGGCGGGATCATCAACTACCTGCTCACGCACGACCGCATCCATCACGAGTACGTCAAGAACTACACCGACTTCAGCTTCATCGTCCGCGACGATTTCCGCTTTGTCGATGGCATCTTCTCGGGCTACAACGAGGAGACGCGTACCTACGACCGCTCGACCTGGGACTATGAGCTCGGGCCGGATGGCTACGTGCGTACCGATCCCACGCTGCAGCACCCGCGTTGCGTCTACCAGCTCATGAAGAAGCACTACGCGTCCTACACGCCCGAGGCGGTGGAACGTATGTGCGGCACGCCGAAGGACAAGTTCCTGCACGTGGCCGAGACGCTGGCCTCGACGGCCGTGCCGGGCCGGGCGGCCACCATCATGTATGCGCTGGGCTGGACGCAGCACTCCATCGGGGCGCAGATCCTGCGCACCGGTGCCATGGTGCAGCTGCTGCTGGGCAACATCGGCGTGTCGGGCGGCGGCATGAACGCGCTGCGCGGCCACTCCAACATCCAGGGTCTGACCGACCTGGGTCTGCTCTCGGCCACGCTGACCGGCTACCTGACGCTGCCGCGCGAGACCGAGCAGGACTACGGCAAGTACATGGCCAAGCGCACCTTGAAGCCGCTGCGGCCGGGCCAGGTCAGCTACTGGCAGCACTATCCGAAGTTCCACGTCAGCCTGATGAAGTCGTGGTACGGCGACAAGGCGACCAAGGAGAACAACTGGCTGTTCGACTACCTGCCCAAGCTCGACAAGGAGTACGACATGCTCCAGATCTTCGAGATGATGAACGAGGGCAAGGTCAACGGCTACCTGGCGCAGGGCTTCAACCCCATTGCCTCGCTGTCCAACAGCGCGCGGGTGCGCAGTGGCCTGTCCAAGCTGAAGTTCCTGGTCATCATGGACCCGCTGGCCACCGAGACCTCCGAGTTCTGGCGCAACTTCGGCGAGTTCAACGACGTCGACACCGCCAGCATCAAGACCGAGGTCTTCCGTCTGCCCACCACCTGCTTCGCCGAGGAGGACGGTTCCATCGTCAGTTCGGCGCGGGTGCTGCAGTGGCACTGGAAGGCGGCCGAGCAGCCGGGTGAGGCACGTCCGGACATCGCCATCATGTCGGCGCTGCACATCCGACTCAAGGAACTGTACGCCAAGGAAGGCGGGGTGTTCCCCGATCCGATCCGCGACCTGGACTGGAGCGGCTATGCGCGTCCGGAAGAGCCCACGCCTGAAGAACTGGCCTTGGAGTACAACGGCCGGGCGCTGAAGGACGTGACCGATCCGAAGGACCCCACCAAGGTCATCCGCAAGGCTGGCCAGCAGCTGGCGGGCTTCGGTGAATGCCGCGACGACGGTTCCACCGCCAGCGGCTGCTGGATCTGGGCGGGCTGCTGGACCGAGGCCGGCAACCAGATGGGCCGGCGCGACAACTCCGACCCCACCGGCATCGGCAACACGCTGAACTGGGCATGGGCCTGGCCGGCCAACCGGCGGGTGCTGTACAACACGGCATCTACCGACCTGAACGGCAAGCCCTACAACCCGGACCGCGTGCTGGTGGAGTGGAATGGCAGCAAGTGGGTCGGTGCCGACATCCCCGACATGGCGCCCACGCTGGCACCGGAATCGGGGGCAGGGCCGTTCATCATGAACCCGGAAGGGGTGGCGCGCTTCTTCTCGCGCCAGAGCATGGCCGAAGGACCGTTCCCCACCCACTACGAGCCGTTCGACACGCCGCTGGGCTACAACCCCATGTACCCGAACAATCCGAAGGCGACCTCGTCGCCGGCGGCCCGGGTGTTCAAGCCGATCTGGGAAACCTTCGGCAAGCCCGAGGAGTTCCCGCACGTGGGTACCACCTACCGGCTGACCGAGCACTTCCACTATTGGACCAAGCACGCGCTCATCAATGCTTCCCTGCAGCCCGAGCAGTTCGTGGAGATCGGCGAGGCGCTGGCCCAGGAGCTGGGCATCAAGGCGGGTGACAAGGTGAAGGTGTCCTCCAAGCGCGGCTTCATCAAGGCCGTGGCGGTGGTCACCAAGCGCATCCGGCCGCTCAAGATCGACGGCAAGACGATCCACCACGTGGGCATTCCCATCCACTGGGGGTTCAAGGGCATGACGCGGCCGGGCTTCCTGGCCAACACGCTGACGCCGTTTGTGGGTGATGGCAACAGCTTCACGCCTGAGTTCAAGTCCTTCCTCGTGAAGGTCGAGAAGATCTGAGGAGCTGAAACATGTCGATGCAATCACTCGATATCAAACGCCTGTCAGCCACCACCACCACGCCACCCCAGGTGCGTGAACCGCGTTCCGGCGAGATCGCCAAGCTCATCGATGTCTCCAAGTGCATCGGGTGCAAGGCGTGTCAGTCGGCCTGCATGGAGTGGAACGATCTCCGGCCCGACATCGTGGAAACACCGTTCGGGCCGGAGGTGGTCAGCACCACCAACGGCACGTACAACAACCCCACCGACCTGAACGGCAACACCTGGACGGTGATGCGGTTCACCGAGTACGAGAACGAGGCCACCGGCAACCTGGAGTGGCTGATCCGAAAGGACGGCTGCATGCACTGTGCCGAGCCGGGCTGCCTGAAGGCCTGCCCGTCGCCGGGCGCCATCGTTCAGTACACCAACGGCATCGTGGACTTCCACGAGGAGAAGTGCATCGGCTGCGGCTACTGCATCACCGGCTGCCCGTTCAACATCCCGCGCATCTCCAAGAAGGACAACAAGGCCTACAAGTGCACGATGTGTTCCGACCGGGTGGCGGTGGGCCTGGAGCCGGCGTGCGTCAAGACCTGCCCCACGGGTGCCATCGTCTTCGGGACCAAGGAGGCCATGAAGGACCACGCCGAGACCCGCATCGCGGATCTGAAGCGGCGCGGTTTCGAGAATGCTGGCCTGTATGATCCGGAAGGGGTGGGCGGCACGCACGTCATGTACGTGCTGCACCACGCCGACAAGCCGTCCATCTACGCCAACCTGCCAGAGAAACCCCAGATCAGCCCGATGGTGACGATCTGGAAGGGCGTGGCCAAACCGCTGGCCATGGTGGCCATGGGGGCGGCCATGCTCGGCAGCCTGTTCCACTTCATCACCAAGGGCCCCAACTCGGTGTCCAAGGAGCTGGAGGACGAGATGGATGCCGAAGACAGGGAACTGGCCCGGCAGGCGGCGGCTGCCAGGCAGCAGCAGGCATCGTCCGGTGCCCAACCAGGCAAGGAGGTCTGATCCATGCAACGCAACCCACGCGACATCGTTCGCTACAACGCTTCCGAGCGGCTCAACCACTGGATCGTCGGCTTTTTCTTCATCGCTCTGGTGCTGACGGGGCTGGCGATGTTCCATCCGGCCTTCTTCCCGCTCACCCAGCTCTTTGGTGGCGGCCCGTGGACGCGGATCCTGCATCCGTACTTCGGTGTCGGCATGGCCTTCTTCTTCATCATCATGGCGGCGCGCTTCTGGAAGCTCAACTACATCCAGAAACGTGACATCGAGTGGCTGATGGACATCAGGAAGATGGTCGACGGCAACGACCACGACATGCCGGAGCAGGGCAAGTACAACGGGGGCCAGAAGCTGCTGTTCTGGGGCCTGGTGGTGTGCATGCTGGCGCTGGTCGTCAGCGGCACGATGATCTGGCGCGCCTGGGTGGATCTGCCTGTCTTCTGGGAGCGGGTGGGCGTGCTGGTGCATGCTGCGGCCGCCTTCTGCATGATCATGCTGATCATCATGCACGTCTATGCCGCCATCTGGACCAGTGGCACCATCCGCGCCATGTTCTACGGTACCGTCACCCGCGCGTGGGCCAAGCAGCACCACCGCGCCTGGTACCGCAAGATGACGGGCGACAACCGCTGAGGCTGGCTGGCCGCGCAGCATTGTTCTGCGTCGGCCAAAGCGGCTATGATCCCTGCAGCGTGCCGTGAACGCCTGGGCCGCCCTTGCCGGCGCCCGCGTGTCCACGGCACGCCCCGCATTCAAACCAGGGAAATTCATGTCGCAGCGCATTCTCCAGCCGGGTGAGATCGAAGCTCTCGATCGCACCGCCTTTCCTCGCATCATCCTCCCCCAGCCAGCCACGCGACTGCGTGAGCGCGCAGCACGGCTGCGCCACCTGGCCGAAGGCAGCCCCATGGGCCCCTTCCTGCGCTATCTGGCCCGACTGGTCGACGCCCAGCATGCCGCGCTGGATGCCGTGCCCGACATGCCCCAGCCCGACGCCGAGCGGATCGACCGCGCCCAGCGCCACGCCATGCCGCTGTGGCAACTGCCGGCCGACATCGATCCTGCCTGGAAGCCGGTCATGCGCGCCATCGTCGGGCATCTGCAGCAGGGCCCGGGCGCCGAAGAGGCCAATGACGTGGAGCGTCAGGTGCTGGCCGAGCTTCAGACCCTGGACGATGCGGCACTGGGCCATCTGCTGGCCAGCCTGTGGAGCAACGAGCATCTGAACGACAGCCAGCGCGTGCGTGCCCCGGTGGTGATGGCCGCCGTGCAGGTCGTCATGATGAGCCGGGCCGCACGGCTGGACCTGAAGACCCTGCCCTTCGTCGATCCCCCCACCATCTGCCCCGTGTGCAGCAGCTCGCCGCTGGCCAGCGTCGTGCACATCGGCGGCCAGGAAGAGGGCCTGCGTTACCTGCATTGCTCCATCTGCGAGACGGAGTGGCACATGGTGCGCGTCAAGTGCAGCAACTGCGCCTCCACCGAAGGCATCAGCTACCGCCGGCTGGAGCCTGTGGACACCCCGCAGATGTCCCACGAGGATCTGGTGAAGAACCCGATGGTCGGTGCGCAGCGCGCTGCCGTGCCCTGCATGGCCGAGCTTTGCGGCAAATGCGGCTGCTACAGCAAGATCTTCGACCTGAGAAAGGATCCCACCATCGAGGTGCTGGCCGATGACCTGGGGACCCTGATGCTGGACATGATGATGGGCCAGGACGGGCATCCGCGCGCCGGGGCCCATCCCTTCCTCTTCCCCGAAGATGATGCCGGCGACGGGGGAAGCGGGGCAGGGCAGACGGGCACGCCATCGCTCCCGCCCGCTCAAGAAGACGGCCACAGGACCACACACTGATGGCAGGGCGCGACATTCCGGCTGGCCACGTGGCACCCGATGGGGGGCGTCAGTCGGCGCAGGCGCCTGCCGGCAACGGCCCTGGCCAGGGCGTGCAGCCGACCCTGCCTTCGGTGGATGCGCTGCTGCGCCTGCCGGGCATGCAGCCTCTGCTGGACGAATACGGCCACACTCGCACCGTGGCCGTCATCCGCGACCTGCTGGCCGAGGCGCGCAGCGCCTGGCGCGGACAGGACGTAGCAGGCGGGGACGCATCGGCCAGCCGTGCGCAGCCATCCACGGCCGGTGGCGGGCTTCCCGCCACCGACGAGGCCTGGACGGCCCGGGTGGAAGAGACCCTGCGTCGTCAGCTGGCCCCGCGCCTGCGCGAGGTCTTCAACCTCACGGGCACCGTGCTGCACACCAACCTGGGGCGTGCGCTGCTGCCGGATGAGGTGGCCCAGGCCGTGGCACGGGCCATGACCACGCCCGCCAACCTGGAATTCGACCTGGACAGCGGCGGACGTGGCGACCGTGACGATCTGGTGAGCGGCTGGCTGCGCGAACTGACCGGCGCCGAAGACGCCACCATCGTCAACAACAACGCCGCCGGCGTGCTGCTGATGCTCAACAGCCTGGCACGTGGCAAGCAGGTCGTGGTCTCGCGGGGCGAACTGGTCGAGATCGGCGGTGCCTTCCGCATCCCGGACATCATGTCGCGCGCCGGCGCCAAACTGGTGGAGGTGGGTACCACCAACCGTACCCATCCGGCTGACTATGCCGGCGCCATCACCCCGCGCACCGCCATGCTCATGAAGGTCCACACCAGCAACTATGCGGTGCAGGGCTTCACCCGCAGCGTGTCCGAGGTCGAGGTGGCCCGCATCGCGCACGAGGCCGGCCTGCCCATGGCCGTGGACCTGGGCAGCGGCACCCTGGTGGATCTGTCCCGCTGGGGGCTGCCGCGTGAGATCACCGTGCAGGAGACCGTGGCCGCCGGCGCCGACCTGGTGAGCTTCAGCGGCGACAAGCTGCTGGGCGGCCCGCAGGCCGGCTTCATTGTCGGCCATCGGGACCTCATTGCCCGCCTCAAGAAGAACCCGCTTAAGCGCGCACTGCGCGTGGGCAAGATCACTCTCGCCGCCATCGAGGCGCTGCTGCGCCTGTACATGGTGCCCGAGCGCCTGCCCGAACGGCTGACCACGCTGCGGCTCTTCATCCGCCCGCAGGCTGACATCCGCCGTCAGGCCGAACGCCTGCTGCCCGGCATGCAGGCTGTGCTGGCCCCCGACTGGACCGTCACTGTCGAGCCCATGTTCAGCCAGATTGGCAGCGGCGCGCTGCCGGTGGATTCGCTGCCCAGCTGCGGCATGGTCATCCGCTGTGCTGACGGCAAGCGGGCTGGCCGGCGCCTGAAGGCGCTGGCGGCCCGGCTGCGGGAACTGCCACGCCCCGTCATCGGCCGCGTGGCCGACGACGCCCTGTGGCTGGACCTGCGCTGCCTGGACGAGGCCGACGAAGGTACGTTCGCGCAGCAATGGCAGCAGCTGGAGAACACGCCATGATGATCGGGACCGCCGGGCACATCGACCACGGCAAGACCTCGCTGGTTCGGGCACTGACCGGCACCGACACTGACCGACTGCCCGAAGAGAAGAAGCGCGGCATGAGCATCGAGCTGGGCTATGCCTTCCTGGCACCCAGCGATGATGGGCCGGCGGAGGGGAAGGGTAGCGTTGCGCCTGCTGCTACGGCTGGTCAAACCGAGGTCGTGCCCGCCTTCGGATTGCCCCGCGAACCCATCGCCTTCATCGACGTGCCCGGCCACGAGAAGCTGCTGCACACGATGATCTCCGGTGCTACCGGCATCGACTTCGCCCTTCTGCTGGTGGCAGCCGACGACGGCGTGATGCCGCAGACCCGCGAGCACCTGGCCGTCCTGTCGCTGCTGGGCATCGACCGCGGCGTGGTGGCCATCACCAAGATCGACCGGGTGGATGAAGCCCGTGTGCAGGAGGTGACCCAGCAGGTGACAGCGCTGCTGGTCGATACGCCTCTGGCCCACGCGCCCATCATCCCCGTTTCGGCCACCCGCGGTGACGGCGTGGGTGAATTGCGCCAGCTGCTGCGCGCCGAGGCGGCACGGCTGGATGCGGCGCATGGTGCGGACGGGACCGCAGATCCCCATGGTTCGGACAGCCCCGTTCGGGCCGCGGCTGCCACAGAACCTGCCGAAACCACCGCAGACACCACCGCAGCACTTCCGGCCCAGGCAGGCTTCCGTCTGGCCATCGACCGTGTGTTCAGCTTGGATGGCGTGGGCACCGTGGCCACCGGCACCGTGCATGCCGGCCGTGTGCAGGTGGGCGACGTGCTGCAGCAGCTGCCCGATGGCCCGAAAGAGCTGCGCGTGCGCTCGCTGCACGCCCAGAACCGCAGTACCGACAGTGCTCACGCCGGTCAGCGCTGCGCCATCAATCTGGCCGGCATCGAGCGCGACCAGCTGCAGCGGGGCCACTGGCTGGCCCAGCCCGGCATCGCCTCGGTCTCTGACCGGCTGGATGTGGAGCTGCACCTGTGGCATGCCGAGCCACGGGCGATCCGCAGCGGAACCCGCGTGCACGTCCACCTGGGCACCACCGCCAGCCCGGCTGCCGTGGCCGTGCTGGATGCCGACACCCTGGTCCCGGGCCGCACGGGCCTGGCGCAGCTGGTGCTGCCGCAGCCCCTGGCCGCCTGGCATGGCGACCGGCTGATCCTGCGTGATGCCGCCGGCCAGCGCATCATCGGCGGTGGCCGAGTGCTGGATTCCCGCGCGCCGGTACGCTACCGTCGCACCCCGCAGCGCCTGCAGCTGCTGCAGGCCCTGCAACGCCCCGCACTGCGCGACCGCCTGGCGGGCCTGCTGGAGGCCTGCGAGCATGGCGTGGACCTGCGCCAGTGGCAGCAGGTCTTTGGTCTGGCCAGCGTGTCGGCCTTCGATGCCAGCCTGCAGACCCTGCCGCATCGTCGCCTGGCCGGTGACTTCATCATCGGCGAGCCGGCCTGGCAGCACCTGCGCCGGTCCGTGCTGGACACCCTGGCCGCCTACCATCAGAACGCCACCGACGAGATCGGCCCCGACGCTGCCCGCCTGCGCCGCCTGGCCCGCCTGCGCATGGACGACGCCCACTGGCGTCTGCTGCTGGACGCCCTGGTGAAGGAAGGCAGCGTGGCCCAGAGCGGTGCCTTCGTCCACCTGCCCGAACACGGCAGCCAGCTGGCTGCCCGCGACGAGACCCTGCTGCAGCGCCTGACCCCACACCTGATGGAAGCCGGCGCCCAGGGCGCCTGGGTGCGTGACCTGGCCGAACACATCGGCGAGCCTGCCGCCAACCTGCGCCCCGCCATGGCTCGCCTGGCCCGCAGCGGCCACCTCTACCAGGTGGTGAAGGACCTGTATCTGGATGCTGCCACCGCTGCCCGGCTGGCCGCGCTGGTGCGGCAGCTGGCGCTGGCAGGCACGGAAGCAGCGGATGCAACCAACGCGCAACGGGCGAGCAACGCCCTTCCCATTCTGAAGGTCGCGGAATTCCGCGACGCCAGCGGCCTGGGCCGCAAGCGCGCCGTGCAGATGCTGGAGTTCTTCGACCGTATTGGTCTGTGCCGCCGCGTGGGGGATACGCACGTGCTGCGGCTGGAAAGCGAGGTTTTCAAGGGATCCACGGAATAAGTCGCGCGAATTTCGTGCCACAATCACCGTCTTTGCACCACCGGAGGGAACACGATCCCGGTGGGTCGGCCGGGCTTCAAACCCGGTGGGTGGCGCCATGCGTCGCCGGGTGGGTTCGACTCCCATTTCCCTCCGCCACCGAGCAAGCACATGGCAAACCATCGCGGTCCGGTGGGCGTCGAGGCCATCGGTGATTTCGATACCCTCGTCGACGCCCGTTCCCCCTCCGAATACGCCCTCGACCACCTGCCCGGCGCCGTCAATCATCCCGTCCTGAATGACGAGGAACGCGCCCTGGTTGGCACCATCTACAAGCAGAAGAGCGCCTTCGAGGCACGCCGAATCGGCGGCGGTCTGGTGGCCGCCAACCTGGGCCGCCACTGGGCAGAAGCCTTCGCCGACAAGCCCGAAAGCTGGCGCCCCCTGGTGTACTGCTGGCGCGGCGGCCTGCGCAGCGGCTCCATGGTCACCTGGATGCGCATGACCGGCTGGGATGCCCAGCAGCTCAAGGGCGGCTACAAGGCCTTCCGCCGCCACGTCGTCGACAGCCTGCCCCCGCTCATCCACGGCCTGCGCCTGGTGGTGCTGTGCGGCCAGACCGGCACCGCCAAGACCCGCATCCTGCAGGCCATGGCTGCCCAGGGCGCCCAGGTGCTGGACCTCGAAGGCATGGCCCGCCACAAGGGCTCCATGCTGGGCGCCTGGCCCGGCCAGCCCCAGCCGCCCCAGAAACAGTTCGAGACCCAGCTCTACACCGCGCTGCAGCGTCTGGATCCCTCCCGCCCCGTCTACACCGAAAGCGAGAGTGCCCGCATCGGCAGCATCAGCCTGCCGCTGGACATGGTGGCCCACCTGCGCGCCAGCACCGATCTGGTGGAGATCGACGCCAGCCCCGAATCCCGCCTGGACTTCCTGCTGCGCGACTACGCCTACCTGGGCGACGACCCCGCCGCCTTCGCCGACCTGCTGGGCCGCTTCAAGCAACTGCAGGGCAACGAGACCATCACCCGCTGGCAGGCGTGGGCCCACGAAGGCAACCTGCCCGAGCTGTTTGCCGAGCTGATGAGCCGCCACTACGACCCGCAATACAGCCGTTCTCTGGGCCGCAACTTCAGCCACTGGGACAAGCGCCATACCGTGCAGGCCGACGACCTGTCGGACGCGGGAATCGCCAAGCTGGTCGAGACGGTGCGGGGTTTGTTCGAGGGGTGAGCTGACTGAGCGGCCGCCTGGCCTTCACTCAGCGAAGGTAGGGCGGCATGTCGATCCCGTTCTGTTCCGTGTATTCCCGGACCTCTTCCATGATTTCCGGGTCATCTGGCTGCTCCGTGCCGAAGATTGGAATGCCATGGGTGTGCAGGAATATCGCCATCTCATAAAAACTCTTGTTGACCATGCGCGCGGCCCGGGACAACGGGATTGATCTGTTGTAGAAAAGGCACATGATCTCGGCCATTTCAGGGCTGACGTCTGAGCGACTGTAGTCCGGTTTGATGATCATGGTGACTCCCCCGCGATGGTGAAGCATGGGCTTCCTGCGCGATGGAGTTTGGCGCTGTTTTTTTCGGCTGACTCATACGATTCCTGCGGGTAGAAGCCGCACGGCTGGGAGCTTGATTTTGTACAATATGTACAATTCTAGCCTGAAGAGGATCCCCCATGCGCACTATCACTGCCAGCAAGGCCCGCCAGGGCTTTGCAGAACTACTGGAATCCGTCGATCAGGGGCCAGTGGTCATAGAGCGCCAGCGCAGGGGCGTGGCCGTGGTGATGTCAGTGGCTGAATACTGGCGGCTGCGCCAGGTCGACAGTGCTGCCGGGGCGTGGGCGTCTGCTCAGCCTGAAGCACAGGGCACAAGCCTCGCCGGGCGGCAGGAGGAGGAGGCAGAGGCAGGCTACAGGGTGGCGGAAAAGACCTCAGCCGGTATGCCCGTGCAACGGGAAGGTAGAAAGCGGCAGATGGGAACGCTGAAGGGGCAGCTGACCATCCCCGAGGATTTCGATCGCTGGCTGGAAGATGAGATCCAGGCGCTGTTCGCCGGCCAGGAGTCGTCCGAGGCCGAGCTTCTGCATTCGGCCGGGAAGGCAAAATGAAAGCGCTCTGCGACACGCATGTCCTGCTGTGGTACCTGGAAGGCAGGCAGGAGATGTTCTCTCCCCGAATCCAGGCCTTTCTGATGGACGAGCGCAATACCCCGTGCTTCAGTGATGCCAGCATCTGGGAACTGGCCATCAAGGCCAGCCTGCGGAAGGACATCTTCCCGCATGATCCACAGCGAATCGTGGATGAGCTGCTGGATCAGGGCTTTGAAGAGACGCGCATTCGATTGCGGCACATCGTGGCTGTCCAGCGCTTGCCGCTGCTGCATCGGGATCCGTTTGACCGTCTGTTGATGATGCAGGCAGAAGTCGATCGGATGCTCTTTCTGTCAGCGGACAGTCAGATCATGCAGTACCAGAAAGACTACGTCGTCGATGTTCGGGCGTGATTCGTGTTCAGCCGTCATGATGCAAGGTGTCGGTCAGATCACGCTTGCTCTCCTCGCACAGAAACCTGTACTTGTCATACGCAAGCCAAGCCTCACAGATTGCCGCGCCTGTCCCGCAGCGCGTCAGTAGCCCGCTTCAGAACGTGCTGCAAGCATCGTGCCTGCTGTCGTCAATGAACCGCATCACCTCATCACCCAACCCGCCGCGCAGGCAATCCAGCCGCAGGTCCACGGGTAGCGAGCGCAGCCAGGTGAGCTGGCGCTTGGCCAGCTGGCGGGTGGCGGCCACGCCGGCCTCGAAGAGGGTGTCGGGCGAGCGTTCGCCGTCCAGCATCTGCCAAACCTGACGGTAGCCGACGGTGCGCATGGCGGGCAGTTCGGCGTGCAGCTCGGGGCGGGCGTGCAGGCGCTTCACTTCGTCGATGAAGCCGTGCTCCAGCATCTGTGCAAAGCGCTGGGCGATGCGGGCGTGCAGCTGGCTTCGATCGCTCGGTTCCAGGCTGACGATGCGGATGTCGGGATGGGCCTTGGGTTTCTGGCCGGCGGCGTGCAGGGTGGACAGGGGCTGACCGGTGATCTCGATGATTTCCAGCGCGCGCTGGATGCGCTGGGCGTCAGTGGCGTGCAGGCGCTGGGCGGTGATCGGATCCAGCGTGGCCAGGCGCTGGTGCAGGTAGGGCCAGCCGTGCTCGGCCGCTTCGGCATCCAGCCGGGCGCGGATGTCGGGACGGGCGCCGGGCAGGTCGTCCATGGGATGCAGCAGCGTGCGCGCATACAGCATCGTGCCACCCACCAGCAGTGGCAGGCGGCCGCGTGCCTCGATCTCGTCGATCAGTCGCCAGGCATCGGTGGCGAATTCCGCAGCGCTGTAGCTCTGCACGGGATCGCGGATGTCGATGAGGTGATGAGGTGCCGAATTTCTTTCTTCGGCGGTGGGCTTGGCGGTGCCGATGTCCATGTCGCGGTACACCAGCGCCGAGTCCACGCTGATGATCTCCACCGGCAGGTGTCTTGCCAGTTCCAGCGCCAGCGCGGTCTTGCCGGAGGCAGTGGGCCCCAGTAGCATCAGGGCACGCATGTTCATTGCCCTCGCATGAACCAGCGGTCCAGCTCTTCCAGCGTCAGCCGGAACCACGTGGGGCGGCCGTGGTTGCAGAAATCCGCGTCGGGCGTGGCTTCCATGTCGCGCAGCAGGGCGTTCATCTCGGGCAGGGTCAGGGCGCGGTTGGCGCGTACCGAACCATGGCACGCCATGGTGGCCAGCAGGCGGTCCAGGCGCTTTTCCAGCGCGTTGTGCTGTGCGGGTGCCTGCCAGGCGGCCAGCACTTCGCGGGCCAGCTTCTCGGGGTTGGCGCGCGACAGCAGGGCAGGCACGCTGGTGACGGCGAGGGTGTCGGGGCCACGCACTTCCAGGTCGATACCCAGGTCGCCCAGGGAGTCGGCGTCGTCGGTGACGGTGGCCACGTCCAGTTCGGTGGCCTGGAAGACGGCGGGAATCAGCAGCGGCTGCCGGGCGATCCGGTGGTCGCGGTGGGCTTTCTTCAGCCGCTCCAGCACGATGCGCTCATGCGCGGCGTGCATGTCCACGATGATCAGACCATCGGCCGTCTGCGACAGGATGTAGATGCCGTGCAGCTGGGCCAGGGCAAAGCCCATGCGGGGCGTGTGCGCCAGCGGGGGCGCGTCCGGCGCGGGGGCCGTGGATGCGGATGGCGCAGAGCCGGCGGTGATCGCCGTTCCCGTCGAGCCACCGGCCATCCCGTCTGTCATGGCGCTTGCCATGGTGCCTGCCGTGGTGCCTGCCGTGGTGCCTGCCGTGGTGGCAGCGGCGGGAGGCACGATGCCGGGCGCAGATCCCGCGGTTTCAGCCGGGCCTCTAGCCGTTACGCCAGGCCAGCCGGGGCGTACCTCGGCGGCATGAGGGGCAGGGGCTGCCAAGGTGGTATCTGCCGATGACCCTTCCGCACGGCTGACTGGGGAGGGGGGCGTATCGTCCGAGGGGGCAGCACGCAGTTCCACCTGCTGCCAGTCGGGGGCTGACGGGCGATGCGGTACGGTGTTCAGGCTGTCGATGCCTTCGGTGCTGCCTGCCCGAGAGGGTTCCCATGGATCCGTGCTGACAGGACTGCGGGACTCGATCTGCCCAAAGCCGCTGGTGCCAACTGCCACGTCCTGCGCCGGCTTGCCACTCGGCGCCTGGAAGGCCAGACTGGCGCGATTGGCCGCCGCATCGTGTGCCGGGCTGTGGTGGGGCGCGCGGGCCCCTGCGGTGTCATGGGCCGGTGCATGGCGGGACAGGGGAAGGCTGCCCGCGCCAGGGCGCCCGCCAGGGGTAGCGGCGGGCTGGTGCCCCGGCAAGGAGCGGACCGTGTGCCGGTCGGCCGTGTAGCCGCTGACATCCGTACCCGCACCCGTGGTCGATCCGCCGGCCAGCTCGATGGTGCGGCTGGCACCCTGACGCTGCTGGGGCAGGGTGGCGGCCAGCGCGTTCTCGATGGCATGAAAGACCAGGTGGCGCACGGCGCTTGGGTCGCGGAAGCGGACCTCGGTCTTGGCAGGGTGGACGTTGGCGTCCACCAACGTGGGGTCGATGGTCAGAAAGAGCGCAAAGACGGGGTAGCGCTCGCCATGCAGGCGGTCGCGGAAGGCCTGGCGGATGGCCTGGGCCAGCATGCGGTCACGCACGAAGCGGCCGTTGACGAACAGGTATTGCCGGTCGCTGCGGGCGCGGGCGGCATCCGGTTCGCCCAGCAGGCCTTCCACGGCCAGCGGACCGGCCTGGGCCGAGACGGGCAGCAGCCGCGCACCGTCGCCCACGAGGTTCTCGATGCGCTGGGCGGGCGTGGTAGCGGGCCAGCGGCGCACCTCGCGGCCGTCCTGATGGACGACGAACTGCACGGCCGGATGCGACAGGGCGATGCGTCGGATGGCGTCCAGGCAGTAGGCGGCCTCGGTGGCTGGCGACTTGAGGAACTTGCGCCGCGCCGGGGTGGCCGAGAACAGGTCGATGACCTCGATGACGGTGCCGGGAGCGATGGCGGCGGGCTCGGGCGGCGGAGCGGCCTGGCCGGGCTGCACGTCCACTTTCCAGCCGTGTTCGGCGGCCAGCGGGCGGCTGGCCAGGGTCAGGCGCGAGACGGCGGCCATCGAGGCCAGGGCCTCGCCCCGGAAGCCCAGCGACGTGACGTGTTCCAGGTCGGCCAGCGAGGCAATCTTGCTGGTGGCGTGCCGGGCCAGGGCCAGCGGCAGCTGGTCTTTCTCGATGCCCCGGCCGTTGTCGATGACCTGAAGCCGGCGCAGACCGCCTTCCTCGATGCGGATCTCGATCTGGCTGGCCCCGGCATCCAGCGCGTTCTCCAGCAGTTCCTTGATGGCGGAGGCAGGGCGCTCGATGACCTCGCCGGCGGCGATCTGGCTGATCAGCACGTCGGGCAGCAGGGCAATGGGGCGGGTGGGCCCGGCGCCGGATGCGGCGGGCAGGGGGAACTGGCTGGCGGGCGTGGACATATCCGACGAGGGCGCAGGAGGCATCCGTCATTATTGCAGAGCCGCCCGCGGGCCGGGTGTCGACGCATGTGACAGGGGCGTCATGCCGGTGTCCGTCCGCGGTGTCGTGTCATCTCAGCTGACGGAAAACCCCTCGGGTAAACTGTGCATCCTCTATCGTCTGCCTGGAAAACTCCACTCATGGATTTCTCTGCCTTGCTCGACATCTTTCTGCACCTGGACAAGCACCTGGAAATGGTGGTGCAGAACTACGGCGTCTGGGTCTATGCGCTGATGTTCGCCATCATCTTCATCGAGACGGGGCTGGTGGTGATGCCTTTCCTGCCGGGGGATTCGCTGCTGTTCGTGGCAGGCGCCATCGCGGCCGTGGGTGGGCTGGATCTGCCGCTGCTGATGGGCTTGCTGGCGGTGGCCGCCGTGCTGGGCGATGCGGTGAACTATTCCATCGGTCGCTACATTGGCCCGAAGGTGTTCAGCTGGGAAGACAGCCGCTTCTTCAACCGCGAGGCCTTCGACCGCACGCACGCCTTCTATGAGAAGCATGGCGGCATCACCATCATCGTGGCGCGCTTCATGCCCTTCATCCGCACCTTCGCGCCCTTCGTGGCGGGAGTGGCGCAGATGACCTATGCGCGCTTTGCAATGTTCAACGTGGTGGGTGGTGTGCTGTGGGTGGTGGGCCTATCGGGCCTGGGCTATTTCATCGGTAACAACGACTGGGTCAAGGCTCACTTCTCGTGGGTGACGCTGGCGATGATCATCATTCCTGGCCTGCCCGCCGTCTTCGAAGTGGTACGACACTACCTCAATCGCAGGAAGCAGAAGGCTGCCTGACGACACGGTGGCCAGCAGCAGCTGGCCCTGTCACCAGAAAACGGAAAGGGCGCCTAGGGCGCCCTTTTTCTCTTTCTCGCGGCCCTCGTCCTCCTGCGAAAATTCAAAAGGGACCCCATCCTTGTCATGCTCCTCTGCGGCCTCATGGAGCTCTTTTCCCGCTGCGCTTTGCTGTTTTTTAGGGTCTGAGCTGTTCCTGCCCCGGCATTTATGTCCCCGATCCGCGCCCACAGAGGCATCGCAAGTATAGGTCCTT
>ERZ773035.1014-NODE-1014-length-21161-cov-3.907088_pt1 | contig 21161 bp, 20 predicted proteins | sample MGYA00511487_ERZ773035 | MGnify/ENA primary metagenome ERZ773035 (study PRJEB29015, sample SAMEA2737985) | human oral metagenome | biome: human oral; feature: human-associated habitat; material: dental | place: China | collected 2024 ...
CCTGGCATCTCAAGAAGTTAGCATGCAACAATCACATGTTTGCTTCCTAAGCCCCCTTGCTATTAATCTGGGGTTTAAGAACAGGCTCTCAGAGAGCTCGGCGGGCCAGCACCATGCGCGTGAGATGAACCACAGAAGTAGCTTGCATCTTGCTCATGATGTGGGAGCGGTGCTGCTCAATGGTTTTGATGCTGACATTCAGCTTGCGGGCAATAAGCTTGCTGGTCTGGCCTTCCAGAACGTTTTGCATGACTTCCGCCTCGCGCGGAGTGAGCGATGCCAGGCGGCGCTCGAATTCCGGACAAGGCGCTGGTTCTGGAGCTGACACAGAAGCAGAAGCCGCAGGAGACAAAGAGGTGCGGTTGAAGGCGCGCGCGAGAGCGACTTCCAGTGCGTTTTCCTGGAAGGGTTTTTCCAAAAAAGTGACGGCACCTTTTTCCATGGCCTGCACGGCCAGGGGAACGTCACCGTGGCCTGTCATGTAAATGATGGGCAAGGAAGGCCGCGCCAAGGGGCCGGATATCTGGCGTTCGATAAGGATGTCGTGCACTTGCAGGCCGCTCATGACGGGCATGCGAACATCCAGCAGGAGGCAGGCTCGCTCGCGCGCAGGAGCATCAAGCGAAGCAAGGGCTTGCAAAGCCGGTTCTGCATCCTGGAAGTCATGTACGTGATAGCCCAAGCCGATGAGCCACCATTTGGCCGTCGCGCAAAAGTCGGCGCAGTCATCAAGCACGTAGATAGTGCGGCCTATGGCATATGGGGCAGCCTGCGTGGGAAAGACGAGCGAAGACATCAGAGGTCTTCCTGAAGTGCGGTCGGTGCAGACACTTCATCTTCCGTGCGGCTGAGGGGCAATGCAACGTGAAAAGTGCAACCGCCTTCAACGTTGCGGCTGAACCATAGGCGGCCATGATGCAACTCAATCAAGCTGCGGCAAATGTTCAGGCCAATGCCCAGCCCTGTGGGCTTGGTGGAAGCAAAAGGCATGAACAAACGAGCGGCTGCTTCATCGCCCATACCGCAGCCAGTATCAGCGATGGCAATTTCCACATTGCCTGCGCTTTCATCCATGCGGCTGCTGATTTGCAGTCGGCGCTGACCCGCAGGGGTTTCCTGCATGGCATCAATGGCATTGCGCAGCAGGTTGACGAGCACTTGCTGAAGCATGACACCATCACCCTGCACCTGTGCATTCTGATGGTGCAGTTGAATGCGCAGTTCAATGGCGTAGCGCTTGAGTTCCCAGTCCAGCAGAGTCAGGCTTCCATCCAGCAGGGTGTGCAGATTTACAGGCTCATTCCGGGGTTGGCGCGATTGGGTGAATTCGCGCACGCGGCTGATGATGCTGGAGGCGTATTGCATTTGATCCAACGCCAGCTGCACGCCCTGCTCCAGCATCGACAGCAAGGCAGCGTTAGACGGTTGAACTGCGACAGCTGCCATGCGCGCCTTGAGGCCGCGCAGCACGTTGGTGACGGCACCCAGAGGCTGATTCAACTCGTGTGCCAAGGTAGTGGCCATTTCGCCCACAGCCACATTGCGTGAAGTGAAAAGCAGGCGTTCGCGATCTTCTAAATGACGGCGTGTGGCGCTATCGCTGCTTTCCACAACCGATAGATTCGCCGTTTCAGCCGCCAGTTTTGTCAGGCGCAGCGCAGCCCCCCCGGCATGTGACGGCAACGGACGCAAGCTGGCCAGCCAGCGCGGCGAAGAAGAAGGCAGGACGGCAGCGCGGCCCTTTTCACTCTGGTGTTCAGCCGGGCGCAGCAGCGCCACCGTGCCTTGCCAGCCGCCTGCCGCCAGCGCTTGCTCGCTGTCGGCCGGAGCGCCACGCAGCTGTGCTAGCACGTCATTCAACGTTTGGCGCTTGCCTTTCCAGGAGAGTGCCAGCCAATCCGTAAAAAGCGGAGTGCACCATTGCAAACTGGCGGGTTCACCCGTGAAAAGGGCAACTGCCTCATCCTCAAAAACCAGCCAGGCTTGCTGGGCCAAGCGGGCCGCCTGGGCAGGGGTTGCGGGGCGGCTGACAAGCGAAGTCATGCGGGAATCGGAAATCAGGCTTCTTCTTCAGGCCCCATGTCTTCCTCTAGGTGGCTGCCATGCTGACTCAACTGCTGGCGCAGCCGCCCAATATGCGGCTGTAACTGCTGGCGCAGGCTGGCGCTGGCATGCAGGCGCACCTGCCATTCACCTACGCCCGACTGAGTCAGCTGCAAGCCCAGAGCACCAGAAGTGGCGCCAGCCACAGGCAACTGCAACTGCCATTGCTGTCCCTGTCCATTAATAGCCATAGACTGCACCGCTCCCTGATGCTGCTGCAATAGCGCGGGAGAAGACGGCGTAATGGACTGCGCCGTAATGGCTTGCTGCTGCGTGGCAACCACCGGCGCGCCCGCGCCTGTCATAGCCTCTCCGGCTGAGACTGCTGTTATTTCACTCTGAAACGTTTGCGAACCTGCCACAGGAGCTTGTGATAGCGTCGAAGACAACTTCTCAACCCAAGGCAGAGTGGCGGGAGCTGGATGATCGGAAAGCTGCGCGCCAGGTGAGCCTGTCTCTTCATCTTCCGCATCAGGGCGCAGGCGTGCTCTCAACAAGGCCTCATCAAAATCACGCTGCATTTTGGTGCTGACATGACCAGATGCACGGGTGGCGCTGCGGGTGCCATGAACACTTTGGGCGTCTCGAGAGTCGCGAGTGTCAGTGGAAGCGAAGCGAGATGCGGATTGAACAGAGAAAGTATTGACACTCATGGCAAGCTTCTTTCAACAAACGACGGCACCTTGCACTACTTGGCGTAAGAGCCAGTTGTGGCGACGGTCAAGCGATATGAAACCGTAAGGGTACAGCGGCTGGTCACAGAAAATGCGTTGAATTGTCGGTAAAATGTAACTTTTGACGTGAAATATAACTATGACATTAAAGGATCAATGGCGATGCGTCGTGGCCTTGATAAGAAGCATTGATCTATCCATGCAACGTTGCTTCCATTGCGATTACGAGTGACTTCTCCAAGAGAAACATACGTGCCGGAATTCACAGGCGACATCATTTCACTCGATCGTTTTTAAGCTCCATGGGTAGCGGCGCAAGCCAGCGCCGGGCATTCAGGCTCCGCGCGTCCCGCTCCGTCTTCACCTTACTGGCCTGTTGCGCCTTATTGCACGTTTTCTTTTCGCGGCGTGACCAGCACCTGGTCGATGCGGTAGCTGTCCACGTCCATCACTTCAAAGCGGTATCCGCCCCATTCCACGCAGTCGGTGCGGCGGGGCACGCGGCGGAGCATGACCATGAGAAAGCCGGCCAGGGTTTCGTATTCGTCCTTGTCGGGCCAGTCGTAGAGGCTGAGGGCGCGTTGCACATCAGGCATGGGGGTCATGCCGTCCACCAGCCAGGAGCCGTCATCACGGCGCACGATGAGGTCTTCATCGGCGGGCGTGACCAGCTCGCCCATGACGGTGCTCATCACGTCATTGAGCGTGACCACGCCGACGACGGTGCTGTATTCATTGACGATGATAGCGAAGTCTTCATGCGCCTGCCGGAACTGGGCCAGCACTTCGGCCAGGCTGAGACGGTCGGGCACGACCAGCGCCTTGTGGATGAGGCCCTCGTCGGTGAGCACGATGGGGCGCTGGTTGAGCACGCGCTGAAAAAGGTCCTTGGCATCTACGTAGCCCACGACGTTGTCCAGCCCGCCGTCGCACACGGGGTAGGTGGAAAAAGGTTCGGCGGCAATGCGCACGCGCACGCTTTCGTCGCTGTCGCGGATGTCGAACCAGGCCACGCTGCCGCGCAGCGTCATGGCGCTGGAGACGGGGCGGGTGTCCAGCTCGAAGACGTTTTCAATCACTTGCTGTTCGGGGCGCTCCAGCACGCCTGCCTGCGCGCCCGCTTCCGTCAGGGCCAGGATGTCGTCAGAGGTGATGCGCTCATCGCGCTGCATGGGCAGCCCCAGCACGCGCATGGCGGCGCTGGCGCATTTGTTGTAAAGCCAGGCCAGGGGCTTGAGCAGGGCCAGCAGCCGCTCCATCGGGCCGACCAGGCGCACGGCCAGGCGCTCCGGGTTGGCCATGCCCGCCTGCTTGGGCACGAGATCGGCGAACACCACAAAGAGCGAAGTGACGAGTGCGACCGACAGCAAAAAGGCCAGCCGCGCCGCCCATCCGGCCGCCATCCACGGCTCGAAAATCCAGACCAGCCACGGCCCCAGCATGCCTTCACCCACGATGCCGCCCAGAATGGCAACGGAGTTGATGCCAATTTGAACCACTGTGAAATAGCGGCCCGGATGCTCCTGAATCTGCATCACGCGCAAGGCGCGGGCATCGCCCTCATCAGCCATCTGGGTGAGCTTGAGGCGGCGCGAGGCGGCCAGCGACATTTCAGCCAGCGAGAAAAATGCGCTGGCGGCAATCAGAAAAACAAGAACGAAAAGGCTTTGAAAAGGCGTCATAAGAAAGAAGCGCAGTTTACTGGCCGCCTGCCAAATGCCCGGCGCTGCGGCAACTACGGCGGCGCGAATGCGGCTTGACGAAGCGGACAGTGCCTGGCAGCAGTAGTGCTCGCTCTTGTTCCGATAGCGGGTAGCGCCCGTTTCATGGGGACGTCATCCGTTTTGTGGGCGTTGAATTCGCTTCTGAAAAAAGAGCATGTACGCAAGAGGAGGGCGGCTCGCACGCCGACATCGCCGCCTGCAGCCAAGCGCAGGCGGCCAGCCGGCGCAGATGCGCTCGCGCAGGGTGTGCACGCGGAATGTTCATGTGTTGCGTTACGTAATGCGTTCGGGCCGGTCCTTCCGCGCCAGAGCCTGTTTCAGAGCCCGAAATGCCATGCGCCGCCAAAGCGGCTCTTTTGTTTTTCCGCCCTGATTGCGCGAAGGTAATGGCAACCCCCATTTCTATAATCATTTTTCATTTTTGACTTGAAGGATTTCACCGCATGTTTGACGTTCTTATCCGTGAAGTGGCTGTGCGCTTTAACCTGGGCGACAAGGCCCTGCCCTTGCTGCAAATGCTGCTGGCATGCATGACTCGGCAGGACACGGGCGGTCTGCCCGGCTTTCTTGAAAAGCTCAAGGCAGCCGGACTTGGCCCCGCCGTGCAATCCTGGCTGGGCGGCGGCCCCAGCGCCAAGGCTGTGACGGCCAGCCAGATTGAAAACGCCTTGGGCAGCGCGGGCGGCCTGCTGGAGCAGCTGACCGGGCGGCTGGACGCGCCGCGCGACGACGTTGCAGGCGCCTTGGGCTATTTGCTGCCCTACATCGTCGGCAAGCTCACGCCCGGCGGCAGCCTGCCCGGCTCGCTGCCCGCTGAAATCGCCAGCGTGGCCAGCGCCGGACAAGCCCTGCTGTCCGCCCCTTTGCCCAGCAGTGGCGGCGGCATGAAGTGGCTGTGGCCTGCCGTGGCCGTGGTCGCCGCCGGCCTGCTGGGCCTGAGCTACTGCCGCCAGGGCGGCGACGGTGTGCCTGCGCCAGCGTCAGCGCCCGTGGCCGCCCCGCAGCCCGCGCCCGCAAGCCCGGTTCAACCTGTGGAAACCGCTCCCGCGCCTCAAAAAACCCAGCCGGAAACGCCCGTCGAAACACCTGCCCAAACGCCCGTCCGGGAAATGCCAGCGCAAGAGCCGGGCAGAGAAGAAAAACCAGCCGCACCGCCCATGCCGGAAATGCCTGCGGCCGCCGCAGAAAAACCACCCGCAGAAACGCCGCCTGCTGCTGAAACGGTTGAACCGCCCGCAGAAGAAAAACCAGCGGTGGAAAAACAGCCTGCGGCCTGACGCTTTTTCCACATTTTGCTGCCTGCCAGCCCATGCGCGTTTGCCATGTGCTGGCATTTTTTTGGCCTTTTGTGTATGGCCCTGGTTTGTTTTTAAGTGAAAGATCTTCGCATTGTGTGAAATAGTGCAGCCTTGCCGTGACATGGGCAAAAAGAAACGGACGCCTTGCCGGGCGTCCGTTGGCGTGCAAGAGCCTGAAATCGGTTTTCAGGCGGCGTTTTCAGCCAGCAGGTTTTGCAGCTCGCCAGACTCGAACATCTCCATCATGATGTCGGAGCCGCCAATGAATTCGCCTTTCACATAAAGCTGCGGAATGGTGGGCCACTGGCTGTAATCCTTGATGCCCTGGCGGATTTCTTCGTCGGCCAGCACATTCACCGTTACCAGTTTGTGCAGATCCATACCGGCGGCCTTGAGCACCTGAATGGCGCGGCCAGAAAAACCGCACATGGGAAAGTTGGCATCGCCTTTCATGAACAGGACGATGGGATGGCCTTTGACAATGGCATCAATGCGCTGTTGCGTGTCGCTCACGGAAGAACTCCTCTGATTTGTGAAAACGTGGGGAAAAGAAAGAAGGGAAAACGCTGAAGGCGCGGATTATTCCACCGCCCTTCATTCGCCATCGCCCACATACGACAAAGGCCTGCACGGATGGCAGGCCTCTGCTGGGTTTGTGACGCCGCGCCAAGCGGGCCGCAAGGGAGTATCAGGCAATGAGATAAGCGCTGCGGTCCTTGCCTTCAATCCACTTCGGCGGTTTGCCACGGCCCGTCCACGTAGCGCCCGTGGCGGGATCGCGGTATTTGGGCGGCACTTTGGAACCAGCGGCGCGGGAAGAGCGGCGGCCGCTGGAAGGGAAAATATCCTGCTGTGTCAAACCATATTCCTGAATCACGGCATGAACTTTGGCCAATGCTTCAGACAGCTCGCTTTGGCGGGCCTGCTCAATTTGGGCATTCAGTTGTTCGCGCTGGTGCAGCAGATCTTTGAGAGATGACATGAAATCTCCTTGAGTGAGTTAGAAACTGGAGACTTGAATATACCATCATTTTTCAGCCGCTGCTTTTTGCCTGAATGGCCTGCGGCATTAAGGGGCGCGCCATCACTTTATCAATGCGCCGCCCTTGCAGCGAAAGCACTTCAAATTCCCAGTCCGCCGCCTGGATTTTGTCTCCGGCGCGTGGCAAATCTCCCGCCTCGGCCAGCAGCAAGCCTGCCACGGTGTTGTAGCGGCCTTTGGCTTCGTGGGGCAATTCCTTAATGCCCAGGCGCGCCTTCATTTCATTGACGGGCATCAAACCCTCCAGAATCCATGCGCCATTGGCTGCGGGCGTGGCCCATGCGTCCATATCAGTATCGGGCTTGAGTTCGCCCGTGATGGCTTCCAGCAAATCACGCGGCGTCATCATGCCTTGCACCACGCCATATTCATCCACCACCAGCAGCAGCCGTCCGGATTTGGCGCGCAATTGCTCCAGCATTTCCAGCCCGCTCAGGGTTTCAGGCACGAATGCGGCATTTTCACAATGCTGTGCCAGCGCGCCTTCGGCATTTGGGCCCAATTCAAGCAGGCGGGCCACGCTGATGATGCCAATTACGTCATCCAGCCCGCCATCGCACACGGGATACCACGAATGCGATTGTTTTTCACCGCGAGTAGCCACATATTGCAGCGCCTGCGCCACGGTGTTTGCGCCGTCCAGCCAGTCAATATCGCTGCGCGGCACCATCAGTGACGTCAAAGGCCGGTCATCCAGGTGAAACACGTTGCGCACCATCTGGTGTTCGTGCGCCTCAATCAGGCCCGCGTCCACGCCCTCTTCCAGACTGGCGGATATTTCTTCGGCCGTGACGGCGCGTTCACTGCGGTTGTCAATGCGTAGCAGTTTCAGCACGCCCTGGGTAGACAGGGAAAGCAGCGCCACGAAGGGCCGCGTGAAAGCCGCCAGCGCCCGCATGGGCGGCGACACCCAGCGCGCCACGGTTTCAGGGTGGAGCTGACCAATGCGCTTGGGCGCCAGCTCACCAAAAATGATGGTGACGAAAGTGATGGCGGCCACCACCAGCACCGTGGCCGCAATGCCCGCCGCCCTCTCGCTCAGGCCCAGCCCGCCCAGCCAGCTGGCAACCGGGGCGCTGAAGGCCGACTCGCCCACAATGCCGTTGAGCACGCCAATGGACGTAATGCCCACCTGCACGGTAGAAAGAAACTGCGTGGGGTCTTCCATAAGCCGCAGCGCCACGCCAGCGCCGGTGTCCCCCCCCTCGGCCATCGCCTCCAGCCGCGCCTTGCGGCTGGAGGCCAGCGCCATTTCCGACATGGCGAACACGCCATTGAGCACGATCAACAAACAAATCAGCAGCAGTTCCATGCATCCAGGGCGCTTTGGCAAAGGCACGCCCGCATCACAATCACAAGCATGTCACTCTACTTCATCGGCGACGTGCAAGGCTGCGACGGCGCCTTGCAGCGCCTGCTGGACGTCATTGCCTTTTCTCCCAGCCGCGACCGCCTCGTTCTCCTGGGCGATCTGGTCAATCGCGGCCCCCAGTCCGCCAGCGTGCTGCGCCGCCTCATGGGCTATGGCGACGCCGCCTGCTGCCTGCTGGGCAACCATGATTTGCACCTGCTGGCCGTGGCCTGCGGCGTGCGCAAGCCGCACCGCAGCGACACACTGGGCGAACTGCTGGCCGCGCCCGACGCCCCGGCCTTGCTCGAATGGCTGCGCCATCGCCCCTTGGCCGTGCGCGAAGCGGGCGTGCTGTGCGTGCATGCCGGCGTGCTGCCTGCCTGGACGGCACAAGACACCCTGCGTCTGGCCGCCGAAGTGCAAAGCGTGCTGCGCGGCCCCGCCTGGCCCGGCTTTTTGCGCCAGATGTACGGCAACCAGCCCGACGCATGGAACGAAAGCCTGCAAGGCGCAGACCGCCTGCGCGTCATCACCAACGCCCTCACCCGCCTGCGCTACTGCACCGCACAAGGACAAATGGAATTCGCCACCAAGGAAGGCACGGAAAGCGCCCCCGCTGGCCTGATGCCGTGGTTTGATGTGCCCGGCCGCCGCACGGCGGGCGACGTCATCGCTTTCGGCCACTGGTCCACCCTGGGCTGGCGCGAACGCCCCGACATCCTCCCGCTGGACACCGGCTGCGTCTGGGGCGGTTCCCTAAGCGCCCTGTGCCTGGGACCAAGCGCAGGCGATCGCGAGCTGATCCAGATCGCATGCGAGCAGGCCCAAAAACCCGGCAACTGAAAAACAGCCCACTTCAGCCCGGTCTTTGCCCCTCTAGCTGTCGTTTTCCAAAGGGTTGTTCACCCCGGGTGCAGCAAAACGCTCAGTTGTTTGAGCGCTACCCGGATGAACGCCCATGAGAATGCCTCATGGACTGCCCGCAATCTGGCAAAAACTCTTTGATGCCATCAGCGGCCAGCCGGATATGCAATACGCCATGGCCGATGCCACGATCGTGAAAGTGCACCGTCACGGCCAGAGCGCGGAACTCAAAGCCAAACCATAGGCCACTCGCGCGGGGCATGAGACCAAGACACTGGTCCTGTGCGATACGCTGGGCAACCTAGCCAAGTTCGTGCTGTGATGTCCAATGGCTGATAGAACAAGAACAATTGCAAGCGCAAGGCGTGCCAATCGTGATCCCGCAAAGGCCCGATCGACGCCAGCTTCAAGGCTGCGATCTATCTGGCTTCGGCTGTGATTCAGTCTCGGTAGTTTTCAACGGGATCCAGGGCATCATGCTATGAATAAAGGGGCGAAAAAGAGCCAGAAACTCGATCCTGTCCGCAGCCCCGCTACTGCGCCTGGCCTGTTCCGATTCGCCTCTTTCCGCTTTTTTCGCCCTGCATGGCCTGATTACGGCCCGATCGCGCACTGGCCCTGTCCGCCCTGCCACCCTACTATGCTTGGCGGCTGGATACAGCTTCCACACCTTTGCAAAAACAATGAACGCCAAACCCCTGCTTGAAATGCAGCCCGCCGAAGCGGCGCTGCTTGCCGCCGCCTGCATTGCCGTGATGGGCGTGACCATGATCGGCTTTGGCTGGGCGCCGCACGTGTCCATCATCCTCGTGCTGTGCGCGCTGCTGGCGCTGGGGCGGCTCAAGGGGCTGGCTTTTGCCGACATGCAGCGCGGCATGGCCGGCGGGGTGATGTCGGGCATTGGCGCGATTTACCTGTTTTTCTTCATCGGACTGCTGGTGTCGGCGCTGATGATGTCGGGCGCCATTCCCACGCTCATGTACTACGGGCTGGGGGCCATCGCGCCGGGGCTGTTTTACGTGTCGGCCTTCGTGCTCACCTCCGTGGTGGGCATTGCCATTGGCAGCAGCCTGACGACTTGCGCCACGCTGGGCGTGGCCTTCATGGGCATGGGGCAGGCGCTGGGGGCGCAGCCGGCCATCGTGGCCGGGGCCGTGGTTTCGGGCGCGTTTTTCGGCGACAAGATGTCGCCGCTGTCAGACACCACGGCCATTGCCGCCTCCATCGTCGGCATCGATTTGTTCGAGCACATCCGCAACATGAGCTACACCACGGCGCCCGCCTGGCTGCTCACGGCGCTGCTTTTGTGGCTGCTGCCTGCGCAAGTGGGCGAAGGCGGCCTGGCGGGCGTGCAGCTTTTTCAGCAGCAACTGGCCGCCAGCGGCCTGATCAGCGGTTGGGCGCTGCTGCCCTTTGTGGCGCTGGTGGCGCTGGCGCTGCGGCGGGTGAGCACGATTTACGCCATCAGCATCACCATTGCCGTGGCGCTGCTCATCACTTACGCCAGCGGCGGGCCGGCGCTGGGCGAGCTGGGCGGCTTTTTCTTCAAGGGCTACCACCCGCCCGAAGGGCTTGAGCTGGGCGATGTGGGCCGGCTGCTTTCGCGCGGCGGCATCGAGAGCATGTTTTTCACGCAGACCATCGTGATCCTGGCATTGAGCCTGGGCGGGCTGCTGAACGCGCTGGGCGTGCTGCCCGCGCTGCTGGCGGGCATCAGCCACATGCTGACAACGGCCGGGCGCGCCACCTTCAGCGTGGCCGCCACCTCGCTGGGCGTGAACGTGCTGATTGGCGAGCAATACCTGAGCCTGCTGCTGGCCGGGCACACCTTCAAGCCCGTTTACGAGCGGCTGGGCCTGCACCCGCGCAACATCGCCCGCACGGTGGAAGATGCAGGCACTGTCATCAACCCGCTGGTGCCCTGGGGCGTGTGCGGCGTGTTCATCAGCCACGCGCTGGGCGTGCCCGTGCTCGACTACCTGCCCTGGGCCACCTTCTGCTGGCTGTGCCTGCTGCTGACGCTGGCCTTCGGCTTTTCGGGCCGCACGATCAGCCGGGTTTGAGGGGGCTAGAGCATCCAAGGCGCCGCCATCAACGCCGTGTGCGCGGCCCAGTAGATCAGCCGCCGCCATGCGCCATTTTTGCCATAAATAGTGCAATAGATATTCTTTCTGGAGAAGACAAAATCGGCGCCGTTGCGCAACAAATCTTCAACTACACTCTGAAAGGAAATCTATGAGCTACAAGCAAAGCAATGGCGGCTGGCCCAGCAAAACCGGTAATCCTTCCGGCGGCGGCCGCAGCAACAACCCGCCAGCATCAAAGCAAGGAAATGGCGGCGGCTGGCCCAGCACAACAGGCAATCCATCCGGCGGCGGCCGCAGCAATAATCCGCCAAAAGCAAAATAGGTTTGCCAGCGCATCCATGAATAGCCCTGAAAGGGGCGTTCATGGTGCGACGCAAATTCATTTTGCGAGGTAAATCAGATAATAGTATCAAGCGGCCGTAACTGCTTGATGCCATTTTTTGTCCAGTATTCAAATGACTGCGCCGCCCATGCGCTTGCATTGGGCGCGTCCATGTATTCAGACGAATAATTTGGCAAATATTCGGATTGTTTTTCTCGCCGGTCATCAAGCCAGGTCAGGGTTCTCAAGACAAAATGAACCCTGCGCGTTTCCTGGGCCAGAAAGAAAAGACAACTCAGCAAATCGCCTTGCACTTTTTCGCACAAGGAGAAAAGAATTTCCCTGACCTTTTCTTCATCCGGGAAATATCTGTCGGCGTAATAGGCTCCCAGACTGGATACAGTAATCTTGTTTCCGCTTTTTTTAGAAATATATTCATGCAGATCCTGCTGCGACTTTGATTTGCATGCCTTTTGCAAGGCTTTCATCCATTTGGACGCCAATTTGATGGTTCCACTCCTTCCTGTTGCCATGAACGAGGCTGGCCCCATGCCCAAGTCATTTCTCGCCATCTGCCATAGGGGATGTGAAGCCGCTTTCTCAGCTGCCAGTGATATTTGCAGCTCAAAAAATGGAACCGGCAATGCTCCCAAAGCTTGCGCCTTGTCTTTTGCTTCCCCAAGTTTTTCCAGCGAGCCATGTCGCCAATAGACGGATGCATCAGGCTGGTTTCGTATTTCTGCCGCCGTTTCGGCATATCGCTCCTGATGAAACAATGCCTCGGCCCGCCGCATCGAGTGCTCTATGCACCTGTACCGGCGCCAAGTTTCATCAAACTCACTCAAGGGAAGTCCTGCCGTCACCGTCTGCCAGTGACTCAAAGCGTCCGCCTGGATGGCAGCTGTCTGGTCACCCTGCATGGCCTTTTCGAGAATATTGAGAATCTCCACATTTGCGCCAGGATATTCATTTTCGACATGCTCTTTTGCCTTGGCGCAAAATTCAGCGCCCTTCCTCTTGAAATAAGGCGTTTCCATGGGATAATGCCTGTCGATATTCCTCTGGAACGTTTCAAACCCCATTTCTTTCACGCATTCGCTATACGCATCCAAAGTCCCGAAGGAAATTTGGCAATCCAGTTCAAGCGTGGGGATGAATAATGATGTGATCTTGAATGGCTTGGGTCTGCCTTTCAGTGGGCGGGGGCTGGATTTTGTTGTGGCTCTTTTGCTTTCATGCAGACCGGTTGCCTGGCCTTCGAGTTCACCTGGCGCGCTGCCATTGCGTTCGCAATAGGAAAAGACTGAATTCGCTATCAATGTCTTGTTTTCCGGCATGGTGAATCAATATGGATGTCCGTGCAGGTGCGCCCAAAATCTTATGGATTTGTATTCTTCTTGCAGAAAAAACCGTATCCATCCTCAATACCCCAGCGCCTTCGGCAGCCACAGCGACACGGCGGGCACGAAGGTGCACAGAAGCAGCACGGCCAGCATGAACAGCGCCAGGGCGAAGGCCCAGCGGGTGGTGGATTCCATGGAGGCATTGGCCAGCTTGCAGGTCACCACCAGGTTCAGGCCCACGGGCGGGTGAAACTGGCCGAGGGCGATGTTGAGCGTCATCAGCACGCCGAACCACACCGGGTCCCAGCCGAAGTGGGCCATGATGGGCAGAAACAGCGGCAGGAAGATGAAGAAGATGGAAATGCCGTCGATGAACATGCCCGCCAGCAGCAAGATGACGTTGATGGCCAGCAGCATCGCGGTTTCAGACGAAACCGAGCGCACCAGAAAGGCCGCCATGTGCTCGAAGGTGCCCAGCGCGTTGCTCGCCACGGCAAACACCGAGGCCAGCGCCAGGATGGTGAGGATGACAGCGGAAACTTCGCACGACTCCACCAGCACTTCATAAATGGCGCGCCAGTTGAGCGACTTGTAAACCAGCACGCCCACCAGCAGCCCGTAGGTGACGGCCAGCACGGCCGCTTCCGTGGGCGTGACCACGCCGGTGCGCAGGCTGCCCAGAATGATGACGGGCGCCATCAGCGCCCAGATGGCTTCGCGCAGGCTTTTCCAGAACGGCGGGCGGGGCAGGTCCTGCTCGTTGCCCAGCCGCCCCGCGCGCGCCAGCCACACCGCGCCGGCCATCAGCGCCACGCCTGCCAGCACGCCCGGCAGCAGGCCGGCGGCAAAAAGCGCGGGCACGCCAGCAGCGGGCACCAGCATGCTGTAGATGACAAAAGCAATGGAAGGCGGAATGAGAATGTCGGTGGAAGCGCCCGCCGCCACCACCGAGGCTGCGTAGCCGCGCGGGTAGCCCGCCCGCAGCATCTGCGGAATCATGACCGCCCCCACGGCGGATGAGGCGGCGGGGCCGGAGCCGGAAATGCCGCCCAGCACCATCGCCACCAAAATGGTGGTCACGGCCAGCCCGCCCCGGCGCGGGCCGACGATGGCCGAAGCCAGCCGCACCATCGAGCCAGCGATGCCCGCGCGCTCGAAAATGATGCCCGCCAGCACGAACATCGGAATGGCCAGCAGCGGGTATTTGGAGACGCTGCTGTACACATTCAGCGGCACCGAAGACAGCCCCAGGTCGGCCAGCGCCACCACCGCCGTGCCCGCCAGCCCCAGCGTCACCGCCAGCGGCACGCCAGCGGCCAGCAGGCCCACAAAGAGCGCGAACAGCATGATGCTGAGCGTGTCGTAATCCAGATTCATCAGTCAGCCTTTGCAGCCGCCCGGCTGGGCGGCATGGGGGTTCATATCAGAAAGAGGAGCAAATTTAAAGGGGTAAAAATGCCGTCCAGCGAGTTTCCACTAGGACCTTGTGCTATTGATATAGAAGCAAATAAAGGCCCTTTTCCCCTGCTCCCTGCTTCATCCAATCACGGCCTCGTCATCGTCGTCTGCGTTGTCATCGGCGCGCGGCGGCAGGAAGAACTCGTAGGGATACACCACCTGCTCGCCGGGCCGCGGCTCCTGCGTGGCCGCCAGAATGGCCTGCGCAATGGCCCCGGCGGACATGGGGCGGTACTTGTCGTACTTGCCCGGCAGCAGGCGGCCAAACAGGCCAAAGGCGGCAATGCCCAGCAGCTCCGTCCAGCGAAAGTTCTGGCGCTGCGCGTCAATCAGCGGCGCGCGCGCAATCACCAGGCTGCGAAAACCGGCCGCCCGCACCGCCTTTTCAGCCTTGGCCTTGGCGCGCAGGTAAAAGTGTTTGGAGCTGCGGCTGGCGTCGGGCGCGGAAACCAGCACGAAGCAGCGCGCGCCCGCCTTGCGGCCCCATTGGGCCAGCGCCTTGGGGTATTCCACATCCACTTGCAAAAAGGCTTCCTCGCTGCCCGCCTGCTTCAGCGTCGTGCCCAGGGCGCAGTAAATGTCATGCACCTGCTCGGGCGGCAGCGCGTCCATGTGGTCGAAGTCGATTTCTTCAACAAACAGCTTGGCGTGGCGGTAATTCAGCGGCTTGCGCACCCAGGCAATCACCCGCCCGTAATCGGGCCGCATCTCGCACATCTGCCGCACCAGCTCGCGGCCCACGGCCCCCGTGGCGCCCACGACCAGAGCGGTTTTGGGAATGGATTCCATCTTCACAGCCTCCTTGAGCTGACTCGGAACAGGTTCTCTCATAAAAGCCTGATGCCAAACCGCGCCAGCGCCAGACTGAAAATGAAAAACAGAACCAGCGTCATGGCCGTGGCCGCCGCCAGCGCCCACCCAAAACCCAGGCGCGGCATCAAAAAGGGAAATAGCAGAAAAAATGGCAGCGTGGCCGCTACGTACCAGAACGTATAAAAAGCGTGATTGGCAATTTTCTCCGCGCCCTGCCTTTCCACATGCAGCCACACCAGCGTCAGCAGCGTGACCAGCGGCAGCGACGCCACCAGGCCGCCCAGCCGGTCGCTGCGCTTGGCCGCTTCAGACGCCAGCACCACCACGGCGGCCGTGATGGCGTATTTGAGCCAGACGTTCATGGCGCGCGCCTGAAAAGCCGCTGCGCGATGCGCAGCGCCACCAGCAGGGAAAGCACCGGCACCGACAGCGTGTACCACCACTGCGGCAGGCCCAGGCCGGGGGAAGTCACGCCGGTTTCGTAGTCGTCCCAGAACATCAGCGCCCCCTGCCAGGCCAGCACGCCAAACACCGCCAGCGCGCACAGCAGGGCGAAGCGCCGCTGCCAGCGCCGCCAGCGCGGCGGCAACTTGTCCGCCAGAAAAGTGATGGCCAGGTGATGCCCGCGCGTGAACGCCGTGGCCGCGCCCACGAAGGTGAGCGCCACCAGCAGAAACACCGAGAACTCTTCCGTGAACGCCAGCGAAATGCTGCTGAGGTAGCGCGTGAGCACATTCGCCAGCGTGATCAGGCACAGCGCCGCCATGATGGCTGCGGCCACCGCCTCCTCCACATGAAAAGGGCGCGGCGGGCGCGCCGCCGGGCCGCCTGCCTCTGGCGCAACAGGCGGCATATCGGGCGGCATATTGGCGGGCGGCATGGCGGGCGATTGCGTTTGCCTTTCGCTCATGGCCGGCCCTTACTGGCGCGAAGCGGCCACTGCCTGCTGCGCCTTGCGCACCAGGTCAGCGCCAATCACGGGCGTCCACTTCTCGATCACCGGCTGCGTGGCGCGCGCGAAAGCTTGCTGCTCCCCGGGCGTGAGCACCGTCACCCTCGCGCCAGCGGCGGCGGCCTCTTTCAGCAGCGCGTCGTCGCTGCCCGTCACGCCCTTGCGGGCATCGGCGATTTCGGCCCTGGCCGCCTCAATGGCCGCCTCGCGCACGATTTTCTGGTCTTCGGGCGACCAGCTCTTCCATGCTTTTTGCGAGACGGCGAAAACCAGCGGGTCATTCACGTAATTCCATTTGGTCAGGTATTTCTGATTCAGCCCCGTCATTTTGGCCGCCACGAAGATGGAAACCGGGTTTTCCTGCCCGTCCACCGCGCCGCTTTGCAACGCCGGCTGCGCATCGGCAAATGACATTTGCGTGGGGTTGGCTCCCAGCGCCGCGTAAATGTCATTGAAAATGGGCGAGCCGACCGTGCGGAATTTCATGCCCTTCAAATCTTCCGGCTTGCGGATTTCACGCTTTGAATTGCTGATTTCACGCGCGCCATTTTCACCCCAGGCCAGCGGCACCACGCCGCGCTTTTCCACCAGCGCGAAAAGCTCCTTGCCCACTTCGCCGTCAATCAGCGCGTCAAACGCCTTTTCATCCGGCACCAGAAACGGCAGCAAAAACAGATTCAGCTCCTTGATGTGCGGCGCCCAGTTGATGACCGAGGACACATTGAAATCCAGCGTGCCCTGCCGCAGCGCCGTGAATTCGCGCGTGGTCTCGCCGCCCACCAGCGAAGAGCCGGGATACCACTTCACATGAATGCGCCCGTTCGTGCGCTCATTCACCAGCTTCGCCCACAGCTCGGCCCCGCGCCCCAGCGCAAAGGCATTGTTCACATTGGTGGACATCCGGTATTCCGGCTTGTACGGGCCTTGCGCCCACGCGGCGGGCGCGGCAGCCAGCGCCCATATGGCCGTCACGGCGGCGAATAAAAAACCAATTGTCCTTAACTTCCTCATTAACCAATCTCCTTTCTTGTGCAAGGTTAAATTAAAGCACATCATTCTACATAATACAGCATATCCTGACACTCATTCAGGCAGGAGGCCATAATAATGCCCATATCATATTCATCTCCTCTTTGTCGTTGCCAAGATTAAGCCATTGCACCAGCGTATTGCCGCCTCATTTTGTTGCAGGCAGTTTAGCGGTTTTGCGCTGCCGTCCTGCCGGTCTGGATGAGATTGGGAGCCTCGTTGATCCGGTTCTTTGGAACATCATCCTTCACCCGACAAACGTGCCGCAAGTGCCCGATGCCCATGTCCAGGCCCTGGAACGTGAAGCCCCAATTGACGATGCCATACAGCTTGCCGGGTTTGACTTGTGCGTGAAACAGAGGCCATAGCTCAAGACGGACGCGTCCATCATTTGCGCTTGGGATGCGGCAATCACCCCCTGGCTTTGCACGCTGGCAAAGCATCCCTGCACCGTGACCGTAAGCATGTCTCCAGCAGTCAAGGCCGTCTTAAAAGGGCGGCACAGATCGGAATGGGCTGCAAAGCGCAAGCCGCAGATGAGCCTGACTGTTCAATTGCTGCCCATCAAGGATGGAAGGATTGGCAACGCCGCAGGCCGCCTTGAGGCCGCGCTTTCCGCACCCGCAGACAGACTTTGAACAGGTTCCCAGGCTTTGCGCGCACCGATCCGCCGCCCTGCTCTGCCCTTCACGCGCCCGCTGCGCCCACAATGCCTTGCCTTGGGCACACGTTCGCTCCGTTATTCGGAGCATGATCTCCAGTAGAAACGGGCGCAAGCGCCACTTTCGGCCTCTTAAATTTGCCCCTTCTTTTGTAGCAAGCCACCCGCCGATGGCGCGTTTCACGCGTGAAAAACCGCTGCGGCCTGACGGGGCACGGGCGTACGCTGGCGGGCGTGGGCGCTCACACCAGCATGCTGTTGCGGATCAGGCCGACGGCCAGGCCCTCGATGACAAAAGGCTCGCCGGGGCGCACGGTGATGGTGGGGTAGTCGGGGTTTTCAGGATGCAGCTCAATCACGTCGCCATTGCGGTGAAAACGCTTGACGGTCACGTCATCGCCCAGGCGGGCGACAACGATCTGACCGTTGTAGGCCTCGCGGGTGCTTTGCACGGCCAGCAAATCGCCGTCGATGATGCCCGCGTCACGCATGGACATGCCGCGCACGCGCAGCAGATAGTCGGGCTTGCGCGAAAACAGGTGCGCTTCGATGTGGTAGGTCTGATCCACATGCTCTTGCGCCAGGATGGGCGAGCCGGCCGCCACGCGCCCGATCAGCGGCAGCGCCAGGTGTTCTGGCGGCAGTTGCGAGGTATCCACCACCATCAGTTTGGCTTCTCCGCGCAGGCGGATGCCGCGCGAGGCGCCGCTGACCAGATCAATCATGCCTTTCTGCGCCAGCGCTTGCAGGTGCTCCTGCGCGGCATTGGCCGACTTGAAGCCAAGCGCCGTTGATATTTCCGCCCGCGTGGGCGGGGCGCCTGTTTCGGCAATGATGGTTTTGATCAGATCCAGAATCTGCCGCTGGCGGTCCGTGAGCTTGCGGGTCATGATGGCGGTGGCGGATAAAAAGACTGTTTTGATATCCAGTGATGCCTGTATTTTTAATCAGCTTTCTGGAATATGCAAGCCGGCTCCAAAGCAGCCAAGGCGCCGCCATAAAGCCAAAAGCCAGCGCTGACGCGCTGGCTTTTGAAACGCCTGAAACAGGGCGGCGGCGGATCAGCCCGCCAGCGCCGCCAGGGCGCGGGCGGTGATTTCCTCTACCGTGCCCAGGCCGCTGATGGTGCGGTATTTGGGCGCAGCGGCGGGGTCGGCCTTGGCCCAGTTGCCGTAGTAGTCCACCAGCGGGCGGGTTTGCTGGCTGTACACGTCCAGGCGTTTTTTCACGGTTTCCTCGCGGTCGTCGTCGCGCTGCACCAGCGGCTCGCCGGTCACGTCGTCCTTGTCTTGCTCTTTGGGCGGGTTGAATTTGACGTGATAGGTGCGCCCGCTGGCCGGGTGGCTGCGGCGGCCGCTCATGCGCTCCACGATGGCCTCGAAAGGCACATCGATTTCAAGCACGTAATCGAGTTTGACGCCTGCCTGCTTCATGGCCTCGGCCTGCGCAATGGTGCGGGGAAAGCCGTCGAACAAAAAGCCGGCCGCGCAGTCGGGCTGGGCAATGCGCTCTTTGACCAGGTTGATGATGAGATCGTCGCTGACCAGCTGGCCCGCTTCCATCACGGCCTTGGCCTGCTGCCCCAGGGGCGTGCCGGCCTTGACGGCGGCGCGCAGCATGTCGCCCGTCGAAATTTGCGGAATGCCATATTGGCGGCAGATAAACGCCGCCTGCGTGCCTTTGCCCGCGCCGGGCGCGCCCAGAAGAATCAGTTTCATACCGGTTTCCTTTTTGTGAATGACGTGGAAGATGAATGCGTGAAAACGCGTAAATCATGAGCGAAAAGCGCCCACGCAAGAAGCTATTCGAAGTCTGGCCCGAGGGGCTGCGGATCGGAATGGACTGCAAAGCGCAAGCCGCAGATGGACTTTGCCGCCCGTTTGCGGCCTTTCTGCAGCCCCCGGCAGGATTCGCACCACCGCAGACAGACTATGAACAGGCTCCGGGCGAAAGAGGGCGGAGTATGCGCCCCGCCAGCAAACCCGCTCGCGCTCCAGCGCCGCAAGGGCAGCCAAAACGGCCAGGCCGTGTCAATGCGCAGCCTGCCGGGCAGCTGTCAGCCAGGCGCTTTATTCCGCTCCTTTATCAATAGCATGATGTCCTAGTGAAACGTGCGCTAAACGGTATCTTTACCCACCCTGATTCGCTCCTGTTTTTAGCGCCACAGGCAGCGCAGCGCGCCCCTGACTCCTTTACCGCCCCCTGAACACCGGCTCGCGCTTTTGCTGCAAAGCCTGGATGCCTTCTTGCAAGTCTTCAGACAGGATGGTGCGCTGCACGCGGGCGGCAATCAGGGCGGCGTCCGGGCGGCCGCAGGCGATCTGGTTCAGGCTTTCCTTCATGCCCAGCAGGGCCAGCGGGGCCATGCGGGCCAGGGTGGCGGCCAGCTCATCCACGGCGCCGGTGATGTCGGGGCCGTTGCTGAAGTGGGTGAGAAAGCCGCAGTCCAGCATGGCGGCGGCGTCCAGCGGCTCGGCGGCCAGCAGCAGGCGGCGGGCCATGTTCAGGCCCAGGCGGCTCACAAAGCGCTCCAGCCCGCTTTGATACAGGTGCAGGCCCAGCTGCACCGGGGGCACGCGCACGCGCGATTGCGGGCCGCCCACGCGAAAGTCGCAGGCCAGGGCCAGATCGGCGCCGCCGCCAAAAGCGCCGCCTTGCACGGCGGCGATGGTGACGGGGCGGCAGGCGGCCAGCGCGTCCACCATGTCGCCAAAGCCGTTGCCCGAGCGCGGGTTGGCGGCCAGCTCGGCCAGGTCGTGCCCGCTGCAAAAGTGCTTGCCCGCGCTTTGGAGGATGAGCACGCGCACGCCCTCGGCGGCGTTGATTTCGCGCAAGTGGGCGCGCAGCGCGGTGATGTCTTCGGGCGCGAGTTTGTTGGCCGCTTCGGGGCGCTGGAGGGTGATGCGGGCGATGGCGCCGCTGATATCAAGGCTGGGCGTGGTCATGTGCTTGTTTCGCTTTGCTTTTGATGAATGAAATGAATGAGCTGGCTGGCCAGATCGGCCTGCCGCATGAGGCGCTGGCGGGCGGCCTGCACGCAAGCTTGCCACTCGCGCAAGGCGGCCTGCCCGGGGGCCAGAAGGGCGGGCGCGCCGGGCGCATCGTTCCACGCGGCGTGCAAGGCGGTCAGCGAAGCGGGCGCTTGCAGCCAGCGCAAAAAGGCGGCCAGCTTGGCGTAGTGCGCGCCGTCGTGCTGCGGGTAGATGTGCCACACAAAGGGGCGGCCCGCCCACAGTGCGCGCGTGAGCGAGTCTTCACCGCGCACGCCATTGAAATCGCACGCCCACAAAAGCTCGTCATACGCAGGCTGGGGCAGGTGCGGCAAAAAGGTGATGCGCGGCGTGATGTGCGCAGAGGCTGAGCGCAACAGCGGCAGCGCCGCCTGCACGGCCTGTGTGGCGCGGCCCGGCGTCACCAGCCAATGCCAGCCGCTTGCGGCG
>ERZ773035.1015-NODE-1015-length-21154-cov-8.784682_pt1 | contig 21154 bp, 21 predicted proteins | sample MGYA00511487_ERZ773035 | MGnify/ENA primary metagenome ERZ773035 (study PRJEB29015, sample SAMEA2737985) | human oral metagenome | biome: human oral; feature: human-associated habitat; material: dental | place: China | collected 2024 ...
GGGCGGCGGCAAGACGGCGATCGTCGAGGGGCTTGCACGCCGTATCGTGGCGGGCGACGTGCCTGAATCGCTGAAGAACAAGACGCTCTACTCGCTCGACATGGGTTCTCTCGTTGCAGGCGCAAAGTTCCGCGGCGAGTTTGAGGAACGCTTGAAGGCTGTCTTGAACGAGATCGCTAAGTCGGACGGTCAGATCCTGCTCTTCATCGACGAGGTGCATACTGTCGTCGGCGCGGGCGCAGCCGAGGGCGCGATGGACGCGGGCAACCTCTTGAAGCCGATGCTCGCGCGCGGTGAACTGCGCTGCATCGGCGCGACGACCTTGAGCGAGTACCGCAAGTACATCGAGAAGGATGCGGCTCTTGAGCGCCGCTTCCAGCCGGTCATGGTCAGTGAGCCGACGGTCGAGGACACGATCTCGATCCTGCGCGGCATCAAGGAGCGCTACGAGGTGCATCACGGCGTGCGCATCCGCGACAACGCGCTCCTGGCGGCGGCGACGCTTTCCGACCGTTACATTTCGGACAGGTTCCTGCCCGACAAGGCGATCGACCTCGTTGACGAGGCAGCGGCAAAGCTGCGCACGGAAATCGAGTCGATGCCGCAGCCGCTGGATGAGGCGCGGCGCAAGATCATGCAGCTTGAGATTGCCGAGCAGGCGCTGAAGAAGGAGACGGACGACGCCTCGAAGGAAAAGCTCGCGCATGTAACCGAGGAGAAGGAGGAACTGCAGAAGAAGGAAAAGGAACTCAAGGACAAGTGGGAGGCGGAGAAGCAGGCGATCCTGCGCGTGCGTGCTGTCAAGAAGGAGATCGACCAGGTCAAGAACGAGATGGAACTTGCCGAGCGCGACTACGACTTGAGCCGCCTGTCCGAGCTTCGCTACGGCAAGTTGCCGACCTTGGAGAAGCAGCTTAAGGAAGAGGAGGATGCCTTGGCGAAGAAGGCGGAGGACGATCATCTGCTCAAGGAGGAGGTCAGCGAGGAGGACATCGCCGAAGTCGTGAGTCGCTGGACGGGCATCCCCGTCTCGAAGATGCTCACGGGCGAGCGCGAAAAACTCTTGCGCCTCGAAGATGTATTGCATGAGCGCGTCGTCGGACAGGACGAGGCTGTGCGCGTCGTCAGCGAGGCAATCTTGCGGGCGCGTGCGGGCATCAAGGATCCGAATCGCCCGATTGGTTCGTTCATCTTCCTCGGCCCGACGGGCGTCGGCAAGACGGAACTGGCGAAAACTTTGGCGGAGGCGCTTTTCGACGATGAGCGCAGCATGATCCGCATCGACATGTCGGAGTACATGGAGAAGCATTCCGTGGCGAGGCTCATCGGAGCGCCTCCGGGCTACGTCGGCTACGAGGAGGGCGGACAGCTCACGGAAGCCGTGCGCCGTCGCCCTTACAGCGTCATCTTGCTCGACGAGATCGAGAAGGCGCATCGCGACGTGTTCAACGTGCTCCTTCAGATTCTGGACGATGGCCGCCTGACGGATGGCAAGGGGCGCGTCGTGAACTTCAAGAACACCGTCATCATCATGACGAGCAACCTTGGCTCGCACGAGATCTTGAACAAGGATTTCGAGGAAGCGCAGACGGCAGTCAAGGAGCTTTTGAAAGAGTACTTCCGTCCTGAGTTTTTGAACCGTGTCGATGATATCGTCGTGTTCAAGGGTCTCGCGCGTGAGCAGGTCAAGGCGATCGCCAAGCTCCTGCTGGAGAGCCTTTCTAAGCGTCTCCAGCACCAGGTGGGCATCACGCTCTCGTGGACGGAGGACGCCTTGGAGTTGCTGGCGAATCAGGGATTTGAGCCGAACTTCGGCGCGCGTCCGCTGCGCCGTTTGATTTCGCACAAGGTGGAAACGGCACTGTCGAAGGAGATCATCAAGGGCGAAGCGAAGGAAGGAGATGTCGTCGAGATCGGCGCAGAAGGCGGCGAGTTCACGTTCAAGACGCTTTGAGGAAAAAAGCAAAAAAGATGGGAGGCGGATGCCTCCCATCTTTTTGCTTTTTATGAAGGAAAACGGATCTTAGATAAGAAAAAAATAAAATTTGAAAAAAAGTATGGCGGTTAGTCCTATGTGATGTTATAATAGGAAAAACAAACTAGTGAGGTGCGAAGAAGGGATGAATTTATCGTGAAGCTGAAAAAGTATCCGGTAAGTCAGTTGCAGGAAGGAATGATTATTGGCAGAGGTATTTATGAAGAGGATATGACGGTCATTTTGTCGGAGGGGACGGTTCTTGATCGTCAGATGATTTCTTTGCTGGAAAGCCGCGACGTATACTTCGTTCATGTACGTGACGATATCGCGCCTGTGCCCCTTGGGCATCAGGTTGACAATGTGAAAACCGCTCTGGCGGATGTGGCGGCGGCCTTGGGCGGCTCGCAGGCAAAGTCCGAGAGAGTTCCCTTGCCCACGCTGAACGTCATGCCTGAAGCGTCTTCTCCTGACAAGGACGCCGCCTTGGCGGAATTCATGCGAGAGGTGGCGGACACCGTTGCCGTGAAACCTGTGATTCGTCGGAGGGCTGCCCGTTCTGTCGTGCAGACGGGGATTGCCCCGCAAAAGGACGCCTCTCTTGAGGCCGCTTATGTGAGCCAGTACAAGGATCTTTGTCTCAATCTCTCGATGCTTTACGAAACGACGCGCACGAGCGGGCACATCGACAAGGCGGCGGTGGAGATCCTCGCGCAGCAGGTTCTGCCGCTTTGCTCAAGCGCCAAGGCGATGACGCACATTTACAATGTGGGGGTGAAGGGCGATTACTCGCTTCATCACAGCGTGCGCGTCGCCATTCTCGCAGGCCTCATGGGGCAATGGTTAAAGATGATGCAGCGTGATCGGCTGCGTCTCGTCATGGCGGCTCTCCTTCTTGATATTGGCTCCACACGCATAGCACCGGGGTTTCTTAAAAAGGTGGGCGGCTATACGAAGGAGGACCGCATGCTCATGCAGAAGCACACGCGCCTCGGTCATGCGCTCGTCATGAACTCGGCATTCGCTTCAGATGCGCAGATTGCGGGAGCGGTGCTGCAGCATCATGAGCGAAATGACGGCTCGGGCTATCCGGATGCCGTAAAGAAGGAGCAGATCTGTGACTTTGCACGCATCCTTGCCGTTCTCGACAGTTACGATGCGATGACTTCGAGACGCTCCTACGCCAAGAGGCGTTCGCCCTTCGACGTCTTTTCGGCGTTGTCCGATGAATTTGTCGCAAACCATCTCGATGCGGCTTATGGCCTGCCGTTCATCCGCCACGTCTGCAATTCATTGAACGGCAACTGGGTCAAACTCACGAACGGCGAGACGGGAAAGATCGTCTACATCGATGAATCGCGGCTCGATGCATTGCCAATCGTGCAGACGATGGACGGCGCCTTTGTCGATCTCAATATGCTGAGCAGCATACGCATAGAGTCCATGCTCGCGAGCGAAGAGATGACACATTGATAAGTTTCCCGCTCGCGTTGCTATCTTCCCGCGCATTGCTATCTGCCGAAAACAGTAGCATTCAAGAAGGAATTATGATATAATCAAATGCGACGATTGTAGGAATTTTTGGGCGGAGAAAGAAAAGCAGTCGGATACCATCGGGCATGGACGTTTCGATGACGTACCCGTCTGTTTCGCCATGGAAGGGTGCAGGATGATGTTGAAGAAGTGTTCTATTGGCCGCCTGCGGGAAGGCATGATTCTTGGACGGGATGTATACAAGGACGATATGACAGTCCTTTTGGGCGAAGGAACGGTGCTCACGTCCAAGATGCTCGATTCCCTTGCCGATCACGACATCTTTTCCGTGTATATTCAGGCGGAGGACGAGGAGGAAACGATCTCAGCGCCAAATCCGCCGTCGCTCGGGGAAGATGAGGAGCGAGGCGAGATTCCTGCCGAGGCAGATGAGAAGATGCCTGTGAAGGTTGCGCCGAAGAAGGAGCGACTTCAGGATGATTCCTATGTGCGGCAATATGACGAGGTTTTTGCCTTGCTGAAGAAGTTCTATGCTGCCACGAGGACGACCTCACGCATTGATGTGGAGACTGCTCGGTTGTTGACTCGGAAGTTTTTGCCGCTGTGTGAAAGTGCAAAGGCGATCGTGCAGATTTACAATATGGAGACGGAAGAGGATTATCGCCTCCACCATAGCATGCACATTGCCATTCTTGCGGGACTTATGGGGCAATTCCTCAAACTGCGTGCGTCGGAGAGGGACCGTCTCATTATGGCGGCCTTTCTCTTGGACATTGGTACGACGCGCATCGCGGCGGAATTCCTTGAGATCCAGGGCTATTACAGCGATGCGGAGCGCAGGCTCATGCAGAAGCATGTGCGCTTAGGGCAGGAACTTCTTGCCCGGTCTGCGCTCGGGACGGATGAGCAGATTGTCGGCGCTGTACTGCAGCATCATGAGAGAAACGATGGATCGGGCTATCCGTCAAGACTGAAGAAGGAACAGATCTGCGGCTTTGCCCGCATCCTTGCTATCGTGGATATCTTTGACGCGATGGCTTCTAACCGCGTTTATAAGAGAAAGCGATCGCCTTTTGATGTATTTAAAATTCTTGCTGATGACATCTTGAAAGGTCGCCTGGATACGGAGTATGGCGTTTCGTTCATCCACCATATCGGACAAGCCTTGAATGGCTGTTGGGTCAGGCTTAGTGATGGAGGTGTGGGCAAGATTGTCTATATCGATGAATCGCGCCTCGACGCATTGCCGGTCGTTCAGACAATGGAAGGAGACTTCCTTGATCTCAACACGAACGGCAATATCAAGATTGTGTCCTTGCTTACGAGTAATGAAGTACAGGGGGCATAAGATTTATTGTTGTTGCTTTGAAGATTTGCCGAGGAATTTTTGCATGAGAATAAATTCTTCCGCAATTTGCAGCGATCTGCAAGGGAGTGCAAGTGGATGTTGAAGAAGTATCCTGTTGACCAGTTGAAAACAGGTATGGTCATTGGGCGAACGGTATATGCTGAGGATATGTCCGTCCTCTTGGGCGAAGGGACGGTGCTCGATGAGCAGCGAATCGAATATCTCGAGCAGCGGGGGATAGTCTTCGTCCGCATTTTGCTGCCCGATGCAGATGAGTCTGCCGAAGTTGCCGAGTCGCCACAGGTGAAGAAAGAGCTGGACGCTGCCTCAAAGGTGTCGAGCGAGCAGACGCAAGCGGCGATGGCGGTGCTTGCGTCTGCAGAAGAAGCAAAGAAAAAGGCTTTGGCAGCGGTCGAGGAGCGGGCAGCTCAGAGGGCGGCAAAGGCGAAGAAGGAAGTGCGGGCTGAAGTCCCAGAAGAGGTGTATCACGAGAAGATGGCTCCTGTGCCTGAGGAAGAAGATCATCGGCCTACCTCCAAGTCAGGTGTCGTGCTGCGCGAGACTTCAGTGCTTGAAGCAGCGTATCTTGAGAAGTATGAAGCGTGCTTCGAGGAGCTACAGGGATTTTTCAGTTCAGTACGTTCTAACGGCCGCATCAACACGGCGGAGGCGGAGGCGATCTCGCGCAATTTCGCGCCGCTTTCTTCGAGTGCGAAGGCGGTCACGCATATTTACAATATGGAGACGATCGGCGAATACCAGCTGCATCATACGATGCGCGTCGCGGTTCTCGCCGGACTCATGGCGCAATGGCTCAAGATGTCGGCGCAGGAAAGGCAGCGACTGATCTTGGCGGCGTTTCTCATGGATATTGGCTATACCTCGTTCGCACCGAATTTTCTCAGGAAGATCGCACTTTATACGCCGGAAGAGCGCCGTCTTATGCAGAAGCATGCTCGCTTAGGTTATGACATTGTTTCTCGTTCCTCGTTGCAACTTGATAAGCAGGTCGTAGAGGCCGTATTGCAGCATCATGAACGAAATGACGGTTCGGGCTATCCGCAGAGAATGAAGAAGGATGGAATTTGCAAGTTTGCACGTATTCTCGCCATCTTAGACACCTACGACGCGATGGCATCGCGCCGCTATTATGCGAAACGGCGTTCTCCGTTCGAGGTCTTTTCTGTTATTTCAGACGAGTGTATTGCGGGACGTCTGGATGCGGAGTACGGCATCGTCTTCATCCGCAACTTTTCCAGCACGCTTAACGGCAATTGGGTCAAGCTTTCCAATGGTGAGGTGGCGAAGATCGTCTATATCGACGGCTCGCGCATGAACGCCCTGCCGGTCGTGCAGACGTCTGAGGGACAGTTCATCGACCTCAATACGATGCCAAACATCAAGGTCGAATATCTTCTGTCCAGTTCCGAGGCGGAAAAGAAGGCGAGATCTGCAGAGAAAACAGCGGCAGGCGGCCTGTAAAGATGATAATACGGCTCTATGGGGGAGCGTTCCCGAATGGAAGGATGGTTCCGTTCGGGAGCTTTTTTTTGTAGAAACATGGTGTGCTAAGGGAATATATGCTTGAAAATAATTATCGATTTTGCTATGATGAGAAAGATGTTTAACAAAAGAAGGAAGGAGAGTTTTGTTTGGAGAAGAAGCGGAGGTTTAAGATCACGGACATCCTGCTCTTGCTCGCAAGCGGTGCGTTTCTCGTCGGTATGCGCACGTTCCTTGCGCCTTGCGCTCAGCAGGCGGACGGCAAGTGGATGGTGTGCCACTGGGCGGGTGAGGCGCTCACGGGTGTTGCCGCTGTGCTCTTCGTCATCTCTTTGCTGCACGCTTTGATTCCTCGCGCCCGAATTAAGATGGGGCTGGCTCTGGCGATGATTCCTGCAGCGGCGTTGGCTTTCCTCCTGCCGGGAACAATGATCGATCTCTGCATGATGGAGACGATGCGCTGCCATACGGTGATGCAGCCTGCGGCCAGGGCGATTTCCGTCGTGTTGATCTTGCTCGCCTGCCTGGATGTTTATTGCTATCGGAAGGGGGATGACCGATGAGCTTCGCGCGCTTTCTTGCCGTGCGGAACTGCCGCAGGAATCCTTCGCGCACCGCCGCGCTGGGGCTGGTGGCGGCGCTGCTCGCTTTGGCGCTCTTCGGCGGTTCGCTCGTCGTCTTGAGTTTGCAGAACGGCCTGAATCGCTTTCAGGAGCGTCTGGGCGCAGACATTCTCGTTCTGCCCAAGGCGGCGCAGGCGGACGGCGGCCTGGAAGGCGTGCTCGTGCAGGGAAAGCCGCTTCAGTTCTACATGGAAGCCTCGCGCCTTGCAGAAATCGCGTCCTTGCCCGGCGTCGAACGCGCCGCACCGCAGTTCTTCCTGACGTCGGCAAATGCCGGCTGCTGCTCTGTAGCGGTGCAGCTGATCGGCTTCGATCCGGCGACGGACTTCACGATTCGGCCGTGGATTCTTGAGAGCTATGCGGGCGACGTCGGCTATGGCGACATCCTCTGCGGCAGCGGCATCTCCGTGCCCGCAGACAGGCGGCTGAAGTTTTACAATGTGCCGTGCCGCGTCGTCGGTCGCCTGAGCCCGACGGGAACGGGCATGGATACGGCGGTCTACGCGAATATAGAGACGATCCGCGCCATGATGAAGAATGCGGCGGATTTGGATTTCGCATCGTTTCAGGGTGTCGATCCCGAGCAGGCGATTTCCGCCGTGCTCGTCAAGACCTCGCCCGACTTCAGCCCTGAGGCCGTGGCGCAGGCGATTTCCGCTGCCTATCCCGATCTCGCGGCGCGGCCCGCGCACGGCATGGTTCGGAGCGTGGAGGCGGGACTGGGCGGCGTCACGGGGACGGTCGGCGTCCTGCTCTTCGTGGTCTGGCTTCTGTGCATCGGGCTTCTGGCGCTCGCCTTTCGACTGGTGTTCGCGGAGAGACGCGGGGAGTTCGCCGTGCTCCTCATCAGCGGCGCAAGGAGAGGCGTACTCGCGCGAATCGTCCTCGCCGAAGCCCTCATCGTGTCCTCTCTTGGCGCGGCGGGCGGCGTCCTTGCAGGCGCTTTCGTGCTGCTGCCTTTTGCCGCACTCTTGAAGGACAGCTTTGCGCGGCCGTACCTTCTGCCCGACGCTTCGGGCATCGCTCTTTTGGCGGCAGGGGCTTTTTGCGTCTCCGTTCTTTCCGCCGCGCTCGCGGCGCTTTGGACGGTGCGGCGCATGGATGTGACGCTGCGGGAGGATATGTGATGGAACTTCGAGCAGAAAAAATCAGCCGGGATTTCCTGCGGCCGAGTGCGCCGCAGGGCTTCTTCATGGCGGTCGAGGAAACGGACTTCTCGCTGCGTGCGGGTGCCTTGATCGCCATCACGGGACGCTCGGGCAGCGGCAAGAGCACGCTTTTGAAAATGCTGGCAGGCCTCATGGAGCCGGGCACGGGACGCGTGCTTATAGATGATACGGACATCTACCGACTGGAAGAGGCGGAGCTTGCCCGGCTGCGCAATCGGCAGATCGGCCTCGCGCCGCAGACGCTCATGGCGCTATCCAGCTTGACGGTGCAGGAGAACGTGCTGCTGCCGTGCTCGCTCTACGGCGAGGCGCGAGAGGCGAAGCCGCGTGCCGAGCAGCTCATGGAGCGGCTCGGCATCGCGCATCTCAGGTGCGCCGATCCGACGGAGCTTTCGGGCGGCGAGCTGCGCCGCCTGACGCTGGCTCGTGCCCTGGTGCGCGACAGCGCCGTCCTGCTGCTCGACGAGCCGACGGGCGATCTTGACGACGAGAATACGCGCCTCGTCCTCACGCTGCTGCGCGAAGAGGCGGCGCACGGCAAGGCAGTCCTTCTCGTGACGCATGAGCGCGAGGCGGCGGACTACGCTGATCGCCTCTATCGTATGGAGGCGGGCAAGTTAGAATTGTTATCCTGAAATTTCATTTGTGTTGACGATTGAAATCGGGTATAATGGGAGTGTTTTGTTGATAGCGTGATTTGTAAGCTGGGAGAAGGGCGCGGCAGTTTTTCGTCCGTGCATGACAGGGGAGGCAAGAAGCATGGCGGAGTTCATTCGTGCCGAACATCTTTCGCATGTATTCCATGCGGGGGAAGAGGATGCTTATCGGGCGCTTTCCGACATCTCCTTGTCCATCGCCGACGGCGAGTTCCTCGCCGTCCTCGGCACGAACGGTTCGGGTAAGTCGACGCTGGCGCGTCACTTCAATGCGCTCCTTCTGCCGACCGAGGGCCGATGTACGGTCGCGGGGCTGGATACGAAGGAGACGCAGGAGCTCTGGCGCATCCGCCAGCTCGTGAGCATGGTGTTCCAGAATCCCGACAATCAGATCATCGCCGCTGTCGTCGAGGACGACGTCGCCTTCGGGCCGGAGAACCTCGGCATAGAGCCGGCGGAAATCCGTGTGCGCGTGAGAGACGCGCTCGCTGCCGTCGGCATGGAGCGCTATCGCACGGCGGCGCCGCACCTCCTGTCGGGCGGGCAGAAGCAGCGCGTGGCGATTGCGGGCGCACTGGCGATGCGGACGCGCTGCCTCGTGCTCGACGAGCCGACGGCGATGCTCGATCCTTTGGGCAGGCAGGAGGTCTTGCAGACGGTGCAGCGGCTTCATCGCGAGAGGGGCATCACCGTCATCTATATCACGCACTTCATGGAGGAGGCGGCCGCCGCCGACCGCGTCATCGTCATGGAGGAGGGGCGCATCGCGGCAGAGGGAACGTCGCGCGAGGTGTTCCAGGACGTCTCGGGCATGAAGGCGCGTGGCCTCGACGTGCCGCTCGCCGTCGAGCTGGCGGCGCTCCTTCGCGCGGACGGCATATCGCTGCCGCAGGATCTCTTGACGGATAAGGAATTGGTGAGAGCGCTTTGTCCATCGTGCTGAAAAATATCGACTACACATACATGCGCGGCACGCCGTTTGAGCGCAAGGCTCTTTCGGACGTCTCGCTGACGATCGAGGCGGGCAGCTTCACGGCGCTCGCCGGGCATACGGGATCGGGTAAATCGACGCTCGTGCAGCATCTCAACGGCCTTCTGCAGCCCGACAGCGGCACGGTTCTTGTCGACGGCACGGACATCGGCAAGAAGGGTGCGGAGGCGAAGAAGGCGAAGCGCAGCGTCGGCATGGTCTTCCAGTACCCCGAGCATCAGCTCTTCGAGGAGACGGTGGAAAAGGATGTCGCGTTCGGCCCCATGCGTCTCGGGCTTTCCGCGCAGGAGATTGAGGAGCGCGTGGGGGCGGCACTGGACTTCGTGGGGCTTCCTGTCTCCGAGTTCGGGGCGCGGTCGCCGTTTGCTCTGTCCGGAGGGCAAAGGAGGCGTGCGGCGATCGCGGGCGTCTTGGCGCTCAAGCCGCGCTATCTCGTGCTCGATGAGCCGACAGCGGGACTTGACCCGCGTGCGAGCGCCGCGCTCCTCGCGCGTCTCGCCGAACTGCATGAGCAGGGCGGCGTGACCATCGTGCTCGTCTCGCACAATATGGACGACATCGCGCGCTATGCCGACCGCCTCATCGTCATGCACGCGGGCGGCGCGACGCTCGAAGGTGCGCCGCGCGAAGTCTTTTTCGCCAAGGAAAGGCTGGCGGAGGCGGGGCTTCGTGCGCCGCATCTCGTCGAGCTTCTGGAAGAGCTGCGCGAGAAGGGACTCGATCTCGATCCCGCTGCCTTCGATGCGGCGGATGGCGCAATGCGCATCAAAGAGGCTCTGGGGAGGCGAAGACTATGCTGAAGGACATCACGCTCGGGCAGTTCTTCCCGGGCGACTCGCTTCTGCATCGCCTCGATCCACGCACGAAGATCGTCCTGTTGTTCTTCTTCCTTGCGGCGATCTTCGTCTTTGACTCGCCGCTCGCTTATGCGGCTTTGACGGCTTTCACGGCGGCGCTGATCGCCGTCAGCCGCGTGCCGCTCCTCTTGATGCTCAAGGCGCTGAAGCCGCTCTCATGGATCATCGCCTTCACGTTCGTCATCCACCTCGTGAGCACGCCGGGCGACGCCTTTTTTCATGTGTGGCTCTTCGACCTCACTTGGCAGGGCGCGGCGAAGGGCTTTTTCATCGCGCTCAGGCTGGCGCTTCTGATTCTCTTGTCCGCGCTCCTCACGTATACGACCTCGCCGCTCGCCCTGACCGATGCCTTGGAAACCCTCATGCAGCCCGCGAAGCGCGTCGGTGTACCCGCGCACGAGATCGCCATGATGATGACGATCGCGCTGCGTTTCGTGCCGACCTTGATCGAGGAGGCTGACAAGATCATGAAGGCGCAGCAGGCGCGTGGCGCAGACCTCACGGAGGGAAGCGTCATCGAGCGCGTCAAGGGGTTCGTGCCCGTGCTCGTGCCGCTCTTCATCTCGGCGTTTCGCCGCGCCGACGACCTCGCGCTGGCGATGGAGGCGCGCTGCTATCGCGGCGGCGTCGGACGCACGCAGATGAAGGCGCTGCGCATCAGCTCCATCGACTACGTCGCCTACGCCTTTGGCGCACTCTTTTTCGCGGCGCTCGCCGCCTTGAAGTTCGGCGGCATCGCATGAAGCGTGAGCATAAGGAAAGGATGAAGGCGCGTGCGCGCAATGTATGTCTGATCGTCGCCTACGACGGCACGGCGTACCACGGCTTCCAGCGTCAGAGTCCGCCGATCCGCGCCGTGCAGAACGTCCTGGAGGAAAAGCTTGCGCTCGTCTTCGGCGATGCGATCGAACTGGCGGCGGCAGGACGCACCGATGCGGGTGTTCACGCCATGGGGCAGGTCGTGAACTTCTTTACGGACGGGCGCATCCCGACAGAGCGCATCGTGCGTGCGATGAATAGCGTCCTGCCGCCCGATATCGTCGTCAAGGCGGCGCGGGAAGAAGGGCGTGACTTCTCCGCACGTCACAGCGCGAAGAGCAAGTCGTATATCTATCGCATACAGGAGGGCGAGATGCCGAACCCGTTCAGCGAGCGCTACGCTTGGTACGTCGGCACGCCGCTCGACCTTGCGGCGATGAACGAGGCGGCGGCGCTGCTCCTCGGCACGCACGACTTTTCGGCGTTTCGTGCCGCAGGCGGTGCGCCGATGCTGCCCGTGCGCACGATGTACAGCGCCGAGGGCAGACGCATCGAGGGCGAGAGGATCGAGTTCCGCTTCCATGCGAACGGCTTCCTCTACCACATGGCGCGCAACATCGTCGGCACGCTCGTCGATGTCGGCAGGGGGCGGCGCACGCGGTCGGACTTCGCCGCGATCCTCGCGAGCGGCGAGCGAAAGCGTGCCTCGGCGACCGCGCCTGCACGCGGCTTGTTTTTGGAAAGCGTCGTGTATTGAATACGAAGGATTTATTCCCCAGAAAGGCGCGGATGTGTTATAATGAATCGAGTGCACGATGTCTGCTTTTTGAATATTATACACTTCCCTGCCATAAAACGGCCGATAGGTTTAGCCTTCGGCTCGATTTTTTAGGATTCATAGTAGACAGCGTGTAACAACAGTCATTATATGGATGGTGAGAAGATGAAAGTCACGGAGAAGGATTTGGCGGATGTCGCTGTCCTGTCGCGCCTCTCGATTGCAGAGGGGGAGAGGGAAAAGTATCTTGGGCAGCTCGACGCCTTTTTGCAGTATGTCGAGAACCTTGACGGTGTCGATACGACAGAGGTTCAGCCGACGACGTATGCCCTGCCGATGCAGAATGTCTTTCGTGCCGACGAGGTGAAGCCTTCGCTCGCACGAGAGGCGGCGCTTTCCAACGCGCCTTTGGCGGACGATGGCTATTTCAAAGTGCCGAAGATTCTGGAAGGCTGAGGAGGAACCTAGGTGAAACTTTACGACAAGGCAGCGCATGAGCTTCATGATTTGCTGCAAAAGAAAGAAATCTCCTCGACTGAACTGACGAAGGACGTGCTCGCACGCATGGACGAGATCGAGGGAGAAATCGGGGCGTATTTGACGCAGACACGAGAGACGGCGCTCTTACAGGCAGCAAGCGCTGATGAGAAGATCGCGCGCGGCGAGCGGATCGCTTTTTTGGAGGGCATCCCCGGCGCGATCAAGGATAACATCTGCACGAAGGGCGTCAAGACGACGTGCGCTTCTAAGATTTTGGAGAATTTCGTACCTCCCTACGATGCTACGGTCATGGAAAAGATTGCCTCAGAGCATCCTGTCATCTTAGGAAAACTCAACATGGATGAGTTCGCGATGGGCGGTTCGACAGAGAATTCCGCTTATCAGAAGACGCACAATCCGTGGAATCTCGACTGCGTGCCCGGCGGCAGTTCGGGCGGCAGCGCGGCGGCGGTCGCTGCAGGTACGGCCATCTGGGCGCTCGGTTCCGATACGGGCGGCTCGATTCGCCAGCCAGCGTCGTTCTGCGGCGTCGTCGGCATGAAGCCAACGTATGGCCGCGTCTCGCGCTATGGTCTCGTCGCCTATGCGTCGTCGCTCGACCAGATCGGCCCCGTGACGCGCGATGTGACGGATTGTGCGCATGTGCTGAATGTCATCGCTGGACACGATGCAATGGATTCGACCTCCAGCACCGCGCCCGTGCCCGATTATACGAAGGCACTGACCGAGGACGTGAAGGGCCTCAAGATCGGTCTGCCGAAGGAATACTTCGTCAAGGGCATGGACGCCGACGTAGAAAAGGCGATTCGCAAGGCGATTGCGGATTTTGAGGCGATGGGCGCTGAGGTCACGGAAATCACTCTGCCGCATACGGATTATGCGATTTCGACGTATTACCTCATTGCGCCGGCGGAAGCCGCGACGAACCTTGAGCGTTACGACGGTGTGAGCTACGGTGCACGCGTCGATGGCGCGGACATCGTCGAGATGATGACGAATACGCGCAGCGAGAAGTTCGGCGAGGAGGTCAAGCGCCGCATCATGATCGGCAACTACGCACTTTCTGCGGGCTATTATGATGCGTACTATCTCAAGGCGCTGAAGGTGCGCACGCTCGTGCAGCAGGATTTCACCGACGCCTTCAAAAAGGTCGATGTCATCATGGCGCCGACAGCGCCGACGCCGGCTTTCAAGATCGGCGAGATGGTTTCTGACCCGCTGAAGATGTATCTGCAGGATATTTGCACCGTGCCTTTGAACCTCGCAGGTCTGCCAGGCATTTCCGTGCCCTGCGGCTACTCGGCGAAGGGCATGCCCATCGGCCTGCAGATCATCGGCAAGGCGCTGGCGGAGGAAACGATTCTGCGCGCCGCCTACGCTTATGAGCAGGCACATTCCTTCCATGAGGACAGGGCGGAGATCGGGGAGGCGAAGGCATGAATTACGAAGCAGTCATCGGTCTTGAGATTCACAGTGAGCTCAAGACGAACACGAAGATTTTCTGCGGCTGCGCCACGAAGTTCGGCGCCGAGCAGAATACGCATGTCTGCCCCGTTTGCCTGGGGTTGCCCGGCGTCCTGCCCGTGCTTAACAAGCGCGTTGTCGAGTTTGCCATCAAAGCGGGTCTTGCACTCAACTGCACGATCAACAAGTACAGCAAATTCGACCGAAAGAACTACTATTATCCCGATTTGCCGAAGAACTTCCAGACCTCGCAGTACGATCTGCCGATTGCTGAGCATGGTTATGTCGATATTGAGACGGAGAATGGCACGAAGCGCATCCGTATCCTGCGCATCCACATGGAAGAGGATGCGGGCAAGCTTGTCCATTCGGGCGCTACGATCACGGACTCTTTGACATCGAACGTCGATTACAACCGCACGGGCGTGCCTCTCATCGAGATCGTTTCCGAGCCGGACATGTCGACGCCCGAGGAAGCGCGCGCCTACATGGAGAAAATCAAGTCGATCCTCGAATACATCGACGTTTCCAACTGCCGCATGGAAGAGGGAAATCTGCGCGCCGACCTCAATATCTCGCTTCGTCCCGCAGGAGAGAAGACGCTTGGCACGAAGGCGGAGATGAAGAACATCAATTCCTTCAAGGCGGTTGAGGACGCTCTTTCCTACGAGATTGAGCGCCAGGAGGAAATCCTCGAAGACGGCGGTCATATCGTGCAGGAAACGCGCACATGGGATCCTGAGCGCGGCGTCACGAAGTCCATGCGCTCGAAGGAAGAGGCGCATGACTATCGCTACATGCCGGAGCCGGATCTCGTACCCATCGTGACCACGGAAGAAGAGATCGAGGCGTATCGCAAGGGTTTGCCCGAGCTGCCCGATGCACGCCGCGAACGCTACATGAAGGAGTTCGGCCTGTCGGCTTACGATGCGGGCATCATCACGGCGTCGCGGGCGATGGCGGAATACTTCGAGGCTTGCCTTGCGGGCGGCGCCGACGCGAAGAGCGCGGCAAACTGGATTATGGGCGACCTCGCGAAGAACCTCAATGCCGAGGGCAAGACGATCGAGGAATCGCCGGTCGAAGCCTCGCGTCTCGCGCAGATGCTCGCGCTCATCGAAAAGGGCACGATCTCGTCGAAGATTGCCAAAAAGGTTTTTGCTGAGATGTGGACGTCGAGCGATGCGCCCGAGAAGATCGTCGAGGACAAGGGACTCGTGCAGATCACGGACACGAAGGCGATCGAGGCGATCGTCGACGCCGTCATCGCCGCCAATCCGAAGCCTGTCGCCGACTACAAGAGCGGCAACAAAAAGGCGCTCGGCGCTCTCGTCGGTCAGGTTATGAAGCAGTCAAAGGGAAAGGCGAATCCGCAGATGGTCAACCAGCTGCTGGCAGATAAGCTGAGCTGATAAAGTGTTTTAAGGGGCAGTGCATGAGTCGGATCTGACTCATGCACTGCCCTTTTTTACCTAAATTTCCCACAGGCATACGACAATAAGAAAATACATTGACTTTTTCCATCTGCTTCATATACAATAGATGCACATTGGTCTTGCGCGTTTTCTTCGCAAGGCTTGCTTGAAGGGGGCGCATATCTTGGTAAATGTGTTGGTCAGCGGAGCTTGCGGCCGCATGGGACAGGCTGTCGTCAAGGCAGTGCTCGCGGATGCGGCGCTTTCCCTCGTCGCTGCTGTCGACGTGCATGGCGGCGGGGATGCGGGAGAGATCGCGGGCTGCGGCAAATGCGGCGTGACGGTGGCGACGGATCTCGCGCAGGCGCTCTTAGAGGCAAAGCCGGACGTCATGGTGGATTTCACGCGGCCGGACGTCGTGTTTTCCAACGCGATGCTCGCCGTGAAGCATGGGGTCTCGCCCGTCATCGGCACGACGGGCATGACGGCGGACGAAAAGGCGCAGCTCGAAGCGCTGTCGTTGGAGAAGAAGACGCCGGTCTTTCTTGCACCGAACTTCGCCATCGGCGCAGTCCTCATGATGCTCATGAGCCAGCAGGCGGCGAAGTATATGCCGCACGTCGAGATCATCGAGCTGCACCATGACAACAAGCTTGATGCGCCGTCGGGCACAGCCTTGCAGACGGCGGAACTGATCAAGGAGGCGCGTGCGTCCGTGCGGCAGGGGCATCCCGATGAGAAGGAGAAGCTTCCGGGCGCACGCGGCGCTGAGGTCGACGGCATGAGGATTCACAGCGTGCGTCTGCCCGGCTTCGTTGCGCATCAGGAGGTCATCTTTGGCGGTCTCGGTCAGACACTGACGATCCGCCATGACTCCATCAACCGCGAGTCGTTCATGCCGGGCGTTGTGCTCGCTTGCAAGAAGGTCAGGGATCTTGCGGGTCTCGTCGTCGGCTTGGAGAAGCTGCTCGATTGATGTCGGCAGGAAAAAATTACAGGAGATGGCAGCATGAAGAAATATAATGTGGCAATCATGGGCGCGACGGGCGCCGTGGGGCAGGAATTTCTAAACCTCATCGAAGAGCGCAAATTCCCCTTTGCAGAGCTTCGCTTGCTTGCATCTTCGCGCTCGGCGGGCAAGAAGATCGCATTTATGGGCAAGGAATACACGGTGGCGGAGACGCGCGAGGATTCCTTCGAGGGGATCGACATCGCGCTCTTTGCGGGCGGCGGCGCGAGCAAGACATTTGCACCTGCCGCTGTGAAGGCGGGCACTGTTGTCATTGACAATTCGAGCACGTTCCGCATGGACAAGGATGTGCCGCTCGTCGTGCCCGAGGTCAATCCCGAGGCTTTGAAGGAGCACAAGGGCATCATCGCGAATCCGAACTGCTCGACGATCATCATGGTCATGGCGCTGAAGCCGCTTCGCAATCTCGCGCCCATCAAGCGCGTCGTCGTCTCGACGTATCAGGCCGTTTCGGGCGGCGGCAAGGAGGCGATGGCGGAGCTTGAGGAGCAGGTCGAGGCCATCGTAGCGAAGAAGCCCGTGAAGGCGGAGATTCTGCCGGGCGCATCGCTCAAGAAGCACTATCAAATAGCCTTCAACCTGATTCCGCAGATCGATATCTTTAAGGAAAATCTCTACACGAAGGAAGAAATGAAGATGATCGACGAGACGCGCAAGATTCTTTCTGAGCCTGACTTGCGCGTGACGGCGACGACGGTTCGTGTGCCCGTCTACCGCAGCCATGCGGAATCGGTCAACATCGAATTTGCGGAAGCGGTCAGCGTCGAGGCAGCGCGAAAGGCAATCGCCGCCTTCCCCGGCGCTGCCCTAAACGACGATCCCGACGAGCAGGCTTACCCGATGCCGCTCTTCACCTCGGGCAAGGACGATGTCGAGGTCGGGCGCATCCGTCTCGACGAATCGGTCGAGCACGGTCTGAACCTCTGGGTCTGCGGCGACCAGATTCGCAAGGGAGCGGCGCTCAATGCGCTGCAGATCGCCGAGTACATGATCGAGCATGAGATGATCGGCTGAAGATGCAGATGCGAGCATTTCCGATGGGAGGGACAGCAAGAGATGGTCAGCGATGAAACGATGATGTTCCGCTTTGGCGCGGAAGAAAACAAGGCTGAGGTCATCATTCGCGAAGCCTGCGAAGCGATGGAAGAAAAGGGCTACAATCCGATCAACCAGCTTGTCGGATACCTTCTTTCCGGCGATCCTGCCTATGTGACGAGCTACAAGGAAGCGCGCAGCAAGGTACGAAAGCTGGAGCGCGACGAGCTTTTGGAAGAGCTCGTGCATTTCTATATCGAGGCGCATCGGGAGAAGAAGGCGTGAGGAAGCGAGTTCTTGCGCTCGACGTCGGCGACCGTACGATCGGCGTCGCCGCAAGCGATGCGCTCGGTCTCACGGCGCAGGGCGTCGAGACGATTCGGCGCAAGTCGTGGGACAAGGATTTTGCGCGTCTCAAGGAACTGATGGAGATTTACGAGACGGACACCTTCATCGTCGGCTTGCCGAAGAACATGAACGGCACGCAGGGCGAGCGCTGCGATGTCGTGCGCGACTTCGCGCAGAGGCTGCAGAAGAAGTTCAAAGGCAGCCAGGTCGTCTTTTGGGACGAGCGGCTTTCGACCGTGGCGGCGGAGCGCTCGCTGATCGCGGCCGACGTGAGCCGCGCCAAGCGGCGCAAGGTCATAGACAAGATGGCGGCCGTGTTCATCTTGCAGGGATATTTGGATAATCTGGGGATGCGCGTCGGCGCAGTCCCAGAAGAGAAATGAGGAAAAAGATATGTCGGACAAGGAAAAAGAAATTCTGGACGAGGATGCGGACGTCATTGTCGAGATGACGGACGAAGAGGGAAATAGTTACTATTACCGCGAGGAAATGATCATCCCTGTCGGTGATGACAAATTCGCGCTGCTCATCGGCATCCATGATGAGGAAGAGGAAGAGGAGCATGCGCACAGCTGCGGCTGCGGCTGCGGCGAGCACGATGAGGATGTCCTCATCGCCAAAGTCGTCATGGGCGATGATGGCGAAGAGGAATACGTCGAGCCTACGGACGAGGAATTTGACGCCGTGCAGCGTGCTTATGATGCGCTGATGGATGACGAAGAGGAAGACTGACGATCCATGCGAGGAAGTGCCGACGCTCATGAGGCGTCGGCTTTTTTCTGGTTCTATTCTATATGTTACGGGGATACATTTTGTATCTAAGTAACATCTTTTTTAGCTTGACGGAAAGAAGGTATTTTATGATGCCGGAGGAGTTTATTGTGTATGTCGACAATCTTTCTGATGCCTGCATTGAGAAGCGCACGGCGGAGGAAGTGATCTTTCATTCGCCCAAGAAGAAGTACGCTTGTCCAGTGCCTCGGAAAAACGATCCGGGCCATAAGCAAGAAGAAGGCTCGTTCCGCCTTTTAAGATGAACGTATCGGTTTCCTTGTTGAGTTCTGTCAAGAAATTACGCATGATTTCTATATGACGCATTTGTGCGGTATTCATTCGCCTCTTGCTCCTTTCTGAAAAGAATCCACTTCATTCGATACTCCTTTTCCATGAATCGGTCGATGTCTGTCCAGTGTGCTGTTTCGCGTAGTTTCCAAACTGCGGCAAAAATATCTGCGTCATAAATATCCGTGCAGATATAATCGCGGCGCATGCCTTGTAAATTGGAGAAATCTCCTGCCAAGAGCAGATCGAGGCAGGCTCGGATGTGGTTCGCAATGTAGAAAATCCCTTTTTTGCCCATAAGGCTGTGATGCTGTTCGATCCCTTCCGTGCCAAACGGCGATTTCGTTGTATTCCATAAGGGAATGTTTTCCCATGATAAAGACAGCGTATGCCAATCGCCGCTCGTTTCCAAACGGCACGGAATGTTGAGCGCATGAAGCCCCGATATGTATTTCATGACAACGCTCCTTTCCTATGGCGGACGACCCTGCGCGTGCCATATCTTCTCTTCTTGTTCATATTATAGCATCTTCGTTGCCTTTTGGGCATTCGATTGTACAGAAGGGGATGGAAAGATTGCAAGTTTAATTGTCGCATCGTTCATCATACATCTATTCCTTGCGAAGAAGTTGTCAACTTTATTTATACAACATCATTTTAATACTGCAAGCATTTACAATAGAGGCAGAGAGAAAAGGAGGGACGGCGATGACGGAAGAATTGAAGGAACTGCTCGGCGAAGACGGCAGCCGCGTCTGCAAAGAGATCGAGAAGACGCTCGAAGGCGGCAATGCGAGGGCGAAGAGCGCCGCAAGCGTCGGCGCGGCGATCCTCGCCGCTCACGCCGCGACATGGGCAGAGCGCGTATCGCGTGCGACGGGGAAGCCGTTCACGGCAGAGGACTACATGAAGAGCGTGACGATCGAAGCCGACGGCACGGTGCAGGAAGGCGCACTCAACGCTTTGCGCTCAGGCGTTGATCTCGATGAGCGCGTTCCAGTGCTCGATATTGATGCCATGGACAATCGGCTGCGTGGTATGACAAATCAGCAAGCAGCGGCGTTCATTGCTCAGCTTGCACAGCAAAGCCCCATACTCATGCTTGATGCTTCGGCTAATGTTGGCATTTCGAGCAGACCTTATGGAAAGAGGCATGTTGTTCGCAATAAGGCGACGGATCGGCGCAAAAATCTTGTGGCTACGGGAAAAGTATTGAGTAACATGGAAGATTTCATAAAAAGTTCTGTCGTCATCGAGATCGCGCCAAATCGCAAAGCAGGAAGAAACCTCTCGGGCATGTCCGATGGACAAAAACGCGCACAACACCATAAAAATACGGTAAATGCGTATTATTACATCATGCTTCCCGTCAAGCACAATAACCAACTGAACACGCTTGTCTTGATTGCGGAGGAACGAAACGGCTGCCTTATTGGAGAAACAGCGCAAGTGGAGCTGTATCAAATCCAGTACGCAAATAAGGAGCGTGATCCCGCGTTGATGCCCACCCAACATAGGGTTAGCATAAACACGCGGCAACACGCTCCCACTACTGTTAGTATACGCGAAATGCTCGCCAGTGTCAAGGATGCCAACGGGAAAACTTACAAAAAGATGAGCGACACATCGCCTATTCCAGCAGAACGATTCAGATGCCAGCAGGAAAAACCATTCGTACCGCAGCAGCGTATTCCATAGAATCTTTGCTAAGAAATGCTGTTCTTATTGAAACCGTTCACAATACAAAAACAGCAAAAAAGCCATCAGTGCACGCCTATCATCGTCTCTATGTGCCTGTGAAAACAAAGAATACACTCGTAACCGTGCGTCTTGTTATGGAGGAACAAATAGATGGGCATGTCACTATTCCGCCGTATGAAGTCAATCTTTATGACATCATCATTGAAGACAAAAAGAAGACGCGCCCCCGATCAGGCTTAAAGCCCGTTGTTGGGGTAAACGCATCTCCTGATACCATTACTATACGCGAAATGCTCGCCGGTGTCAAGGATGCCGACGGGAAAACTTATTATCAGCAAGCGTGGCATGGCGCGGCGAAAGAATACGAAGATACGCCGTGGGCAATGGAATTCGCCGCACACACGACGTTTGAAAGACGTGAAGAAAAGGACGGCAAGGAAGAGAA
>ERZ773035.1016-NODE-1016-length-21150-cov-144.178668_pt1 | contig 21150 bp, 20 predicted proteins | sample MGYA00511487_ERZ773035 | MGnify/ENA primary metagenome ERZ773035 (study PRJEB29015, sample SAMEA2737985) | human oral metagenome | biome: human oral; feature: human-associated habitat; material: dental | place: China | collected 2024 ...
CAGGCTGACCGATAACAAAATTAAGCGTATTATAATATAACTTACGAGCACGCGCCTCTATGAGCAGCATGTCAGCAGGAGTCTTGCATGCATTGAGCCGTTTTGTATACGCCCTCATTCGCGTGACAGCGGTATCAAGACGAATATCATGTTTACGATAAAGATAGTAGAGCAGCACTGACGTCATATTGTGCAACGAAGCTTTCTCTATAGCAAGCGCATAGCGCCGGCGTTCAGGTAAGTTTTCATAGATGCTCGTCTGGCGCAACATCGTTTCGCTCCGAGCGACATGCTGCGTCGGTACAAGATGCCCGAGACAATCTCCAAATTTATTATGAAAGTGCAGGGGAATGTTGCATTTGAGGATATTTTCAAAGAATCGGCTGTTAAATGTAATGTTGGCAAATACGTTCAACGACTCTACTGTATGCAAAGGGATCGGTGAGACGAACGTATCATTTTCAAAGAATAGAGTATAGTCGCGCTTTGTCAGGATACCATCCTCAAGCAAATAGTATACGTCGTCTTTCTTACCGATAGCGTGATGCTGCCAGCTAGGATATGCTTTCGCAACTTGGCGTTGCTGGCGAATGCAATCTACCTGTCCGTTTGGAAGCCTCTTCAAGCAATAACCGAGCATCTTTCGCTTCGTTATGTCGTAAATTCCGCTCTTCTGGTAATTAAGCTGCAACTTATACTCAGTACGCAGACGATCGCGAACCGTCCGTAGGATCACCTCGGCATCAGCACGGTTATTCGTCACGAAATACATATTATCAGCGTACCGGACATATTGCCACGACTTTTCAATACAGAAACTATCTAACCCCGAAAGGTAGATATTGCTAAGGAGCGGCGATAACGGCGACCCCTGTACAATGCCTTTATTCGGTTTCTCTATACGATCGTCATATTCACGTGGTGCAACAAGGTATTTTTTAATTATGTTAACAATCCGACGATCGGGAATAAGCGCATTTAGCTGTTTAATAAGTATCCCGTGATTAATTGAATCGAAATAATTACGCACATCACACTCAACTAAAAACTCACATCCTTGCTCAGCAAAATAACGTATGCGATCAATAGCGGTCAGTGTACCGTGATCCCTACGATAAGCGTGACACGCTTCAGAAAATTGAGGCGACACAAAATCATATAACGCATCTGCGATATTCTTTAAGATAAAAATATCAATGTTAGTGTATTTTGCGAGAACTCGTAACTTACCCGTTGATTTTAATCTTTCGAAAAGCAGAACAGGGTGAGGGGAGTAGCGTCCTGCCGCTAAGTTATTTAGCAATGTCTTCCGATTCTGCGGTAAAAATACTTCAAATTCATCAAAGCGCATGAAGTCAGAGCCATACCCGCTTTCGTTATTCTGCTTTTCTTTCATCTCTGCCAGAATGTACTTCTCACGCTCCGGCGTAAATATATCCTCAAACTTCATACGCTATGAATAATCTTAAACATACCAAATCCATTAGAGTTTTTTGCACCAAGCCCGGTATCGTATGCGAATTGCAAGAGATCTGACGCACCAGTTAGCTCAAGTTCGCAGTCATAAGCCGTTACAAGAACACGCTTAAATGTTGTTACTGTTTTTTTAATAATCCCATCAGGAACGAGATGAACATCAAGGGCGGGCTTTGGAGAGAATCCATAGAACGACCGATATTTCAGCGTCATATTGCGCACAATAAGCTCAATAAACTCTGGCTGCTGCGGGTGAAAATAGATTGTTTTACCGGCAGACTCTGTCCGATAAACAGTAATCGGCGATAACGTTCTCGTCACCAAGCGGTGCACATGCTGCAGATCAGTTTTTTGGTAGGAAAACCCGATAATATCAACGGCATTATCCATAAACGTAAAGCGCTGCCGCTTAACGAGACCGGCAATAATTGCATCAATAATCGCTTTATCTGGCGAGCGTACCTCAAATGTTGCCTGCTTAATAAAACGAATCTGACCACGATTAATAATTGCTCGACCATTCAAACGTCCAAACGTGAAGAATTTAAATGGCGGCGGCGCATCATAATCGCGACGATGGTGCCGCTGGTAGTTGTGAATCTGATCGCTCAATACCGGATTGCCGATCTCTATCAAGCGGTAAATGAAACTCATTAAACTATATGAATATGCCAGTTTAACAGAGAAACAGGCTCGCACTGCAAACGTTATTGTTAGCGAGTGTCCGCCAGTATCAGCCATGCTTAGGCCTCGCAAAAGAGACCGTAGCCCAGATTCGTCTTCGCCCCGACGCCAAATGTCATCAGTAGCTGCTTAAATACGTCCCGTACCTGCGCACACGTAAGCGTTAACCTATCGTTAACTCGAAATTCGCTCGGCAACGCAATATAAAAATTGAATAGCGTACCTGGAGCCACCTTAAGAATCTGTAGTGGCACCGGATCTTTAAACGGATCCTCATCAGCACGGTGCGGCGTAATAAAATCAAACGTAAACAGCGACTTGCCATTCGGTTCGGCTAGGGCATCAAAGAATATCGGTTGACCCGCCTGACCAAATTCCGTCTCATTATCAAAGAGTGCAACAATGATGTCGCGCAGCGCTTCCATGTCAAGGCTATCGTCACCAAGCAATTCGCGGAATAATTCAAGATGAGCGCAGGCAGACTCAGATTCGCCATTTCGCGACGGCTCAAGAGCGCTTCGCAACGACCCCTTAATAGAAGAACCTGGGATATACGGCAGCCCCGTTGTATGATCAAGGCTGATTCCGTTCTGAATACAACCCTCAATATCAGGGATTGCGCGTGCAGTTCCCATACCGGCAATAAGTCCCGGATGCGCTACCTGCAGCGCAATATGACGAACTTCATGAGAGCCGACCCGACGAAGTAATCCGCGCTGATATAACGAATGCACCGTTTGAGACCTGCCATCTGACGTTGGTTGATATGCTTTTATCGCATCATTTAAGCCTTTCGGGACATGCATATCAACAGTCTTACCTGCAGCCACCATCCGGGCAATACTATCAGGGTACTGATCGTAAAAGAAGTAGGCGAAGTTACAAATATCAAACGATTCGCTGCGCACCTGGCTCTGGTTATGCTGCTTGTTATTTCTTGCCATGTTGGTGAACCTCCTCGCCGATCAACATAAGACAAACTTGCCGTATTGCCAACAAGCTTGACAAAACATTGCTGCAAATCACAGATTGCTTAGCTTTATCCTCATCGTAATACCCGCGCAAGTCATTACTAGATATAGACGACTCGCCAAGCTGCTCTAATATAGCCCTAACAGTTTCAAGGGTTGCTTTTCGATCTTTCGTATCGCCATCAGAACCATACACTAAGGCTGCCGCCGGCAATGACGTATGCCGCATCATAACAGCCATCGACGATGCATATCCGCGTAACCGTTCAAAAAAAGCGCTATCTTTGCCATTCTTAGACAATAGATCGTATGCAGCGTCAAAATACCGCTGACCTACCGCTCCATTCATTACTGCGCCTCCTTAGTAAGGTTGGTTAGCCGGCATAATCCATAGCCGACAGATGAATTAGCACCGAACTGAACAACGTGGCCATCAAGATGCTTATCAATCTCGTCAAGCAGCATAGCGTCATCGCCAGCAATCGCACAAACAAACTCTGCTTGATGAGGGACAAACTCCTCATACCACAAGTTGCTGCCGGTTTTATCCGGACCGCCAATTGAATTGCGCGCAACAACAGGCAGCTGAACCGAATCAAGATTTTTACTATCATCAGCATGCGAATCTACCGGCTGCAGGCCAAAAGAAGCCGCAATCTGATTGATATGATCAACGCACGCACGGCTCGCTCTCATAATATACGAACCTGTTTTATCTCCATAGGCTCCTTTGCGCTGCACCGGATACGCCAATAGGGTAGCGCCTATAAATTTCAGCTCGCCGGCATTCATATCATCGTCCTGCGGCGACGCGCCAAACGCACGCAGCAAAGCCCGATCGTCTAGACGGTCAGCCGAACGATTCGTCAGGTATTCCCGCAGAGCTCCTTTTATTGCCGACCCCGGTATACAGGGCATGCCAAGAACGGGGTCGCGCTGAACCTCTTTATCAATCAAACCCGATTGAGACTCGCCGCTGCCGACGTGCAGGTTGGTAATACAGTGAATATTATAAAGATATGCTTTCATACTTAATCCTCCCTGGTGGTTATATAAGCATTAAATCCGATATGCTGTGCATTAGCATTAGAAAGGTATTGCGCAAAAGAGCAATTAGACGATGTAGTGTAAAAACAGCCGCCTGCACAAACGACATTACGTCGTCCGCGGTGGTTTTTACTAAGCCTATGTCGATAATCCGATGCACGATAGTCGGTCACGAGCTGATTAATCGGCATCGTATAGGCGGCAGTGTAAACAGCCTCCGAAAAGACTCGCTGATCTGCCAGTGTATCTGAATGCACATAATACCATTCGTAGCCATCCGGTAAATTACTTCGCACAACATCAGTAAGCGTCGTCGCCAGCGCTGTGGTTTGTTCCTCGTAGACCTGCGGTGATATTTCATTAACGCAAAAGGCGAACGCTGATTTACCTTGCCCCATCGTGACGATTGAGTCTTGCAGCTCAATCGCGTCGTCGTTAAGCGTAAGCATAAAGATAAATTTCCAACCTTCTCTAAGGGTACAATATTCTTTCTTAAAGAACATTTCCTTGCGCTCTATATCAACCGATGCGCGGCCATTAGCGTACGTATTCTTTCCAATTCCAATCTTCACCGAACGACGAAACGGAGCAGGGACAAGCGATGCGCTGTTATTATCGACGCACAATAGCGCTTTGTCGCTATATTTCTTGTGATCAACAGCATTAACGTCATCCGGTACGAGACAGGCCGCACTGCTAAATGTCACCGAATTATCATTCGTAAGCTTTATGGGCGCATACGAATCATCCGATTTGTTATGGTCGCCCGGAATTGGCCAGTATATACTGCCATCATGCATGAAATGAACAGCACTAATTGATTGAATTACGCCGAACGACTGCATATCGCTCTGAGCAAGCGAAAAAGACTCTTTGCCGATCAGCCTGGCATTATCAGCTAGCTGCGACTCCGTGTATTGAAACGACGGGCTGTAGTGCCCGGCCTGCTTCAGCAATTCATGACGAATCATACCAAGAATAGTCGTTGGCGAAGGCGACTCAAGAGAGCGAATATAATAATTATTGCGCGTACGATCGCTCTTATTGAATGAGAATGTTTTGTCACTCCCAAAAAAGTAAGGTTCTAGCGGTGCCAAAGTGACGACGCATGTTTTCATGAATTAACTCCTTTTTCTGCGAAGAATTTAATGAATCTCAATACATGACTGATGCGATCAACGTAACGTTCACGCTCCTGGCGCATAGTAACTGCGGAAGAGCCATTAGTACTCGCCGCGCTATCAACCGCCCCTTCGTTAGTTAATATATCACGAATCTCTGTTCTATGACGATACAGATCTTTCACAAACTCTAAGTGGTCTTCTACCTTGTTTCCGTGATGCTCTGACGTGTCAAAAGTATTTTGAATTAAGTTACATGCGTGCTCCTCAGATGCATGCTCAATCGCAAACAGATGCTTTAACTCGTTAAAACGGTATACAAATGAATGCAATAGTTTTTCGCTACCCTCCGCCGCCTTCTCGTCATCGCGCAGCAGGGAACAGACTTCCTTGCTAATTTTCCCTAGGAGGGGACTGTCGTTCTTAAAGCCAATCGTCAGCGACTGCCCGCTTGCTTTTTCCAGGTGAATAGCCATTGTGTTTTTACCCTCTTGCCGCTTCGCAACGCCATCAAGCAAATCGAGCGACTGCTGGAATGCTTCTGCTAACGGGTACTTGTAATAGGCAATCGCTACGCCAAATGAAACCGATAGTTTGGTATCACTACCAGCGCCAACCACTTCATTAAACTTCTTATTAATATCCCTGCATACATCGATAAACGTTCTATCATGACCTGCGTTTGCAAGCGGCATTAGGCACTTAAAATCCTCGCCGCCAGCAAACAACACAACGCCGCCGAAGGACGTTATCAGATCTACTGCATCCCCGACGAAAGTGTAAATCCGTTCAGAGAACTCCATTACCTCACTTTCTTCTTTGCCCTCAACCGCTTTACCTGTACTATCGCCATCAAATGAAACAACAGCATAATAGCGGCTCGCTTTGCGGTCGCGGTGATTGATACGCCGTGCAATACTGCTAATATCAGCATATCCCCGATTTTCGTCTTTACTAAGCGCAAGCGGGTTATGGCGCTGCTCGACATCCATGAATCTCTCCTGGAACGGCTCGTTACGACGCTCATTGAAGATCTCATTGATATAATCATGCGCAAACTCCAACTGAGTGCCGGCATTTTCTTCAGCAACATCAAGCAACCGGTTTAGCCTTTTTACAGTTGGCTCTCCTCTTGCAGTGGAAGGCTGAATGACAAACTCTATATATAGCTCGCTTTCCACAAACTCATCACGTCCCAGATAGTCATCAGGCAATGCCTGGCGAACATCATTTTTGGTCTCACGAATACAATGTGCTATCCCTGTTTTAAGCTCATTTGCAGTTAAATCGGTTGTAATTTGAAAGAATGCGCGATCAGGATAACGCCCAATGCCGGCAAGATTTGAGCTCTCTTTCGTGATGCTTCTGCCTGTCTCGTCAAAGCCGAGATAGGGAAGTATAAGAAGGTCGCCATCTCCCTCGCCGTACGTTTGCATAACATGGGTCGCCAACTGCTTCATTGTATACGAGAAAATATAGCTGGCAGCCCAACTAGACACCGGTGCCGTAGCCTGTTGAAAAACTTTATAAATTGGTCCTATAGTGAACCCTACGCGATAGCAGCTCATAGCTATAGCTTCTTTCCTTTCTTAGCCTTCTTAAATACTATTTTGTTGGAGTGCTCCTGATTCTTATACGCCGTATTCTGGGTATTAGTACGCCGATAGTCACCATGAGAACCTCTATTCCGCGAAGATTGCTGTTTGCCGCTAGAAGATTCCGGCTGGTCAAGACCTTTTTCTTCAACAAATTGAACAAACTTCTCAAAAATATCATGATAGACATCAATCAGCGTGCCTTCCGGAGGATTCGGCGGCAGCGGGATAGAGAACTCCTTTTGTCCGTTTTCAGCAGTAAACGTGATAGGTTTACCAGCTAACATAGCGTAGCTTGCCATGCGCTGCTCGTCACAATAGTCAAAATCTAAAAACATATACACCGTATCGTATAGCACACGAAATGTAACAGGGGACTTGATACGCGAAATTGCATCCTGCCTATCGCGAGATCCAATCGTCCATGTAGCGATTTTGTCTTTGTGATCTTCTTTAACTTTGATTTCATTCGCCAATCCAAATAGCGCCTTGCCATATACTACGTCATCCACACCCAGATCGCTATGTTTACAGGCATACTTCTCGTTTTTAAAGCTTCTTTTATAAAGATTTGATACGGCATAGCCTTTCGCGCTTCCATTGCTATTCTGAGAAAAATACATATGAACAAAATTCTCTTTGCCCGATTTGAGACGCTTATACATCTTCCCTATAATTCTACAGACAGGTTCCCAATCATTCTGCTCCTTTCGGAGTACTCCTTCTCCCCCTTCTTCCAACTTAGCGCTATACACATAGTCACCATACACATAGCGAAGAACTTCCTCAAACAAATCATTTGCGGAGAGGTCTTGCAATAGTAACGGATTGGTCACGAACTCACCGAACCCCTTGTCTTGGCGCATACCAAAATTTGTACAGGCGAAGAACATGTCAATTGGAGTCAAATTTTTTACGATAGGCTTATTCATGAACGCAAGCAAGCTCTTATGAAACGATACAATCTGCCCCGAAAGCGGACGATTTTCCATGATAAACCTTGCCGCATCTTCGTGTACACCACCACTCCGCGCCTCATCGCCGCCCATGTTTGCCAAAAAGTTATATTTGTTTGAATAATCATTCTTACTGATTTCAAATTGCCGAGAGCTGTTAGCTTGCGGCGTGATCTGCATTTTATAGTCCAGCGCCTCAGTACGCTCTCCCGAGCTATCAACAATAAACCAGTCTTCCGGCATTGATTCATCCGTATGGCTGCGGCTATACATCTTCTTAAGGAATCGGTCTAGCTTAGGCTTCACCTCAGTCACTCTTATCGTCAGAGTAACGCATTCATTGTCATAATCAAAATGAGCAATAGGTGTAATTTGTGTTAGCGTAAACGTAATGCGTATTGACATGTAACCTCTCTTATACTCACTAATGTACGTATCTTAGTATAATACGGATACCGTAAGAATAGAAGACTAAATCATGCAACGTCTACGCGCTGCCTCTCGCTGCTTATTTCTTGCGCCTGCCGGTCGCACGAGGCTTATGAGACTTTCGCCGCGCTACAAACCACACAACGCCCATAATAGCAATCAACGCACCACCACCGGCCACAGCAACGACGACCTTACTGTTAGCCTCACCATGACACGCTGCATTCTCCACGCGTATAGTCGCCGTGTCTCCACGCGTACCGTTTTCCGTATAAATTTTCAGCTTATTCTCTAATACGTGCGAGCCGCATGACGCTACATCTACCGTCGCTTTAAATTGAACATAAGCATTACCTTGTGGTGCATAATTGCCAAGATTGAGTCCGGGAGCAGTCGTAAGATGATTCTCAGTATCAATCTTCTTCCATTTGCCGTTAGTGTGCCCGCTATACCACTCTACAGACCCGGGAACGATTGAGAGTCCTTTTGGCAAAATGTCATGGAAACTAACATTTTGCTGGATAACCGAACCTGTATTCTTATAAGACAGAGTAATGTCAACAGTATCGCCATGTTTAACGTTTATTGACTTTTGCCAATTATTTTTACCGGCTTCAGAAACCCTATTCTTTAGATCAAAGTCCGCACGGACAGCTGTAAATCGCATCAACAGATGACCCGAATACTGAGAACAGCCAGGCAACTTGCCGTCAAGCGCATAATACCCAAGCGGATGACCCTCTTTTGATAAAAGCTTGCTAACGTCTACTGTCCTACCATTGATTGGGTTATCTTTAGAACCGACGATTTTTCCACTACCGCCTATCGTCCTGATCGTTACATCTTCTTCACCAATAATTTCAACTTCATCCCAAACCTCTTTTGGGTTTGCGTTTGAAGCACCGACATACCCAATAACGTGCGCTTTTTCGCCTTTGCGAATTTCGGCAGGTATATTGACGCGCGCATAGGTATTTTCAGCAGTTAGATTAAGACTGGATTTTGCGTTGTTATGGTAGTAGAGAAATACTTCATACGTATGACCACTTGTAATTTTCACTGAATCTGCACTAAATGGCGCATTATCCGATACATCTCGCACCTGTACGAAGCGCGGCTCATATCCATAAGGATCGCTGTCTGTAATAGCATTCAGCGTAACATACGGTGCAGCATTCTGGCGAGTAAACGTTGCACGCTCAGGTCCGTATGCATGCGATATTGTTGATGTAAACACCGCGCCTGCAACCGCCGCTATAACCGCATGCACAACACTACAAGCAACTCTTCTCGTTATATTTAATCGTCCACTCATAGCTGACTCCTTACTCGCCACTTTACCTATTTCTTAATACTATACCACGAAGAGTCAATTCTACGTCCTTCCGCTAAAAAATGATAAACTATAGCTATGAACGTAAGATTTGCAACCGATAAAGAGCGAAATAATTGGGACGCGTTACTCAGCAGAAATCCAGATGGTGGAAATATATTTCAGTCCAAAGAGCTAACAGAATTTAAACAGCGATCCGGCTGGACGCCGCGTTTCCTTATCATTGAGAATTTTGATAAAAATAAATCACTCGCAATCGCAATCCAGGAGAAACGAATTTTTGGCCTCGGCACGCTTTGGTATGCGTGTAAAGGCCCCGGGATTACTAACGTAGCGCAGTTAGAGAAGATCATCAAACCCTTACAGACCTTCGCAAACCGTTATGGCGTCTTTGCTGTTAAGATGGAAAGTGAAATCCTTAAATCGCCGGAGACTATCGCAGAAATGAAGCAGCTTGGGCTTGAAATTGTTCGACCAATTCAGCCGAATTATTCAACGATTGTGCTCGATATTTCACCAACAAAAAGCGAAGAAGAGCTCTTACGCGCCATGCCAAAGAAGGGAGCAAAATACGCTATCAACCGCGCCCTCCGCGATGGCGTCATCGTAGAAGAAGTCCCTTGCACCAGCCAAAATGCGCATGCCTTTTACGACTTATGGGTCGAAACGGCACAGAGCGCCGGCTTTTATATCCATGGTTTTACGTATCACTATGAATTCTGGAAGACTTTTTGCGAAAACAATATGGGACAGCTATTCTTCGCCAAGTTTCAAGGTCAGATTGTCGCGGGCGCGTTTGCACTCTGTCTTGAAAAAAAATCAACTTACAAAGACGGCGCTAGCGTCCGTGTCCGCAAAGCTTATGGCGCATCGCACCTTTTACAGTGGCGTGTTATTCAGTGGGCGCGTAAGCGAGGGGTCACAACACATGACTTGTGCGGAGCGCCGCCAAGCGACCGTATCCACGACAAAACACACTTCCTGCATGGCGTTGGTCAATTCAAAACGAGCTTTTCAAAAAAGGTCACTGATTACGTTGGAGCGTTTGATCTCGTTATTAATGCACGAAAATATAGCGTATGGCGATCGCTTGCCGAACGATTACTGCTAAGGTTCTATCGAAATATTCTACGAAAAAACTGGTATTAACTTATCTCATATAATCCGTAGACGGTAAGGGAAAATAGACATCCTGATAACGATCAGCTTGCACTTTGTTTATAACAGTCTAGCTCCAACATTGCTCACCATAAAATTTCTACAATTCACTGATCTCCCCAAGATACTAACTGCTATAACCTCCATACTTATATTCGCACGTTCTTGTTGCCTCTGTTATAATATACCGTACTATGGCAACGAAACTTCCAACAGTTGCAATCATCGGACGGGCGAATGCTGGTAAAAGCTCGCTATTTAACCGCATTATGCGCGCGCAGCAGGCAATTGTTGCACGCGAAGCAGGAACAACGCGCGATAACGTCATTGGTAAAGCGCGCCACGGACAGCACACGTTCTGGCTAGTTGACACCGCCGGGCTTAAGCCTGCTGAAGACGAGTTTGAAGCCACAATCCAAGAACAAATCGCCGAAGCTGCCGATGCTGCCGACGTCATCCTTGTCGCCGCCGATAGTACTGAATATCCGAACGACGAAGACCGCCGCGTCGCCAAAACTGCCCTGAAAAGCCGCAAACCCGTCATATTATTACTAAATAAAACCGACCTGCGCGGCAGCCTGCCGGACAACGAATTCCGCCGTCTCGGTATCAAAACAATCATCCGCACCAGCGCAGAACATAACACCGGTATCCATGAGTTACTTGACGCCGTTTGTACTGAAATCCCAATCGTTCATGACAAGTCCGCAGGCGATAGCATAAAAGTTGCGCTCATTGGCCGCCCGAACGTCGGCAAGTCCAGTTTATTTAACACGCTCGCCGGCAAACAGCAGGCTATCGTTGCTAATGTCGCTGGTACAACGCGCGACCTTGGGCGTGTTACGCTCGGTTATCACGGGCATAAAATTGAGCTGATTGATACGGCAGGCATCCGCCGCCAGGGTAAACAAGCGGTCGGCATCGAAAAGTTCAGCGTTTTACGCAGTTTACAAGCCATTGAAGAAGCCGACATCTGCTTCCTATTAATGGACGTTAACGAACTCAATACCCAGCTTGACCAACGCCTTGCCGGACTTATTAACGACGCCGGCAAGGGGCTAGTGCTCGTCGTAAGCAAGTGGGACGCCGCAATGGGTAAGGATGCCTACACGCGCGACGTGCTTGCGCCGCGGATTACCAGCACTTTCGATTTCGTACCATGGGCGCCATTGATTTTCACAAGCAGCACGACAGGGCAGAATGTCACGAAATTATTCGACCTCGCACTTGATATTCAGGCGCGCCGCCAGCAATCCACCAAAACGCGCGTTCTCAACGATATGCTACAACGCGCTATTCAAGCACACCCGCCTGCCGGGCTTAAAAATTCACATCCGAAGCTGCGCTACATTGTTCATACTGATACCAATCCGCCGTGGTTCGTCGTTTACGGCAGCAACCTAAAATTTGTCCACTGGAGCTACAAACGCTATCTAGAACGACAGCTCCGCGACACCTACAACTACACCGGTACACCAATCAAACTCAGCTTCCGCGACGAAAAGCAGATCAAATCTAATCGTGAACGTGTTGCCAAAGGCTTAGAGCCAGTCACCAAGGCATATAAGCAAGCAAAAGAACACGAAAAACGTTAGAAAGGGTATCTCCTATAGCAGGGCATCATATTACTGCTATTGGCGACAGTCCCCACGAACCGATATGACGAGTCTCGTCAAGCAGAGGCTAGTATGCACTGTCTTATGATAAACCGACTTAACAGAAAAAATCATCGCATCATTTGCTATTAGAAATACGTTTCCTGTATGGACGTCTGATTCTGAGTATCGTCGCGAAACAGCCCACCTAAAGCCCCGCGCTTAATTCCAGTATTCTATCAGCCCTTACTACATACGATCTGACAGCAATTCCCGGTAGTCGCACTACCAGCAGAAACATCCTATTGACACCATCCAGTAAATTTGGAGTTATGCCGCAAGCGAAGGTTAGTCCTTCTATCAAGCTGCACCGTATCAACCAAAATAGGTAAGTATGCCATAACGGCTAATCCGCATAAGGGGATGCTCCGCGTGCTAGTTGATGTTTAGGTATCGTGATTATTATCGAGTTGGAGTAGGAGAAGTAAATATATTACTATTATAAAATGCTTCAATTACTTTAAAGATAAAAAGCTAAAAATGATTTTAGTGAACTTTTAGAAGAAAAACATCAAATAGGTTACTACAGCCTTTTATGTATTTGGGTGATATGAAAATAATTGAAAACGAAGCATATTACAAGTCTATATTATTGAAGCTATATGAAAAGTTTTTAAAAATAAGCGAGGAAATGTTGCATCTTGCTTTAGAAAAGTTATTTGTAGATTATATGAGGTGTTTTTTGGTAAATAATTATGAAGATATAATTTAACTATGGTAAAAGGGATAATTATATTTAATAACTACAGTAGTTTCTGGTCTTATCAAAATCGGCAAGACTGGAAATGACCAATTTGAAAATAGAATTAAAGAGAAACTAGGGTGGATAAAGTCCGGTGCAATATCGGCTAAACATCTTGGCTGCACAAAATAGGCGTAACAGCCATAAAACTGCTATACTAGAAGTCTAACTTTTGGGGGTCACGTCAGAAATTAAACTTAAATCTGATGGAGGATTTATTCCAGATGGGGAGTATGTATTAAATCGTAATATAAAATGTTTTGGAAAAGCAAATGGAAAAGCTACAGTTAAAGACGGAGTATTTACAGTATTAAAAGGAAGCCTTTGCGGTAATACTGGTAAAGGCTATGTGCCATCTATCAGAAGGAATGCAAAAATAAAAGATAATGTATTACAAGAAGATATTGTATGTATGAATCCATTGAGTGCTGGCTGGATAATTATTGGTAAATCTAATAACGGCTGGGTAGAATGGAAAGATTTACAAGGGAATCCTATTGAAAAAATATAGAAATAAAGAAAAGTAGTTGATATATAAGTTAGTTATTATAAAAAATAACGGGAGGAATGCTTATGCCAAATTTAAAAGCAAAAGAATATAAGAAATTTGAAGATATTAAGTATGTTAGAGAAGATGAAAGCGAATATTAGAGTGCAAGAGAGCTTGCCATTGTACTTGACTATGTTCAGTGGAGAAATTTTCAAAAAGTAATTGATAGAGCGATGATTGCTTGTGAGAATAGCAGACATGAAGTAGCATACGATTTTGCTGAGGTCAGCAAAATCGTGGAAGCAGGCGCTACAAGCAAGTCTATCAAAGACTATGAGCTTACAAGATATGCTTGCTATTTGATTGTTCAAAATGGCGATCCAAGAAAAGAAGTTATTGCACTAGGGCAAACCTATTTTGCTATACAGACATATAGGCAGGAAATAGCAGACCATTTTAATCAGCTTGATGAAGATAGAAGAAGGCTTGTTGTTCGTGGCGATATTAAACAATGGAATCAACTTTTGGTAGAGACAGCGCACGATGCAGGGGTTATAACGAACGAAGAATTTGCTATATTCCAGAATGCAGGATATATGGGATTATATGGTGGATTAGACGTAGAAGATATACATAACAGAAAAGGCTTAACTGCAAGACAAAAGATTTTAGATTATATGGGAAGCACTGAACTGATTGCTAATCTATTTAGAATATCCCAAACGGAAGAAAAGCTAAGAAAAGATAAGATTGAAGGTGCAGAAACAGCAACAAAAGTTCACTATTCAGTAGGAAAAGAAGTTAGAAGTGCTATTGAAAAAATTGGTGGAACTATGCCGGAAGATTTACCTGTTCCAGAGAAAAGCATTCAGCAGATAGAAAAAGAACAGATGAAGCGTCTAGAGGATAAGGCTAAAAAGGGTAAGTTGATGCTGGATGAGTAATGTTTGTTCGCAGAAAAGCATTCATACCGCAGCATCACCATTGACACTGTTTTGATATAGGCATAAAAATGCCTGATTTTAAAAACTTAATAGATACTGATAATATATCAAAGAAACAAATACGCTATGGTAATTATTGAGCGTGAATATATAACAACGTCTATTTGGTCGGTCTAGCCCAAACACGAGTCTGTAGGGGCAATTGCCCCATTTTGCACGCCATAACTAGCCTTCATCAAATTTACATAAGCCGATAATATGTTTACTCTCTTTGCTGTCAGGTATTATTTTATTGATCTTTTTACAGACATCATTGATTGTTAAATCTGCTATATTCGTTGTTATAACTATGGCTTGCAGAAATCTCGCTACTCTGTGCAATCTTGTATAAATAGACGGGCCAATAACTCTCTAATCGCGCGATAATCGCAGCTCTAGCTCTTTGCGCTCGCGCGTTAGCGTGCGGTAGCGCTTCAGGGCACGCATCAAATCATTGCATTGCTGCATATCAAAATCAAATACTTTCAAAAGCGCGTCATCAATCTCTTTTGCCGCCTTCTGCACATCTTTTAGCCCCGCCAATCCCGGCACAGAATCAAGATAAGCACTGCGAATACTGGCTGTTTTTTTCTCATATAATTCCAGCTTCTTCGTCGGGCTCCTACGTGCTGCTGCGCTCATCTTTTCGAGCGCTTTCTCGTATTCATGCCGCGCCGCCAACACCTCAATCAAATCAATCCCAAGACTAAACAAGCGTGCCACTAGGCCGTCGTGCAGCTGCTCAGTTGCAAACAATTCAGTATCAATGTTCGCCAGCCGCCGCCGTGCCGCACGCGCCAGTTGACGGATTTGCCAGTGCGCACATATATACTGAGCCACACGAACAAATACATTTGCATGCCGATCCACTACGGCGATATTCCGCTGCCGCGCTACCGTACGGTATAAATAATAACTCACAAACTTATCAATCGTATGCGCCACCGCCTGATCACCCGTGTCAACCAACGCTTGCGCTGTCCGGCGCGCGCGTTTGCGGCGGGCGCTATACACTGCGTTAACTAGCGCCTGGCGTTCGCATACCGTGCGGATTTCAATCAACGCCTGCGTGAGCTGTTTTACGCTTGCATCATCCGGCAAGAGCAACACGCGCGTCAACATCTTATCAAGCTTACCCGTCTGAACTGCCGCCGTTATGCGCTGTATACGCGCCATATACTGGTCGCGCCACGCTGTGTAAAAATCAAGTGTCGTCGCTTCGGGCGTTTTAAGCCTCTTAGCGATTCGGCGCTGCTGCCGCGCATAATTTGCATACGCCCGGCGCGCCTCAGCCCGAAACAAAAGCGGACGCGATTCGGCGCGCTTATCAAGCTCGCGCAACTGTACCGCATACACATCACAGAACTCAGGCATACGCGACCCGCACCTTTCGGAATGAGCACTCCATCACATCCTGCCACGATTTACCAGCCGCATTGTAACGGCGAACGGCACCGTCAATCGCAACCACGCGGACAAGCGCCGGGCTGTACGCCGTTTGGCGGCTATAGTACCGCAAATCTTCAACTGTCCAGCGCCGTCTAGCCGGGTAGCGCCGTTTAATCAACGCCGCCGCCTGGCGATAAAAATACGTCGGATCGGCGTACGGCGGCATATATTTATCAACTGTTAGACCCATGCCTTTCAGAATCCGCTGCACGTCGGCCATCGTCTGCATCGCGCTCGGCTGTGCCACAAGCAATGCATACACCTCTTTGCCGCTGCGAAAAAGCGTCGCATACGATCCAGTCCCCGTCTCAACATCGTCGCACAAAAACTCATCAACCGGCAAGTCAACATGAAACATTTCTGTCGTAATTCCTTTACATTCTTGGCGGCGGAACTGGTTGTACTCATCTTCGTGCTGCATCATGCTTACACTATACTATTTTAGTGACTAAAAGTCAATATTATAGTCATATACCTTACGCCAATCACACAGTTCTGTTATAGTAAAATTTATGAAACTAATCGTCGGTTTAGGCAATCCTGAGTCGCGCTACGACAACACGCGTCACAATGTTGGGTTCGCAATGCTTGATCAATACATAGCGGCACAGAAAATTACATGGCGCGAGCAAGTGAAATTTCACGCTATCACTGCTCATACGATAATCGGCAATGAAACAATCATACTTGCTAAGCCGACAACATACTACAATGATTGCGGTATCGCCGCACGCGCACTAATAGATTTCTACAAGCTATCGCACGACGATCTGCTGGTTATTCACGATGACATCGTACTTGACTTCGGCAAAGTGCGCATTCGGCGGGGCGGACAAGACGCTGGCAACAACGGCTTAAAGTCTCTCCATCGGTATATTGGGCAAGCGTTTTGGCACATTCGTATTGGCGCTGACAACCCGCGCCGGCGGCAAATTGGCGATATTGATTTTGTTTTGAGTGAATTTAACCGCAACGAAGCGCAGATACTAGCAGAGTGGACCGCGCCAACTGTCGCTCGTATCATTGACCAGTTTATCGCAGGCGCAATCAGCGCAACAAGCTACCGGCTACCGTAAGTAATACAAGAAGAAATCTATCATTACTCGCCAAACATCATCAACTGCGACGCAAATACGTCGTACGTCATTTCTTCGGCGCGATCGCCAATGAGTACGATTTTTAACGGTTCATCAGCGTGCGCCGTGCGCAGCTCTACATGGGTTGGCGTTGCCTCAATATGCCGACGCGCACCGCGGCGATCGGCAAACGCGCCTTTAAGTCGGCGCAGTCCATACGCTTGAACCAGTTCAGGCCACAGCGTTTCGTATGCCTTACCGTCCGCTTGCAGGCATGACGTGTCAATAACGCTATAGGTTGGGTTGTCTGGAATAGCCAGCTCGCCGTCATACTCATCAAAAAACGTCAATAACCCAGACGGCGTCGATAAACCTTTCGCGTCAAATCGTCCGTGCGGCGCACTGAGGACGCGCGCGTAGGGCAGGGCAGCACGCTCTTTGCAATAATCTCGCACCTCCGCTTCTGTCAGCAGATCTTCCTTTGTCACTAGCACGGTATCGGCAGCCTGCATCTCAAGCGCCTGCGCCGCGCTAACGCCACGCAAAATCTCATGCGCGTCAACAATATAAAAACTATGCGCCAGCTCATACCGCTTAAACACGCCAGCGCTTACCAATCGCTCGACTAGATTCATCGTCCGCGCTACGCCTGTCGCCTCAATAAACACCGGGGCAGGCGAGGAACGGCTAAAATCATACAGCATCCGCGTGAGCGCATGCGCCGACGAACAACAGACGCAGTCGCCCGCCAGCGTCGTAACAATGTCTGCTAAGCCCTCCAGCCGGTAGCCATCGACGTTTTCGTTCGCAAACTCATTTTCAATTACGCGCGAACCTGCAAACTCATCCAATCGCAGCAAAAACTCTAAGACGCTCGTCTTGCCCGCGCCCAGCGAACCATTCACTAGATAGAGCGGCAATGTATCGTTAACCGCACGCTCGTCATCAAACGCCGCGTTGATACTAAATTCCAGGTCGTTGTCGCGTTTTGCCATGAACCTCATTATACCCTAGAAAAACGGGAATAATTTAGTCAACGTCGTGCCACTTTTTTACGATGCCATTCTCGCGGTAGTACTCATGCTGCCGCCATTCCTGCATGAACGCCGAATCGTCTTCAATCGCTCCAATTCGAGAGAAGACTTGGCTAATAAGCATACCGTCAGGATACTGAGTGCGGTCATCAAGGGTTGGCTCGCCTTTGTCTCGCAAATAGTCGTTAAGAAATCGAAAGCGCTTCGTGCAGATATAACCCGGCCGCGCACAGTGCATCCGCAGGTCATGTAGCGTTCGAATTGGCTGCGGTTCGTCTGCATACGCCTCAAATTTATACATTAACCATATCAGCGGCGTTGCAAACGTCATTGCATCCGACAATTCAGCTTGCGCCTTTGTAAGCTCGCTTAACCGGCGCGTCAATTTGCCTACTGGCATCCCTTGCAGCTTTTGCTTCGCAAGCTGATGGCTGCACACGCGAATCTTGTCGCTATATTCTTTATAAGTATCGTATTGCTCTAGCAATACATCAACTGCCTGTCGCGCCGTCATTGTTGCATCTCCGCAAAAAATATATCGTGTGTAATCTCATGCGCTCGTTCGCCAATAATAACAATCTTGTTTTGTTGATCATCAGTTTCATTGCTGCGGAATTGGTGCGGCGTTGCTTCAATATGCCAGGACTGTATCTTGTTATGAATATCACCCTTAAGCCGTCGTAGGCCATACGCGCATTGCAGTTTTCGCCATACATCCTCAAGCAAATTCGGCGTTATGTCAGCCGCTGCCACGTCGATAACGCTATACGTCGAAGTATCCGCTCTTTGCGCGTCTTCGCCATATAGCATGGCACGCTCTAGCGCACGCGACGGCAATCGCAGCTTCGTCATATCAAACTTGCCAAAATGCATAGGAACAACATTCGTAAGACCGCGGTCACGCAGCAGCGCCTGCAGGTCGCGTGCTACCTCGCTAGGTAATCTATCAATCTTACTCAATAGCACGATATCTGCCGCCTGCGCTTCTCGCAGCATTGCCTCAGGCACACGCTCAACATCACACTCAAGCGCATCAAGCACATAAAACGACTGCTTAAGCTCATAATGCTTGATCATGTCTGCTACAATGAGCTGTTCAATAAGCCTTAACGAATTCGCTACACCCGTCGACTCAATGATCACCGGCGCAGTTGAAGAGGAGAATGCGCGCAGCAAAGAAATAAGTTCATCGCTGCTACTGCAGCAAATACATGAACCTGCAATTGTTGCCACCTCGTCAGCATGCCTTGCAACAAGCGCCGAATCAACGCTTTCAGCGGCAAACTCATTTTCAATCACGCGCGCGCCAGAATATTGCTCTTGTTGCAGCAAGTATTGCAATAATGTTGTCTTGCCTGCACCGAGCGCGCCATTAACTAAATATAGTGCTCTGCTATCCTTCATCGCATTCCTTTCTATACACGAACACTGAATTAATGACTTCATCTGTTGGATGGTATTCTTCCTGCAATACAACATGCGTAATTTCACTTGCGGCAAACGCCGGATAAAGTAGCTCCCGCGAACCGCGCGCGCTCCGCACTACCACCCGACCATCAGGCGTAAGACTTGGTAAAATATGATCAACAATACGCTGCTTATCAGCAACCGATTGTCCAGCCAGACCGGCTATATATACCACATCGTAGAAGTTAACCGGTAGATCAACCGACCGCCCATCGCCGCATACGAAACTGCATGGCCACTGGAGCGCCTGCGCTAGCTGTTTTGCTAGATCTACCGCTGCCTTGCATGAATCAATGTGGGTGATCTTAGCACCTGTTATCCGGTACAGCCACCATGCCGTCAACGGCAACGAACCGCTGCCGATAATTGCAACACGAGATTGTTTACCGAGATATACGCCAGACCGTTCAATCAATTGAATCTCGCGTGTCGTCAACGCACGATAGTTATCTTGATAGGGGAATTCTTTCACCGCTTTTAGCGAATCATCTGCTCGAATGATTTTTTGCGCCCAAAACCGCTCCAGTTTCCCCTCAGCTTCCGAACAGCGGCATTGCAAATCATGCAGCAATGCCGCATCGTCAACGTGCCACTGCGGATGCATAATAACCGCTTCAACGAGCTTTGAGAATGCTTGATTAACTTCTGGCGATGGCGCTAACTGCGGTAATCCCATCACTTGTTTAATTACTGTATCCATACGCAGCCAGTATGCACTGTCTATACAATTACTGCAAATTTGTTGCAATTTATGTTGCAATTACCAAAATCGAACCAACAAAAAAGCGCCAGGTAAGGGTGGGCATCACCTGGCGCCATACTGCCCTTCGTCCCACCCGTCTTGGGTATACGTGATCCACCTCACACATACTGGTGATCCGCTGGACAAAGGGGTTAGTAAACGCACAAAGCTGTCTGTAGCGGCGGTCATAGTGGAGGGTAGGTTACTAATGACCACACTTTATGCGCTACCTAACAGAGAATCCACCATAATGGCGAATTCTGTTATTAGAATAGGGGGTATAAGGTACTTGATTTCTCTCTTCCGAGTCAATCAATCACTTCCAATATTAGCACACAGTTGACAAAGTGTCAATACCTTTTACAGAAATTTGTATTAAAATCAATAAAATCGTACTAAATGACACTACCAGCCTCCAGAGCTTGCATCATAGCATAGTGCTACCCACTAGCGCGAATTTAGTATCGGATTGACGTTTTCAGGCAGGTCATCGCCTGGCATTTTCGCATCCTTGCACCGGTTGCAAATGTTGCAAATTCGAAGCGAACGGATATCGGTCACGGAACAGGGAGCTGAGGAATTATAGTAAGAAAGGACGATTCCGTATATGCCTTGCTAATGTATGATACACTATTAACGAAACAAGCTAGCTTTAGGCTATCTCCACTTACGTTGGAGTAATAGGAGGAGTAATAGGAGTAGTAGGAGTAGCACTATCAGAATAGCAATGAAAGCTTCAGAG
>ERZ773035.1021-NODE-1021-length-21118-cov-19.663106_pt1 | contig 21118 bp, 18 predicted proteins | sample MGYA00511487_ERZ773035 | MGnify/ENA primary metagenome ERZ773035 (study PRJEB29015, sample SAMEA2737985) | human oral metagenome | biome: human oral; feature: human-associated habitat; material: dental | place: China | collected 2024 ...
TTTATATATACCTAATAAGATGTATCTATCCATTTAACGGAAGAACCACTTTTTTCAAGCGATGCGACGTGTAGAGAAACTTGCCATCGGGACTAATATGTATGTCCGCACTACCTCGTCCGCCGCCTTCGTCTGCCATTAGCGTTTGTATTTCGGTTAATTTGCCGTCGTTATAACGCATAACCACGCACGTTCCGCCCAATTCGTTGATGAGATAGAGATGCTTTCCGCCCTTGTCGAAAGCGATATGGCGCGGTCCTTCGCCGCGTTTTACCTCGTAGGCCACGTGGGGGTTGGTTAAGATTTCTTTTCCGTTGGGGGCGAAATCAAACCTGTGTATGCGATCGTTACCCAAGTCGGTGGCCAAGAAATACTTGCCGTCGGGCGTGGGAAGTCCACAATGGATGTGTGAAACGGCTGCCGAATCACGTCCGCTAAATCGCTTTTGTTGGGCTGTTCCGTGCAGTCTGCCTTGCTTGTCGAGCTTAAAGGCACTGATGTCGCCACCCGAATAGTTGGCCGTTATAAGGCAATGCCCATCGGTGTAGAGGTTGCAAGGGTCGCTACCTGGGCGATTTTTGGGTCGCCGAGCCTGTCGCCGGCCTTGGTTGAGACGAAAGTGGGGTTTGAAAGACGCCCCGTTTTCGGGTTATAGTCAAAGCTATACGCTCCTTGTCGACCATCGTTGAACTCGCTCACGGCATATAGTCGGTTGCCGTTTGGCGACAAAACCACGAACGAGGGATTGTCTGCCTTGACCGAAGAACGAAGTGAGAAGTGTCCCGTTTCTTGGTTGAAGTGGAACACATAGATGCCTTCCGAAGGGCTATCTTCGGTGTAAGTGCCAACAAAGAGGGTGAGCTGTGCAGACGGTTTGCCTTTGGCGAAACCGCAAAGCGACAATGCCGAGAGGACGAGGGAAAGCAAAGGACGGGGATGGAGCATGAGAATGGTGAATAGTGTGGGTTTGAAATGTGGTTGCAGTGGAGAGCCTAATGCTGCTTTTGCACTGCTAAAACGAAAGGCGGAGCGTGGGGAAACACTCGTTGCCCGCTTAATAATGGGTGGCGAAAGCGCAGGCAAAGCGTTTCGCCTTTGGGCTGTTTGACCTGCGATGGCGTTTGGGCAAGGTGCCAATTGGCATTGCCGAACGCCTGTGTAGGCGGCTTACTCGATGATTTCGCTCAGTGGTTGAAGAACAAATTGTCGTTCGTTCATGTGTGGGTGCGGTATCACGAGGTCGGGCTCGTTCACGTGTAGGTCGTCGTAAAGCAAGATGTCGATGTCTATTGGGCGGTCATGGTACTGCCCGTCAGTGCTTTTTTGGGTGCGGCCCAGTGTGCGTTCGATGTCTTGTGTGGCCTTCAACACCTCTCTTGGCGAGAGTGATGTTTGGCTACATACGGCTGCATTGATGAAGGTGTTGGCCGAGCTGAACCCCCAAGGGGCGGTTTCGAGCAGAGCCGATTGGCGCACAACGGGGCCAATCAGCTCTGATATCTGTTGGATGGCTAGCTTGATATTGCTTTCGCGGTCGCCCAAGTTAGCCCCAAGACTCATGTAAACCTTATGTTCGCGCACGGCTGTTAGTCGTTGAGAATGAGCAATGCGTCGCCAAAGCAGCCAAACTTATACTCGTTTTCCACCGCCAGGCGATAGGCCTCCATCACAAGATCGTAGCCGCCAAATGCTGCTGTCGACATCAACAAAGTGGAGAGGGGGTGGTAGAAGTTGGCCATCATCGTATCGGCCAGCCCGAAGTCGTAGGGCGGGAAGATAAAGCGGTTGGTCCATCCCGTGTATTCTTTCAGCATCCCATCGGTGCCAACAGCCGTCTCGGTGGCTTTCACCACGCTCGTTCCGATGGCGCAAACACGTCTGCCTTCTGCTTTGGTCTTATTCACGATGGCGCATGCCTCTGCCCCGATGTGCATTGATTCTGAATCAACTTTGTGTTTGGTTAGGTCTTCTACTTCAATGTCGTGGAAGTTGCCCAATCCGCAATGCAGCGTGATGAAAGCCGAGTTGATGCCGCGAATTTCCATTCGTTTAAGCAGTTCGCGACTGAAATGCAGTCCTGTTGCAGGTGCGGTTACGGCTCCTTCGTTGGCTGCGTAGATGGTTTGGAAGTCTTCCATGTCTTCTTCCGTGGCGTGGTGGTTCTCGCGTTTGTCGATAATGTAGCGTGGCAGGGGCGATTCGCCGAGGGCGAAGAGCGAGCGTTTGAACTCATCGTGGTCGCAGTCGTAGAGAAAGCGCAGTGTGCGTCCGCGGCTCGTTGTGTTGTCAATCACCTCGGCCACCATTGTTCCGCTGTCGTCGAAGAATAGCTTGTTGCCAATACGTATTTTGCGCGCAGGCTCCACCAAAACATCCCAAAGGCGCATTTCTTGGTTGAGTTCGCGTAGCAAGAACACCTCAATCTTGGCATCGGTCTTCTCCTTCATGCCGTATAGGCGTGCTGGGAACACCTTGGTATCGTTGAAAATAAACGTGTCGCCTTCGTCGAAATAGTCAATCACGTCGCGGAATTGCAGGAAGTCGCCCTTTACTGGCTTTCCTTTTTTGTCTTTACGAAAGAGGTCGATGGTGCCCGACTTCTTGTGGAGTACCATCAGTCGGCATTCGTCACGGCGTGTCAGTCGCGACATTTCTTTTTCTCCCTTTTCGTTTTTTATCTCGTGATACACGCTGTTGGGATACAGGGCGATTAGCTCTTGCGGCAGCTTGAAGTTGAATTGTGATAGCTTCATGTTGATGTTTTATATTGTGGAGGGGTTGTTACTTAATGAGTTGGTGAGTTGGTGGGTTGATGGGTTGGTGAGTTGATGAGTTGATGAGTTGGTAAGTTGGTAAGTTGGTGAGTTGATGAGTTGGTAAGTTGATGAGTTGGTAATTTGATGAGTTGACAAGTTCACAAGTTGGTGAGTTTACAAATCTGTTTCGCTCTCAGCAACTATGTTGTTGGCTATACTCCTGACTACATCTTCTTAGTACTTCTTACTACTCTACTCCTTACTGCCTTACTACTTATTACTCTACTCCTTATTCTCTTTCTCCTAAGAAATGGTGCTCTCGATATCTTGTTGGTCGAGCCATTCCTTAAAGGAATCCAGTTGCAGGCAGTTCTCTACGCGCACATCGCCCACCCTTGTACGGCGCAAGGCGGTGAGATATGCGCCACTTTGCAGTGCTCGTCCCACGTCGCGCGCCAAAGCTCTGATGTATGTTCCCTTGCCGCACACCACACGGATGGTGAGTTGCATTTGGCTTGGGTCGAAGTTCAGCACCTCTATTTCGTCTATTCGTAGTGTCTTAGGTGTCAGTTCCACGTCTTTTCCTTTTCGTCTAAGGTCGTAGGCGCGGTCGCCGTTCACCTTTACGGCACTGTATGTTGGCGGAACTTGTTGTATCTCGCCCACAAACTGTTGTAGGGCGTTGTCGATAGCCTCGCGAGTGATATGGCCTGTCTCGAAAGTCTCGTTAACGGGATGTTCCATATCGTAGCTAGGCGTGGTAGCACCCAGTTGCAGTGTGGCCACATACTCTTTGGTATGGGCTTGCAGCTCGGCAATACGTTTTGTAGCCTTGCCTGTGCACAGCACCAATACGCCCGTTGCCAAAGGGTCGAGTGTTCCTGCGTGTCCAATCTTTACGCGCTTAACGCCAAGACGTCGCGACAACAAGTACCTAACGCGAGCCAACGCCCCGAAAGAAGTAATCTCGTAGGGCTTGTCGATGCAGATAATCTCGCCTTCTTGGATGTTCATTAGTCTACCATTGCTAGTGAATTACCTGCGAGCAGCCACGCTAAGATGGCACCACCCACGATGATGCGGTACACGCCAAAGGCGCGGAACCCATATTTGGTGAGGTAGGCGATGAAGGCTTTGATGGCAACGAGTGCCACAACGAAGGCCACCACACTGCCTAGAAGCAATGTTCCCACATGACTGGCAAGCATAGAATAGTCGCCAATCTTGTGCATGTGGAGGAAAAGTTTCAGCAAATCGAGGCACGTTGCGGCGAACATGGTAGGCACGGCTAGGAAGAACGAGAACTCGGCAGCATCTTTTCGCGTGAGCTTTTGTGTCATACCGCCCACGATTGTGGCCATCGAACGCGATACACCAGGTAACATAGCCAGGCATTGGAATACGCCGATGGCGAACGCACGGCGTGTGGTGAGCTTTGTTTCGGGCGAACCGTTTCCGAAAAGCTTATCGCAAAACAGCATGAACACGCCGCCCACAACGAGCATAACGGCCACCACCATCACATTTCCCAACAAGGCATCGATGTACTTGTTGCAAAGTCCGCCGATAATCATGGCAGGGATGAAGGCGATGAGCAGCTTATAGTAGAAGTCCCATTTGCGCAATGTCCGTTGAACGGGCGTCAGTCTTTCGGGTGGAGTGGAGTGGTCGAGCCTAAAAAAGCGTTTCCAATACAGCACCACCACCGCCAGGATGGCGCCAAACTGAATGATAACGTCGAAGGCTTTCACAAACTCGTCGCTCTCGATGCCCAACAGGGCTTGTGTAATAATCATGTGGCCCGTAGACGATACGGGGAGAAACTCGGTGAGTCCCTCCACGATGGCCACGATAATGGTTTGCAGTATGTCCATGTCGTGTTACGCTTCTTGTTGCTCTTCTTGCTGCTCTTTCGGGTCTTTGGGTTTGCGTATCACTGCATAGATGATGGAAATGAAACCAAGAAAGCACACCACGGGGGCGACTTTAATGCGCGTGGCACTGAAAATGTCGGGGTTAAAGGCTGTCTCGGTAGAGCCAGGGCCACTCATCAGTATTAGGCCCAGCAGCACTACTGCCATGCCCACGGCCAACAAGATGAAGTTCATCTTGTCGAAAGCGAAGTTCTTTTTATCCATGTTTGTTGTATTCGTATTTGTGTGTTGGCTTCGCCGCTCGTGTGTTGGCGTTGTGCGGTTGCGGCCTCAACATTGATGTTGCGATGTTTGTTTACACCATATTATATGTCGTGTGTTGTCCGTTAGGCGGATGTGTGTCTGCCTTGTTCGGTCGATGCACTCCTTTATTATATATGGTGGCGATTGCTCAAAGCAAAGTGTCGGCCGTTCCTTTCGGTCGAATTACACCTTATTATATATAGGCGGTGTGTGCTTTACCTTGCAATCTACTATATCTTATACAGCTCGCCCGCCTTCATTCGCAAGAATCGGTTCACCGAAATGTATGCGCAGATGGCGGTGATGAAGATGCCGAAGAGCAGTACGGCACAGGCTGTAATGGCCAAAACCTGCCAAGTGATGATGCTCAGCATATTTTCTTGGTAGCGATAAAGCCCATATACGCAGCCTGCCAGCACCACTATGGCCAGCAAGGCAGCCACGATGCCCACGCCAACGGCTTGCTTGATGAAGGGTCGACGGATGAATCCCCACGACGCACCAACAAGTTTCATGGTGTGTATGGAGAAACGGCGAGCGTAGATGCCCAAGCGAACGGTGTTGTTGATGAGCGAGAACGACACGAAGGTGAGCAGTGCGGCCAGTGCCAACAGCACCAAAGATATTTTGCTTAGGGTGCTGTTAACGTCCTCAACCAGTTCGTGTTGGTAAGTAATGTCGGCCACCTTGGGATAGGCTTTGAGCTCTTTCGAAATCCAATTAAGCGAGTCGTTGTTGGCGTAATCACCTTTAAGGGTTAGCTCGATGGATGCCAGGAACGGGTTGTCGCCCCCAACAAATTCGCTGGGGTCGCTGCCCATAGCGGCCGTTTGTTCTTTAAGGGCCTGCTCTTTACTGATGAAGGAGAGGCTCTTTATGTACGGGCGCGCCTGCAAACGTGTGCAAAGGCGTTGCGCTTCGGGGTTTGTTAGGTCTTGGTCGAGCATCATGGTAACTACGAGGTTCTCCTTTACGTAGTTGGTAAGGTTACGTGTGCTGAATACCGAGAGCACTATTATGCCCAGTAAAATAAGCACCAGTGCGGTGCTTATGCATAGCGTTATTACCTGCAACCCGTAGCGGCTGCGGGCTTTGTTGTGTTTCTTTCTCATTTTAAAATGGCACTATTACACCGAATTTCCTGCAAAGGAACGAAAAAATCTCTAATTACACAACGTTTTTAACGCTTATTAGCGAAGTTGGGGTGTTGGGATGGGTGTGAGATGGGGTAGGTACATTGGGCTGGCTGCATCTAAGATTTGCCAGAGAAGGTTGTTGGGAAGAGCAAAAAATAATTGCGGTAGCTAGAAAAAAGTTTTAAATCTGTTTGCTTTAATCTTTGGCGGTAGGCTAAAAATCTGTAATCTTACATTTGTTATCTTAGTCGGTCGTCCTACTGATGTAGTCGCGGGTGCCACGAACAGTGTCTATCGATGAAGTTGTATCGACTTTTTCTCTTTCTTATATCTGTACATCCCGAGTCAAAGTGCACGGCACTATTGGACTCTTTTGGACGTTTTCTTAGGGAAGTTTACCGGTTGCTTGAGCGAAAAGTGTTATCTTTGCCATTGGAAGTAGGCGAGTTGATATTCATTGCTAAGGTAATATTTTTTCTTGGCATTACTTCTTTTTAGTAAAAGCGTTTAGGCAACAATGAATTAAACAAGCTGTATTCATACAAAAGGAGGAGACCATTAGAAGATGGAAGAGGTGTACTATTTAAAAGAGATTGAAAGAATAAAATCTATTTTACAAGATTATTATAACAAAGATTTTAATTCAGATGAGGAGGACTTTTATGTAAACAAATCCAATAAAGAACTAATAGAGCAACTAATTGTTAGGGTAAAACGTGATGATGCAATACCTGTTTCCAACAAAAGTCCCCTAATCAAGGAGGCACTTGTACTCCTAGCAAAGAATACTGGGTGCGCAGAGGATGAGGCTATTTCTGAAGAAATATTAAATCGATTATTTGTTACGCAGACAATCGTGCAGCAGGATATTGAGTATTACTCTAAGCTAAAGTCTACCAGAAGATGGATTTAATTTTAAATTCGCCAGCAGTCTCCACACCGGCAAGGCGAGCGGATGGGCTGCACAAATCCTCTGAAATGTCCGCACGGTGGTATGTGCAGAATAATTGTGTCTTTGTCGCACCGCTCGACAGCGACAAGTAAAAAATGAAAGTTGGAAATACTCTCCGCGCTTTCGGCACAAAGTGGCGGTATGACTGACAGGACTACGAGTAGAAATAACTAAAAGGAGGACACATGAAAAAGGAAGTATATGAAGCCGTCTTGACTTTTAATATTTCTATAAACAGAGATGGGCTTGTTGCCTTTGTGATGCCAACACAAGATAAACACTCATCATATACGAAGTTCAAGACTAATCAACCCGCTGGCTTATAAACTCATCAATAACCAACAACTCCCGAATACATCAACTCGTCAACTTACAAACTAAAGAAATCATAAGCTTATAATCTCACCAACTCACCTGCTCATCAACTCACCAACTCGCCAACTCACCAACTCACCAGTTCGTCAACTTACCAACTTGCCAACTCATAAACTTATAATCTCACCAACTCAAAAACTTAAATCGTTATTTTTTATTTTTACAAAACGGCTTTAGTTTTCGCTCCGTTCTAGCGAAAATATAGGTTGAAAAGTAGGTAAAAAGGCACTATTTCTAGTTTTTCACTCCTTCCAGCTTGTCGTTTTTTAAGAAGAATATCTGCGTTTTGCACCATTTAGCCTTTCTAGTTTGGTTGCCGGCTCGTATTTTTCAACCCCCAAAAACCCACTTTTTACCCCTAAAATCCCACTTTTTAACGACTATTTTGCCCTTTTCGGCCATGTGTTTCATGGTTTTAAAAGGTTTGTTTATACTATTCGCAGTGTATATTTATTCTTATCAACTCGCATTTTGCGGCAAATCGCACTGCGTTTAGCACCATTTTACCTTGCATTTAGCGGCAAAACGCACTCCATTTTGCCGCAAAACGCACTGCATTTAGCGGCATGTTGCACTGCGTTTTGCACCAAAACGCACTCCGTTTAGCACCAAATAGCCCCGAAACAGGTGCAAATGGCAGTCCTTTCAAATAAATATTCATTTTGTCTACGTTTACAACTAACCCCTTTTTACATCAAAACGAACCTTCGCGAGAATCGATTTTTTGCGGCAAGGTGAGCGATTGGTGACCTGCGGGGGTACTCATAATGTTAAAAATTATGCCGAAAAGTAGACAAAAGGCGTGTTGGCGAGTTAATGAGTTGAGGGGGTTAACGAGTTGGATAGTTAGCAAGTGGAGGTTGCGGCGGCAAGTTAATCAGTTGGTAAGTTGACCAGTTGACGGCTTGCGAGTTGGGCTGTTATAGTGAAACAGAAATGGATTTGGAAAGCCATAGGTGCATCGTAAACAAGCAAAACGTGCTCCTTTTCCTCTGCGTAAGGGGTTATGGATGCCATGCTACGCACGTCTTACATTCGTCTAACAGGCATTTTCCAAAAGCAATTCTGTTTGACCCTAACAAGTTTAATGGTTCACAAGTTAACAAGTAGACTGGTTACAAGTGGCTTGTTGGCAAGTTTACGAGTTGGTTTGTTGACACGTTAATAAGCTGATAAGCTAACATGGGGTTAGATTTTAAGTGATTGATGGCGTGGTATGGCACTCGTTTTGCGCCAGCCAAGGCAAAAATGGAAGTGAATGGTGTGCAATGTTTGCCAAAATAGGATTTGAAACGCGAGGGCTTGGCTGTTTGAAAAGGTTGGCTGTAAGGCAAATGGCGATTTAGTTTGTGGGTAGTTGTGCGTTGCGGACGCGGTGCTAATTGTTCTTTTTTCGTTCCTCAAAAGTGCGTTTTGCCTTTCCACTTCGCTCAAAGCTCCGTGTCGGCGATTTCCAATTCTCGCCATGACAATGTCCGAGCAAGCTCGACATTGTTCATTTGGCTTAACGAAAACGTTCAAAATGGAAAATAATGGCGGAGAAAATCTTACGGAAGTTTTCCATTTTAGTAAACTGTTGCGTTGTGATTGTTGGCTGATGTGGCGTTGTTTGGCGCATATTTGTTATACAACTTTTGTGTTGCATCTTTACTTTTGGCCTTACTTTGGCGGCAATGTCAAAGTGAGATGTCTCCTGTTAAGTACTTGATTTGTATTTGTTTAGGATCTATTTTTCGTTCGGAATGATACACTTTACATCGAGGTGTGAATATGTTTGTACGAAAGTTAACCTTTGTTTATGTGGCAATTGTTTGTAGTTCGTAATCTCCACAAATAGAGAATGTTTGAGAATAGTGCGTGTACAATTCTGAAAATTCGGAGTAAAGGCGTTTGATAATATCAAAAATAGTTTGTAGCTTTGCAAAAGAAAATAGAGGTTTAGTAATGGAAAATAATAAAACTTATTCATACGAAGAGGCTTTTGCGGCCGCTTTAGATTATTTCGCCGGTGACGAGCTGGCGGCGAGAGTTTGGGTAAACAAGTACGCCATGAAGGATAGCTTCGGTAACATTTACGAGAAATCGCCCGAAGACATGCACTGGCGCATCGCCAATGAGATAGCGCGCATCGAGGGGAAATACCCCAACCCGCTCTCTGCACAAGAAGTCTACGAACTGCTCGACCACTTCCGTTACATCGTTCCTGCTGGTAGCCCGATGACAGGTATCGGCAATGGCTACCAGGTAGCATCGCTAAGCAACTGCTTTGTGGTGGGACTTGAAGGCGATGCCGACTCGTATGGGGCTATCCTGCGCATCGACGAAGAACAGGTGCAGCTGATGAAACGCCGCGGTGGCGTGGGGCACGACCTCTCGCACATACGTCCCAAGGGTTCGCCCGTAAACAATTCGGCACTTACATCTACGGGTCTTGTGCCGTTTATGGAACGTTATAGCAACTCTACACGCGAGGTGGCACAAGACGGAAGGCGCGGCGCGCTGATGCTGTCGGTTAGCATTAAGCATCCCGACAGCGAGGCCTTTATCGATGCGAAAATGACCGAAGGTAAGGTTACGGGCGCAAATGTGTCGGTAAAAATAGACGATAGCTTTATGCAAGCGGCCGTAGACGATAAGCCATACGTGCAGCAGTTCCCCATCGAAGGCGACAATCCAGAGGTGAAGAAGGAGATTTCGGCCAAGACGTTGTGGGAGAAAATCGTGCATAACGCATGGCAGAGTGCAGAACCTGGCGTGCTTTTCTGGGACACCATACTGCGCGAAAGTATCCCCGACTGCTATGCCGACCTGGGTTTTCGCACGGTTAGCACCAACCCTTGTGGCGAAATTCCGCTCTGTCCGTACGACAGCTGCCGTCTGCTTTGCGTAAACTTGTTTAGCTATGTGGTTAATCCGTTTACCAAAGAGGCCTATTTCGACTTCGACAAGTTTGCCAAACACGTGGCTGTCGCCCAGCGAATAATGGACGACATTGTGGATTTGGAACTCGAAAAGATAGACCTCATCATGGAGAAGATAAAAGACGACCCGCAAAGTGATGAGGTGAAGGGCGCAGAATACTACCTTTGGGAGAAGATTAAGCGCAAAAGTAGCATGGGAAGGCGCACGGGCGTGGGCATAACAGCCGAAGGCGACATGATTGCCGCTTTGGGTTTGCGTTACGGAACGCAAGAGGCCACCGACGTAAGCGTAAGTGTGCACAGGTGTTTGGCACTGGCCGCCTATCGTTCTTCGGTGGTTATGGCTAAGGAACGTGGGGCTTTCGAGATATTCGATGCCAAGCGCGAGGCCGCCAATCCCTTTATTTTGCGCCTGAAAGAGGCCGACCAGTCGCTTTACGACGACATGGTGGCTTACGGTAGGCGTAACATTGCCTGCCTAACTATCGCTCCCACGGGCACAACTAGCTTGATGACGCAGACAACGAGCGGTATCGAACCTGTGTTTATGCCTGTGTACAAACGCCGTAGGAAGGTAAATCCCAATGATACAGACGTGCATGTAGACTTTGTTGACGAGGTGGGCGACAGCTTTGAAGAGTATATTGTGTACCATAAGAAGTTTATGGACTGGATGAAGGCTAACGGCTTTGATACCGAAAAGCGATATACACAAGAAGAAATAGATGCCATCGTGGAACAATCTCCTTATTATAAGGCCACGGCAAACGATGTGGACTGGCTGATGAAGGTGAGGATGCAGGGTGAAATACAGAAGTGGGTGGACCACTCTATCAGCGTAACGGTGAACTTGCCCAACGATGTTGATGAGGCTTTGGTTAACCGCTTGTATGTAGAGGCATGGCGTTCGGGCTGCAAGGGCTGTACGATTTATCGCGACGGAAGCCGTTCGGGCGTGATGATTTCTGTGTCGAAGAAAGACAAGAAGAAAGAGGATAAGCAAGAAGAACAGCCCATCGTGCCTTGCAAGCAGCCCGAAGTGACCGAAGTTAGGCCCAAGGAGTTGGCCTGCGATGTTGTTCGTTTCCAAAACAATAAGGAGAAATGGGTGGCCTTTGTGGGCTTGCTCAATGGTTATCCCTACGAGATTTTCACGGGCTTGCAAGACGATGACGAGGGTATTGCCCTGCCTAAGTCGGTTACGAAGGGTAAAATTATCAAGAATATAGGTCCCGATGGTCGCAGTCGTTACGACTTCCAGTTTGAGAACAAGCGTGGATACAAAACTACGGTTGAGGGCTTGAGCGAGAAGTTTAACCCCGAATATTGGAACTATGCCAAGCTTATATCTGGTGTTTTGCGCTATCGCATGCCCATCGACCACGTGATAAAGCTGGTGGGTTCGCTGCAATTGAAGAGCGAAAGCATCAATACTTGGAAGATTGGTGTTGAGCGCGCCTTGAAGAAATACATTACCGATGGCACCGAGGCAACGGGTATGAAGTGTCCCTCTTGCGGACAAGAGTCGCTCGTTTACCAAGAAGGTTGCCTTATCTGCAAGAACTGTGGCGCATCGCGCTGCGGATAAATTACGCATTTCCTTGCTCCACTTCGTAGCCTTATGGCTGCGGGGTGGGGCGTATCTTTTGTTTAGTGGTAAGGAGTAGGGTAGTAAGGAGTACGTAGTGTTTTCAGAGTAGTAAGGAGTTAAGCGAGTGAGGAGTTAAGGAGTTATGGAGTTAAGGAGTGAAGCCAAATGTTTAGGTGGTGTTAGGCTAATAGGATAATTCTGACCAGTCTGACCAGTCTGACTTGTCCGAAAGCTAGAAAGAACTAGAAACCTAGAAACCGCTAGACACCTTTAAAGGCGTTAGCCATTTTTTCACCCTTTCACCCTTTCACCTTTAAAGGCGTTTGCCATCTTTTCACCCTTTCACCCTTTCACCTTTTCACCTTTTCACTCTTTCACCTTTTCACCTTTTCACCCTTTCACCTTTCCCTTCTTTTCACCTTTATCAATGGCAGAAAGCCACCTCTTCGCCACGATATTGAGCATCGAACGTGCCGTCTTCATCGAGCAATAAGTGTCCGTTGCAGATGGTTTGCACCACTCGCCAACGGAACTTCTCGCCCTCCATCGGACTCCATTTGCACTTACTTTGCACACAATCCTTCGTCACTGTCCACGGTTCGCCACGGCGCACGATGGCTAAATCGGCCTTATAGCCGGGCTTAATAAAGCCACGTTTGCTAACAGCGAACAAGCGTGCAGGCGCATGGCACATCAGTTCTACCATCCTTTCTATCGTCAGCACGCCCTTTTCGCAAAGTTCGAGCATGGCAGGCAGCGAGAATTGCACCATCGGCATGCCCGAAGCAGCCTTCGCACAGCCGCCAATCTTGTCCGAAACGAGATGTGGAGCGTGGTCGGTTGCAACAACAGAGATGCGCCCATCGGTCAAAGCCGCACGCAAAGCATCGCGGTCGGCACTGGTCTTTACGGCAGGGTTGCATTTTATTTGTGTGCCACGAGTGCGATAATCGGCATCGCAGAACCACAAATGAGCAATTACCGCCTCGGCCGTGATACGCGGATTGGGGCCGAAGAGCGACAGTTCGCGTGCCGTTGTGAGGTGTGCCACATGCAGTTGCGCCCCGTATTTGGTGGCCAACTCCACAGCTAAGGCCGACGAATAGTAGCAAGCCTCGGCACTCCTTATCGCAGGATGGTGCTCCACGGCTGGGTCGTCGCCATACAACCGCTTGGCCTCGGCCATATTTTGGTTGACGAGTTGCGTATCTTCGCAATGCGTCATAATGGGCAAAGGCGCGTTTTTAAAGATGTTTTCAAGCGTTTCGAGCCTGTCGACAAGCATGTTTCCCGTGCTAGCACCCATAAAAAGCTTAATGCCCGGCACGCGTTTGGTGTCTAAACGCTCAAAAAGATGAGCGTTTTGGTTGGTGGCTCCAAAGAAAAAGCTATAATTAACGTGGCTCTTGCCCTGCGCAAGTTCCAGTTTTTGGTTCAGTGCATCGAGCGTTGTGGTTTGCGGAAGGGTGTTAGGCATCTCGAAAAACGTGGTCACACCACCGTATGCGGCAGCGCGACTCTCGCTTTCGATATCGGCTTTGGCCGTTAAACCCGGTTCGCGAAAGTGCACATGGTCGTCTATCACGCCGGGCATAACCACACAATCCTCGGCATTCAGTCGCAGGTCGAAGTGTCCTTCGGGCACGGCATCGCCTTCGGTTACGCTTGCTATCAGGTCGTTTTCAAGGGTTAGGCAGCCTTTAAAGCTGCGTCCCTCGTTCACAATCGTTGCGCCGTAAATAAGGGTTTTCATTCTTTTGTGGGCTGGGCCAAGTCGTTTGGCGTGGGTGCAGGCGCAGCTTGCGGCGTAACAGCTGGCGCAGGCATGGGCACGTCTTTCATTCCGTTCATTATCTGTTGGTTTTCTTGCGCCTTGGCGTAATAGTCCTTCACATAAGCATCGTTCTTAAACTTATCGGTGGCCTTGCTCATGATGTCTTCTATCCAAGGAGTAAGTTCGGGATAGTCGTAACCGATAGTAACCATGAAAAACACGCCCGGACCTAACACGTTGTCGAAGTTTTCGCACACGAACGACGTGATAAGCTTGTCTTCAAGCCCCGACAAACGTTCGGCTTCGCTGTTCAAGCGGGCGTTCACCACGTCCATATTGCTGCCGTTCATAATGGCTTGGTCGTGCTTATGCACCAACTCTTGTTCTTGGTTTTTCAGTTGGTTGTACTTATTAAAGAACTTAAACAGCTTGTCGTTAAGGGGAGTTCCCGACACGTTTTGCTGTGCATCGTCTAGTTTTACGATGATGTTGCCGCTTTCAAGCACCAAGGGCAACACACTTTCTTCGTCCATAAAGATATTGGCGATGCGTACAGAGTCTAACGATCCAGAGAATCCGAACTTGCCGTGCACGACGTCGCACGAGTCTAACTTTTTAAATTCGTTGTCTTTCAGTACTTTCAGGTATAACTTTCGGCCATCGAGGGTAGATATGTTAGAAGTACCTTCGATATTGTAGCTGCTACCACACGAGGTGAGCAACGCCAACGCGAACAATGTATATAGAACTTTATTCATAAGTTGATTGTTTCTGTCTTGTCACACAAAGATAATACGCTTTTGCGGGCTATCGAATTATTTTCATGCTATTTAATCCAAACAAACCGCCTTTTAAGTATTTTTTAAGAAAAGTGTTAGTTGTTGAAAGCCTGCACACCGCAGGCACGTATATATACAAGGTATGGCCGCATGTCGGGGCCTATTGTTTTTTGTCTTTCTTCATTTCGTGGTCTATGCGGTGCATGGTGTATATCTCCAAAAGGGCTGCAATGAGCAAAAGCACCACCCACTTGTTGTACAAATAGTCTACATAAGCGATGGAACTGTCGAAAAGTGGACGGAAAAACATGTAGGCCGTGTCTACCATCAGTATGCCGGCGAGCATAAAGAAGATGTTGGCCACAGCTTGAATACGTTTCAAACGGCGCACCACAAAGTCGGTTCCTTCGTAAGTTTGCATGGATTGCATGAGGCAAAACAGCGTTGCTCCCACGAGGTAGAGCCAACATACCGCCCGCTGTTGCCACATAAATGCAAAGCATCCCGCACCAATCACCATCAGCGCACCGCCAACGGCGTAGAGGATGGATTGCAGTTTATTCAGTTGTTTCATCTTGTTGTTGTGTAGGTTTCTCGTCATCGCTCAGCACATAGATGTCTTCATCGTCGGCTTTCATAAAGTAGCGCTCACGCGCAATCTTCTCAATGGCCTTTGGGTCGCGTTTTAGTTGGCGAAGCCGTTCCGTGTCGGTGCTGTGGCGTTCATTATATTCCTTTATTTGTTTTTTTAAGTCGCTTACTTGAATTTCGTACTCCAAACGGTGCATAAAGCTGTTATCGTCGAGGAAACCGACGATAAGCACGCCCACCACCACTACGATAAGGTAGCGATAATGGTTAAGCATTCTGCCCACTTCATTCCATTTGCTGTTCATTAGAGGCTTATTATCCGCTGCAAACTTACAACTTTTTTTTCAATCGCCATGCACTACAAGCACACTTATTGCACAATTAATGCAAAACTAACCACGATTAGGCGGCGAGGGGAAAAGGTGAAAAGGTGAAAAGGTGAAAGGGTGAAAAGATGGCTGCGCCTACAAACTTGTCAAATCGTTAACTTGTAAACTTGTCACTGAACAAAAAAGCGTGAACCAAAAGAAAAGCCAAAAATAATGCGTAACTTTGCAAAACGGGGTAAAAACAACACACCCATACGGCGAGGGACATGCCTCCCAACGCCAAACCAAACACATAAAACGGAACACAATACAGCATTTATGGGAGAATATATCGTATCGGCGCGCAAATACCGACCCGTGTCTTTCGACTCGGTGGTGGGCCAATCTGCCCTTACCACCACGCTGAAAAACGCGGTTAAAAGCGGAAAGTTGGCGCACGCATACCTCTTTTGCGGTCCACGAGGGGTGGGTAAAACCACTTGCGCGCGCATTTTTGCCAAGGCCATCAACTGCCTTACGCCCACCGAAATGGGCGAGGCATGCAACCATTGCGAAAGCTGCCAGGCCTTTAACGACCAACGTTCGTACAACATCTTCGAGCTAGACGCGGCCAGCAACAACTCGGTTGAGAACATTAAGACGCTGATGGACCAAACGCGCATCCCTCCGCAGGTGGGAAAATATAAGGTTTTCATCATCGACGAGGTGCACATGCTTTCCACTGCGGCCTTTAATGCCTTCCTTAAAACACTGGAAGAGCCGCCCGCACACGTCATTTTCATCTTGGCCACAACCGAGAAACACAAGATTTTGCCCACCATCCTGTCGCGTTGCCAAATCTACGACTTTGAACGGATGACCGTTCCTGGCATCATCGACCACCTTAAACGTGTGGCCGAGAACGAAGGAATTGCCTACGAAGAGGAGGCTTTGGCCGTAATTGCCGAGAAAGCCGACGGCGGTATGCGCGATGCGCTTTCCATCTTCGACCAAGCAGCTAGCTTTGCACAAGGCAACCTTACATACAACAGCGTTATTGCCGACCTTAACGTGCTGGATAGCGACAACTATTTCAACATTATCGACTTGGCCGTGCAAAACAAGGTGAGCGACATCATGGTACTTGTTAACGACATCATTGCCAAAGGCTTTGATGCAGGCAATCTTGTTAACGGATTGGCCACGCATGTGCGCAATGTGCTGATGGCAAAAGACGAAAGCACCCTGCCACTGCTGGAAGTTAGCGCGCGCCAACGCGAACGCTTTAAGGAACAGGCGCAAAAATGCCCCACGAAGTTTCTTTATAAGGCCTTGCAGGTTATGAACCAATGCGACATTCACTATCGCGCAAGCAGCAACAAACGCCTATTGGCCGAGCTTACGCTGATACAAGTGGCGCAGATAACGCAGCCCGAAGACGAACCTGCCGCGGGGCGTAGCCCCAAGAGATTGAAATCCCTGTTCAGAAAACTTGCCACTCCCCAACCTAAACCGGCTCAACAGGTGGTCGGTGGGGACAAACCTTTGGTGCGCACAACCGTGGCAACGCGCACCGCAACGGCATTGGCCAACACCAACGAGGCGAAAACAACGCCCTATCCCACACAGCCTGCCGTTGAAACACCTAAGGCGAACGAGCCTGAAACAACTACGCAACGAACGGCCATGCCCATCGGAAAGCTTAAATTGGGCAAGGTGGGCACGTCGTTTGCCGACCTTAAACGGGGTCCCGAAAAGGTTGGACAAGTTAAAGAAGACGAGATTACGAATAAGGAAGAGAACCATGTGTTCTCGCAAGAAGAGCTTGAACTGCAATGGATGGCGCTTTGTAACCGCATGCCGCAAGCCATGATTGCCATTGCAACGAGGATGAAGAACATGTCGCCGCGCATCACCCAATTCCCCAACATAGAAGTGTTGGCCGATAACGAGATTGTGTTGGAAGAGGTTAACAACATTAAGAAACGAATTGAGGGCGGACTGGCCAAGCATTTGCACAATGGGCAACTGCAACTTCACATCCGACTGGCCAAGGTTGAGGAGATGAAACGCATCCTTTCTAAAAAAGAAATATACGAAAACATGCTTAAAGCCAATCCCGCAATCGACAATCTGCGCAATGCGTTGGGGCTGGAATTGGCCTAAGTTGTGGGCATCGACATCGCAAACACGCCGTAACCAAACTTCATTCTTACTGAAATCCGCTTGACTTTTAATCTTTCTATAAGTTGAGAGGGGGCTTATCATCTTTGTGCAGTAAAACCAAGATAAGCACCCCTATCCATGTGCAAAGTACTGCACAAAGATACGATATAATCTAAAATCCCGCCCCATTTGTCTTTGGCAAAAAGTGATTATGCCTCAAACCACGATCGAACGGAAAACTTTCAATACCTTTCTCTACAAGTTGAAAACTAGCTGCCAATGGCGTGCTACTTGCACGTTTCCATGATATTGCCTCCGTTGATGTGTGCAGCATGCCCTGCAACCGCTCGCACTGGCGGTTGTAAGCGTACGCGCTATCTGTGGCCGTTGCCCACGTGCGTGCATGCAACACCATCCGTATTGTCTAGTTTTCGGCAGAAATTTAACACAAAAAGAGCCCTTTTTCTCCACCTATCGCCAACCTTGCCGCAAAAAATCGATTCTCGCGAAGGTTGGTTTTGATGCAAAAAGGGGACTATTGTAAATGCAGGCAAAATGAATATTTATTTCAAAGAATCGCAATTTGCACTAGATTTCGGGCTATTTGGTGCTAAATATGCTGCATTTTGGTGCTAAACACACTGCATTTTGGTGCTAAATGCAGTGCGTTTTGGTGCTAAATGCAAGGTAAAATGCTGCTAAACGCAAGGCATTTTGCTGCTAAACGCAAGGCAAAATGCTGTTAATTGCGAGTCGATAAGCATAAACATTCACTGCAATGGTATAAACATAACCTCTTAGAGCCATAAAAAAATGGCTGAAAAGGGCAAAACAGCCGTTAAAAAGTAGGGTTTTGGGGGTTAAAAGCAGGTATTTGGGCTTGAAAAAACACGAGCTGGCAACCAAAATAGAAAGGCAAAGTGGTGCAAAATGCAGGTGTTGTTCTAAAAAATGACGTAAAAGGAAAGGCGTAAAGGTGAAAAAAGCGACTATTTTCTTGCTAAAAAAGCGATTTTTTCGCTAGAACGCACTAGCGAACAGAACGTGTTTTGTAAAACATAATTACTTATTTAACACAAAGAACGGACACCTGGAAAAAAGCTGTAAGCTAGCAACTGACGTACTATTGGGCTTATAGTAGAAAGTTGTTGGTTGGGGGAATGGCACGTTGGTTTGGAACAAAAGCCCATGTTAGCTTGCATAACACTTTATGGTAGCAATGAAACATGGCGTAAACTACTGCAAAACGATTGACCTACTTTGCGGTAGTTTACGCCATGTCTCCTTTTGTAGGATATGCCAATAAAGACACACGTTGTAGGGATTAGCCCTTAACGTCGTTGTACTTATCGCTCCGCGCAAACTGCACGGTGACAAAAGAACATACGTCTTTTATCTTCTTGTTGTGCTTACGAGCATAATCGGCAGCCGCATCAAGCAGTATCTTGCCAATGCCCTTGCCCTTATGTTCGGGCGAAACCACGGTGTGAACGATGGCAAAGTGGTCGGCATCCACCCATTCGTAACTGATGTAGCCCAGCTTTTCTTCGCCCTCGAAGGCCACAAACTCGCCGTTCTGCTCGTTGTTGGTGTGATTGATTGTCATTGTTTCTATCCTCCTAAAAATTATTGGCACGGCAAAAGCATGCCATAGTTGTTGTTTGCAAGTTTAGATATTGCGCGCAATGCACCCATACCTTATATTTATAGGGTGCATTGGCGCAAGCCTACCCCACCTTGGGCGCAGGCTTATTCTCGATGGTGCGCAACACTTTAACGGCCTCGCCAACCGTAGGCACGGCCGAAACGTGCATCATTCGGCGACCTTTTATCTCCTTCAAGTCGCAACGGCGTGGGTTATTGGCGATGTAAGTCAGCACGTTGTCGAAAGCCTTCGACCGATAGTAAGCACTGTTGGGGTTGCTAACAAACTGCATCAGCATGCGCCCTTGTTTAAGCATTATCTTCTCGCAGCCCAATCGTTTGCCAATACGTCGCAAAGCCACCACTTGCATCAGCTCATCGCCTTGCGGCGGAACAGGCCCGAAACGGTCTATAAGCCTATTGCGATAGGCATCCAGTTCGGTATCGTTTTCTATATTATCCAATTCGCGATAAAGCAACATTCGTTCGCTGCTGCCTGGCACGTAGTTGTCGGGGAAATACATTTCAAGGTCGCTTTCCAAGGCGCAGTCTTCCACAAATTGGTCGCCACCCACCTCTTCTCCTTGCTCAATACTCTCCGCATATAGGTCGGCAAACTCGTCGTTACGCAGTTCGGTAACGGCCTGCGACAGTATTTTCTGATACGTTTCGTAGCCCAAGTCTTCCATAAAGCCACTCTGTTCGGCACCAAGCAGGTTTCCTGCCCCACGAATATCAAGGTCTTGCATGGCGATGTTAAAGCCACTGCCTAGGTCGGAGAACGTTTCGAGTGCCTCTAAGCGACGTCGGGCATCGGGCGTTAAGGCCGAAAGGGGCGGCGCCAGCAGGTAACAGAAGGCCTTGCGGTTGCTCCTGCCCACGCGTCCACGCATCTGATGCAAGTCGCTTAGCCCCACTTTGTGGGCATGGTTCACGATAATGGTGTTGGCATTGGATATGTCGATGCCGTTTTCGATAATCGAAGTGGAGAGCAACACATCGTATTCGTGGTTCATAAAGTCGATAAGCGCGTTCTCCAAATCTTCTGGCTTCATCTGTCCATGCGCTACAACCACACGGCAATCGGGCACATGCTTGCGTATGATGTTGGCCAATTCGGGGAGATTTGCTATTCGGTCGTTCACAAAATACACCTGTCCGTTGCGGCTCATCTCGAAGTTTATGGCCTCGGCAATGAATGCGCCGTCGAATGTTGCTATCTCTGTGTGTATGGGATGGCGGTTGGGGGGCGGTGTTCGCATCACGCTCATGTCGCGTGCACCCATCAATGAGAACTGCAACGTGCGCGGAATGGGCGTGGCCGACATGGTGAGCGTGTCGACATTGGTTTTAAGTGTGCGCAGCTTTTCCTTAGTAGATACGCCGAACTTTTGCTCTTCGTCGATGATAAGCAGCCCCAAGTCGTGCCATTTTACGGTCTTTCCAATAAGCTTGTGCGTGCCAATGATGATGTCTATCTTGCCTGCGGCGAGGTCGTCTAGCACTTGTCGGGTTTGTTTTGCCGAACGGGCGCGCGACAAATAGTCGACCCTTACGGGCAAATTCTCTAATCGTTTGGTGAAAGTCTTGAAATGTTGGAAGGCCAAAACCGTTGTTGGCACCATCACGGCCACCTGTTTAGAGTCGCATGCGGCCTTAAACGCGGCGCGGATGGCCACTTCGGTTTTGCCAAAACCCACGTCGCCGCACACCAGGCGGTCCATTGGGCGGGCGCGTTCCATATCGGCCTTCACCTCGGTTGTGGCTTTCAGCTGGTCGGGCGTGTCGTCGTAAAGGAAACTTGCTTCTAGTTCGTGCTGCATAAACGAGTCGTGACTGAAAGCAAACCCGCGTTCAGTGCGCCGTTTGGCATAGAGCTTTATCAAGTCGCGGGCAATATCCTTGATACGTTTCTTGGTTTTTTCTTTCAAACGTTCCCAAGCCCCCG
>ERZ773035.1022-NODE-1022-length-21102-cov-46.004704_pt1 | contig 21102 bp, 25 predicted proteins | sample MGYA00511487_ERZ773035 | MGnify/ENA primary metagenome ERZ773035 (study PRJEB29015, sample SAMEA2737985) | human oral metagenome | biome: human oral; feature: human-associated habitat; material: dental | place: China | collected 2024 ...
GACATTGTCGAGGTCCTTGAAGATCGCGGGGGTAGAAGTCCGCTCATCATCAAGGACCTCGACCTCTACCCGCAACCCCCAACCAACACCCGGTCACCCACACTCAACTCGGAAGAGCCACAATAGGGAAGAATACACAGACCTTCGCGAAGATTTTCCAGCGACCTCCGCCTGGATGATGGTTCCACGCCCCAGGATGAACGCCTCGAGCAAGGAATCCTATGAACTCCTCGAGTTCACCGTTGACGGCCGTCCGCAAACGATCCGCCGAGCTACCCGAAAGTCAGGTCAGACATACACCGTGCACCTGGACGCAAAGTCTCGCACTGGTGAAGCCGTCCGCCTCCGCCAAATCTTCAGGACTATCACACCGTGTTGGGGGCACCGTCTGTTCTTCGAGCTACCGCAGCCAGCGAGGAATATGGTGCTGAGCTTGGACTATACCAACACGGACATCACACACATGCGGGTCAGCGACACAGTCGCATCGGCTCGCCCAGTCCATGTCGTCCGTTCGCCGCAAGAAGTCGCCGACAAGGTCGTCAAGGTGAGTGCTGATGGCTGGCTCATGCCGAAAAGCGGCTTCGCCTTCACCTGGACCCTTGAGAAGGAGCTGCCCCGCGACCAGAGTCGCGAGGCAGCGTGACACCAGACATTCTGTTCACTCGCCGCCGCTCATCATGGATCGTCACCTCCTCACACAGACTTTCCCTTCCCACACCAACGATGCTACTCATAAGTCTGTAGACCTTCAAGTAGCAAGCCGTCAGGCTTGCCGATGTGACAGAAGGAGACCTCCAGAAGAAGGTCGGCAGGAACATCCGTTCCTACCGGCAGAGGAGGGGTCTGTCCCAGGAGGCCTTCGCCGAGGTCCTCGGAGTCCACAGGACCTACATGGGAGGACTGGAACGAGGGGAGCGCAACCTCACCCTACGCAGCCTGGAGCGCATCACCGAGCAAATGGGCGTAGAGGTAGAGGAGCTGATGAGGTGAGACAGAATTTAAACAAGGTGCGCCATGGCGACATCATAATTCCGATGCAAAAATACTTGCCACTAGCTTTGTCCCACAAGTCCGCAGCAATTTCACAATGTCCACTCGAAGATTGTCACTAGTCGACGAAAGGAAAGACTCCTCGGCACATTCTGTTTTCACATGTAAATCCTGTCCGGAATCAAAGAAGCCAGTTGCGCCAAAAGGGGAAACGTCATAAGTCGAAGCCAACGTGACCACACCAACGACAACACTTATCTGGAACTTAGGAACAGTAAACTCGATCGGAACGGCCAAAAAAGATTTCCAGCGGCCCGCTGAAGCATCTGTAAATCCTAGCTCACTCAGCGTAGTCAATATTGGTCTTCCGGATGAAAAAGCACGAACCGCTGCAACTTTTGACTTTAGTCCATCAGCGACGGGTTCGTTTCTTCGAAGGCCCTTGGTATAGATTGGACCGGCTGAGTTTGCCCAAATACGCAACACCTTATGCGAGTAGTCTCTTTTCTCGGCGTCTAAGAACCAAAATTCCACCTTTAACAGTTCGCCTTCACGAACTTTTGAAATTAGTCTATCGCGCACGAGTTCCGCAGAATATTGGTAACCTAATTTAGATGCCTCTCTCGAGAATACCGCGTGCCGAATCCACTCATTCACCGCGCAGTCACACGGCAAACCTGTCTCGTATTCTTCATACTTCTGAGTAAATAAGGCGATTAGATCTAAGAAAATATCAGGAATATCGTCGTAATGCTCGAAGAACAAAGGTTCAATTGCAAGCTCAATTGACCGAGCTTGCTGAATTATTTCAGAATAAGGGTCGCCCGTAACTCTTCCTCGCATAACTGCATACCGTTTATATGAAAAACCGCGCCCACTTTCTTCTCGTCTAGTTTGCAGTAGTCCTCTGACCAGCGGCGTATCAGTAAGTCCTGATCCTACAATGAGAGTGGTCCCCTGACAAAATAGTTTGCAAAGCAGCTCTAGGGTACGCGCATGATTTGCTTCATACTCTCTTTCAGAAAACACTAACGTTCCGAACAGGGGAGTCTTTTCATCAACTTCATCGATCCTACCGTGCACATAAGTGAGTTCAATAGCTGAAGCACTCCCACTCGGAGATCGCAAATCCCTTTTCTTTAGACAGCAGTCGGAGGGGTTTGAGCTATCAAACGCGAAAACGGATAATCCGGGAACATCGTTATTCGCGTCAAGTTCAGATAAGCGCGCATCTATCGCTTTTTCAAGATAGGTATCGTAGTTTGTTGTTACCACCGATACACGTTTTCCTTGAAAGGCAACTAATGTCACAAAAGCGACCAGAGAAGAGAGCAGGCGTCCATGACTCCATCCCGAGTCCCGATACAACGATTCTCTTATAGCTGAAACGATAGAATCCTGATCATTATTCGCAAAAGAACATGCAACTGACGCTTTTATCTCCGGGGAATGATTTCTATCATTGAAGAAATGCGAAAGAGCTGTACTCACAGGATTAACAACGGTTTCACCCTCGTTCGGAGCGCTGAGGTTTTTCAGTATTTCAGACTTCGCTTGAGCGGCAACTCGCATTGTTAAGTCTGTCCAAGAGACACCGGTTCGATCCTGAGTCACACCCGCTCCGCAGTATATTATAATGTGGTCAGACTGATTAATCTGCTCCCATAAATCACGCAAGTCCGCCCCACGAGACAACGAAGCACTATCCATCTGTCACATCCCCTGTTCCGTGGTAACTGGTTAACAGTTGCAGCACATGGTCGTTCAGTCTTTAGATTCTTCTAAAAGCTTAATCATCGCCGCTATGAAGTCTCGATCCTTTGTTTCGAGTTCCTCCGCAGTCTGACTAAAACTCTTTCCCGGGAAGGAAGCACCAACCTCATCCATGTGCCTCTTGGTTTCCTCCCACTCGGCAGCTCTCTGCTCCGGAGTGCGATCATCCGGAAAGTATGAGAATGCGTTATTCCGTAGAGGTACGTCTATCTGGCTCATATCGGATCGTCTTACAGCTTGTCGCCCCAGTTCTCTCCCACAACGCTCACACAGCTGTTCGTGTCGCTGTGCTTGGCTTCCGCATTGTTCTGGTCGATCGTATTTACTAGGCATTACACTACATATTTTAGCAAAATCCATTGCTAAAACAAGTAGCAACCAAGTGTGGGCGGCAGCTTCCTCCTTTCATGCTCTGGTGCGCATCGAGACCGCCCATCGGACGGTTCCTGCACAACTACTGGACTGCCTGTTGAGTTTGCGATGGGGCTTCCGTCCCAGATGTGAGAGATTAACACACATTTTCAGGGCTGTATAGTGTATTTGGCACCGGCACTTCCACTCTTATGCTGAAAATCACTTGCCATATTGGTCCACTTCTTCCTCATCCATCCTCGTTTGGAGTTTCCGCCACGCCACCATCCGTCGTCGGATGGTGCTCTCGCTGTACTTGCGGCGCCGCAGCAGGGCACAGTACTGCCTGAGGTCGCGGTCCTCCAGCGCCAGGACGTCCTTGTCCCGCTCTACCGCCCACTCGAAGATGTCTTGGAGATCGGCGTAGTACGCCCGCGCGGTCTGGTGGCCGTAGTCGATGAGGATGTCTTCGCGTAGGTCGAAGAACCGCTTCCAGCGGGCCGCAACCTCGGGTGGGATGTCGGGTGGGAACTCCATCAGGTAGTCGGGGTAGCGCGGCTCAACATCGCTCGACGCCTGTTTTGTGGGCTCGTCAACGTCACCAGGGAGGTCTGGCGATTGCCCCCATACCTCGCCGGGGCCTCTGTCGCGTGTCGTTGGCATAGAGCAAATCTACCACTTCCGCAGCCTGCTCGTTGTTATCACGCTTATGCTTTGTCCCTGAATCGCAAGGATTTAACCTGATCTTGCCGTCACCGGTTGTTATCAGGAGGGGGGGGAGCCCCTCGGCCGGGAGGCGGTGGGAAGGAGCTGTCCATCATGCCCAACGAGATCATCTCCATGCCAGAGCCCTACGCCACGGGAGTCATGCCGTTCCAAGGGCCGTCGTCACGGGCGGTGGCCCGCCAGTCCCGACGGGAGGTGGACACAGTGCTGGGACGCGCCGAGGTCGCGCACACACGGGATCAGGTGCGGGCCGTGCTGGCGTCCAGTGCCCTCAGCAACGTCAGCGCCTTAGTGGGGCTGGCGGAGCAGTGCTACGAAGCAGCTCCCGCTGGCGGCCCGTACTACGAGGCCATCATCAAGGCGTACGGGTTGGGCGCCGCCCGCCAGATCGCCGGGTTCTAGGCGCCGTCGGCGGAAGGGAGCAGGGGCAATGCAGTTCGTCATCAACGTACTGGCCCTCATCGGACTGGTGGCAGTAGCTATCGCAGCATGGGCGGTGCTGTCCTCGGAGGGCTCGACGTCCTCGCGGACGAGACGACCACCCTTGGGCAGCGGTGCTCCCGGGGGACTCCGTCGAAACACGAACGCCACAAGGCGGCGGAACGAGTTGGACGACCTCGCGCACCGGGCTGCGGTCGTGCGCTTGCAGCAGGACGCGGCAGCCCTGGAGGCGGCACGGACCATGCAGGCGATTGCCCGCAGTCTCCGGAAGGATTAACGCATTAGAGCAGGGCCGCACCACTGGTTCTCCGCTGAGTCGTTGCATTTTCCACAACAACGGTTTTCAGCGCCGCTACTGGACGGTTGCCCGCATTCCACAACAACGTAGTCGCCCGGTCCCCGAGATCATTGAGTTGGTCCGTCCGTCGGGGAATGTCCGCCCGCGCGGTCTTGTAATTTACGGCGTCTTGCCTCGTAATACGGGGCAGAACCCCCAGGGACAGCGCCGTCCTCATCGCCGGAGCCGTTCCCGGGGCGAGGCAAACAACCAGTTAAGTCGAAAGCGAGGTCTATCTATGTCCACACCACCAACCACCTTCACGACCATTTTGGCCGATCCACCGTGGCCGGATCAGGGCGGGGAACGCCACTACCAGACGATGAGCCTGGAACGCATCGCTTCACTGCCGGTCTCCGACCTGGCGGCTGATGACGCCCACCTGTGGTTGTGGACCACCAACGCCCTTCTGCGCCAAGCCTACGAGGTTGCCGAGGCGTGGGGTTTCACGGTGCGCAGCCCGTTGACGTGGGTGAAGTTCCGCCTCGGCCTGTCGAGCCAGTACCAACTGCGCAACGCCACCGAGCAGTTGCTGTTCTGCACTCGGGGCCGCGCACCGGTCAATTTCCGGTCCCAGCCAACCTGGTTGCAAGCACCGGTCCAGGAGCACTCTCGCAAGCCCGCTGAACAGTTCGCCATCATCGAACGGGTCAGCCGGGGACCGTACCTGGAGCTCTTCGCCCGGCGCCGCCCCGAATCGCGGACCGACTGGTCGGTGTGGGGCCTGGAAGTCGACTCCGACATCACCATCCCCGGCTTTCCTGTCCCGTCGGACAGGGAAAACCGCCAGAAGAAAGGGGGACAGTCATGAAACAGATGAGAGGTGAGGACTATGAGCAATGGTGGGAGTCGCAACCCGTTTTCGAGCCTACTGCACGGCGCACTCGTTCTCCTTTTGACCGCCGTATGCGTCAATCTGACGGTGAGACTACTGGTCGCCGTGTGGTTGCCGCTGACCGTCGTCGCCGTCAGCGTCGGTCTGGCCGCCGCCGTGGCGGGGGCGGCAATGGCGTGGTGGAGAAGGGGCAACCACTGGTGAAACCCGAGCGCTTCCCCGGAGGAGACCGTCATGTCTAGGCGTGGCAGGCGCAGGGAGGTGGGACTTGGGCGATCCCGCTCCTCACAAGTGAGGGTCCGACCGCAGTGGCGGCGGCCTCGTGACGACCGCCAGCTCGCCCGCGCCCTAGCGCTCTACATGTTGTGGTGTCTTGATCACAGCACCGACGACGAATCATCGACGGATACGGCGGAGGAGCCGTCATGAGCCGACAGACATCCTTCACCTGGCGTATCGCCCACTGGCCGCGTCCACTGCGGTGGCCGACTGTTCTCGAGGCGGTCCACCGGTTGGTGGCCGATCCAACGTTGGGCACGTTGGCCTTCGAGACCAGGGCGACTCCCGCAGAGCTGCAATTCCTCATCGGGGCTGACCAGGGAAAGATCCGAGCGGTCGGGGAGTTGCTCGGCGATCTGGTCCCCGGGTTGTGCCTGACTACTCTGGAGCGTGCTCGCACACCCCTCGATCTCGCTGCTGGAGTGTCCGTGTCTCATCCGTCGCTATCTCTCGAGACCGGCCGCGTCGAAGCGCTTGCCCGCGCCATCCTGGCTGGCATGTCCGGGCTAGCGGAGGACGAAGAGTTGGCGTTGCAGGTGATTGTCGGCTCGCGCTTGGCCCCGGTAACGACCACCATGGAAATCCCGGACGCCCGCCAACCATGGTGGAGTTTACTCACCATTGGGACTCGCCATCTCAGCGGCGAAGCGCTGGCACGCACCAGCGCCCGGCGGCGTCAGCACGGCGCTCTGGTCAGTTTGCGGCTGGCGGCCACCTCGAGCACTCCCCCAAGGGCGAAAGCACTCATACAGCGCCTTTTCGGCGGTCTCCGGGTTGCCGAGGCAGCGGGGGTACGGCTGCGCCTCACGCCTGACAGCCCACTCCACTTCAACAGTGTGAGGATTCCGTGGCGCTACCCATTGCGCCTGTCCGCCAGCGAGATCGCGTGCTTGCTGGGTTGGCCGATCGGAGACGGCGACCTGCCGGGACTGCCACCCGTTTCTCCTCGCCTCATCGCCCCACCGGCGTGGCTGGACGCCTCGGCCCACCTGTTGCGAGGCCGTGTCTTCGCCCGCACCAACGGCCCCGGACCGACAGCACCAGTGGGCGTTGGTCCAAGCGACGCACTGTTGCACACCGTGCTGCTCGGACCCACCGGGGCGGGTAAGTCCACGGCCATGGCCCACCTCATCCAAGCCGACATCGAAGCAGGACGGGGCGTGGTCGTCATCGACCCGAAGAACGACCTGGTCACCGATATCTTGGAGCGTGTGCCCGACCAACGCCTCCACGACGTGGTCGTAATTGATCCGACTGACGCCTCCCCCGTGGGGCTCAACCCGCTCAGTGGTGTCAAGAACCCGGAACTCGCCGTCGATGCCCTGTTGGCGACCTTCAAGGCCTTGTTCGCCGACTCGTGGGGAGTGCGCACCGAGGAGATCCTCACCGCGTGTCTGCTCACCCTCGCCAAAGCGGGCGGCGACACCGCCACCTTGATCGCCATTCCCAGCCTGTTGACCAATCCCGCCTTCCGTCGCACCGTGACCGCCGCCGTACGCGACCCCCTCGGCGTCTCCGCCTTCTGGGCGAAGTACGAGGCAAAGAGCCCTGAACAACAGGCGGTCGAGATCGCCCCCGTCCTCAACAAACTCCAACAGTTCGTCATCCGCCCCCAGATACGCGCCGTCCTTGGCCAGGTCACGCCCCGCTTCCAACTGCGCGACGTGTTCACCAAACGTTCCATCGTCCTAGTCAGTCTCAACAAGGGGATTATCGGGGGAGAATCCGCCCGACTGCTCGGCTCGCTGCTCATCGGGCAATTGTGGCCGCTCATCCTGTCCCGCGCCGCACAACCGAAGGAGCGCCGCCACCTCGTCAGCGTCTACGTCGATGAGGTCCACGACTTCATCCACGGCATACCCGGGGACCTGGCCGACGCCCTCGCTCAATCCCGGTCCCTCGGCGTCGCCTGGCACATGGCGCACCAGTACCGCGCCCAGCTCACCACGCAGATGAAGGGAGCCATTGACGCCAACGCCCGCAACAAGATCTGTTTCGGCCTGTCCGCACCGGATGCCCGCGACATGGCCGCCGCGGCCGACGGCCTCGATCCTCTTGACTTCATTCGCCTGCCGCGATTCGCCACCTACTCCAACACCTGGATAGGCGGGCGCGCAACCGGATGGATCTCCGCCACCGCTTTACCGCCGACTCCCAGCCGCCACACAGCCATCGACATCAAGGCCGCGAGCAGCCACGCCTACGGAGTTCCCGCCCACAGCACCGAAGCACTCCTTGAGTCGTTCACAGGTGCCACCACGGCGCACGCAGCTCCGTACCCGAGGCAGAAGACCCAGAGCTTTGGCCGCAAACCCACCAAATCCGACCATCTCAGCAACGACGAACCGATAGACCGACCGACGCAGTGAGCGCGTCGTCACCAACCGCACACTATCGCCCGCACCCCACCACCAAGGGAGGTGACTGTCTGCCCCTATTGGCAGACACTGCCGTCCCGGACAGTAAACAACCACGAAAGGAGTTCCTATGACCAGCCGAGTCTCCCGTCCACGCCTCGAGCGGATCGCCGCCTCTCTGGACGAACGCAGTTGGCGTGTCGTCCGTATTCTCGCCGAGCACCGATTCGCCACCACCAACCAACTCGCCCGCCTCCGCCAGTCTCACCACAAGACCGCCGCCTCGGCGCTGCGGCAAACCACCCGCCTCATACGCCACCTCCAAACGCTGTCACTCGTACATCACCTCGAGCGGCGCATCGGTGGTCAACGCGCCGGATCCACCGGTCTCATCTGGTACCTGACCGAACCCGGCTTCCGCCTCCTCGCGATCAACGCTGAGAGGCACACGACCACGCGCCACCGCAACGCCGAGCCCTCCACCAGGTTCCTCGCGCACACCCTGGCTGTGATGGAGGCGCGGGTCCTGGCCGAGGAAACCAGTCAACGACGAGGCGTGAGACTCCTGCGCGTCAACACCGAACCCTTGTGCTGGCGCAGCCACCTCGGAATACACGGCAACCCCGAGTGGGTCAAGCCCGACCTTGAGATCGTCACCCAGGTGGAGGGGTACGAGGACCACTGGTGGTTGGAGATCGACCTCGACACCGAGCACCCCAAACGACTTCTCGTCAAAGCCCACGCCTACCTGCGCCACTACCAATCCGGCATCGAGCAGAACCAGCGCGGCGTTTTCCCAGTCATAGTCTGGGTCACCGCGACCAGTGACCGTGCAGGACGCATCGCCGACCTCATGGCCGCCGACCCGCGACTGCCCGAAGGCATGTTCGCCATCGCCTGCCTCAACAATCTCCAGACTCTCCTTGCTCCAAGCCCCGCAGTACGCGCCTCTGAAGGCCCGGAAAATCAAGGAAATCCGTCCTGAGAGGACTGGACTTCCACGCCGAAATGAGCGTCAATAGAAGAAAGAGGGGTATCCGCGTCAAAGCTTCATTAAATGTCATGAAAAATTCACAGAAGAGAAGGAGGAACATTATCATGCGCCCCACCAAACACGCACCACGCCCACTGGCCATCGGCTACCACCGGCATGCCACCGCAAGCGAGACCGCCGCCAATTTGGCCAGCATCCGCGCCTGCGCAACCGGGGAAGGCCTCGACCTTGTCGCCGTCTACGCTGATCCACCCACCGGTCGCCGAGGAATCCACGCCGCGCTCGGTACCCTCGAAAACAACCCGGTCGTGCGCTACTTCCTCGTCCCTGACGGCTACCAGCTCAACGAGGGGGACAAGGAGCTAGCGGACCGCATCGTCACGGTCCTGGCCCGCCGGGCTATCACCTTGGTGCTAACTGGGAAAGGAGACGACCGATGACCGCCGACCCGCTGGAAGCCATGGGCCAAGCCCTCACTCCCAAACGCGCTATCTCCTATATACGTGTCTCCACCCGCGGGCAGGCGCAGCGGGGCGGGGCGGCGGAAGGCTTCTCCATCCCCGCCCAACGCGAGGCCAACAAGAAGAAAGCCGCCAGCCTGGGCGCGCTCATCGTCAAGGAGTTCGTCGACCGGGGAGAATCCGCCCGCAGCGCCAATCGCCCTGAGCTCCAGAAGATGCTCGCCTACATCCAAGAAGCGGGGGACATCGACTACTGCATTGTCCACAAACTCGACCGTCTCGCCCGCAACCGCGCCGACGACGTCGACATCAACAGGGCCCTCGACCAGGCGGGCGTCCGCCTGATCTCCACCACGGAGAACATCGACCAAACCCCCGGCGGCGTCCTCCTGCACGGCATCATGAGCTCCATCGCCGAGTTCTACAGCCGCAACCTGGCCAACGAAGTGGTTAAAGGAATGAGCCAGAAAGCCCGGAGCGGCGGCACCATCTGCAGGGCGCCCCTGGGCTACCTCAACAAACAGGGCCGTGACCCGCAAGGGCGGGAGGCCCGCTGGGTCGAGCTCGACCCCGAGCGCGCGCCCCTCATGCGCCTGGCCTTCACCGAGTACGCCACAGGGGAATGGACCCTGTCCACCCTCACCAACCACCTCACCGCCCGTGGCCTGACCACTCTACCCACGCCGACCAGGCCCTCCCATCCACTCGACCACAACAAACTCCTCGACCTACTGCGTAACCCGTACTACCAGGGAATCGTCACCTACCAGGGCGTCCAATACCCCGGCAAACACGAGGCCCTCGTAGACGAAGCCACCTGGCAGCGGGTCCAGGCCGTCCTCAGCCAGCACCGCAACGGGGAGCGCCAACGCCTCCACAACCACCACCTCAAAACCACCATCCGCTGCGGGCAATGCGGCGGACGCCTCATCGTCCACATGGCCAAATCCCGCTCCGGACAGGTCTATCCCTACTTCGTCTGCTCCCACCGCCAGCGCTACCGCGACCAATGCCAGTTCAAAGCCGTCCTCATCGACGAAGTCGAAGCCCGCGTCACTGACATCTACCGCCGCATCACCATTACCCCCGAGGAGAGGCGAACCATCGAAGAACACCTCCACTACGAACTCGACCGCCTCCACACCGCCGCCCACCAGCACACCAAGGACCTCACCCGCCAGCAGGGCACACTCAAAGCCCAGCAAATCAAACTCCTTCAAGCCCACTACGCCGGGGCCATCCCCCTCGACCTGCTCAAAGCCGAACAGACCCGCATCACCCGCGAACTCGCCGCCATCACCGAAGAACTCCACTCCCTCACCTCCAGCCACCACGCCGTCAAGCACCACCTCACCCAAGCCCTCGACCTCCTCCAGGACTGCCACCGCCTTTACACCCGCGCCCCTGCGCCCCTCAAGAAACTCCTCAACACCATCTTCTTCGACCACATCACCGTCAACCCCCAGGACGACGACACCCCACAACCCCACCGCACAGCCATCCCGCACCCCGCACCGCCCTTCAACCACCTCACCAACCCCGCACTCATCCACGCCACCACAACCACCGTGCCTGCCTCCACACACGCAAAAACTCCCCCGGCGAACGCCGAGGGAGCCCAGAACCATATTCACTTCGACCCAGTTTCGTGTAAGACCCTGGTGGTGGGGGCGGCTGGGATCGAACCAGCGACCAATCGGTTATGAGCCGACTGCTCTAACCCCTGAGCTACGCCCCCGTAAAGCTTATTATAGCGCATCAGAGGTGATTAGAGAAGTTTTCCAGCGGCAATTCGCACAGCCTCTGACCAAGAGGTAAAGCAGTGTGGCGTGGCGGCTAGTTCATCGCTGGTTATTTTACACCGAATAGCTAAGGCTAGTTCAGAGGCAAGATCACTGGCGTGTGGTCCAACAATTGTGCCACCAATAACAATCCGTTTTTTATCAACAATCAACTTCACAAAACCTATCCGCTGATCAGTAATGTTACTGCGTACGGTCATGGTTAACGGTACGACTGCCATTTTTACTTTAATATTTTTCATAAGACAGTCTTGTTCGTTCATGCCAATTTGAGCAATTTCTGGCTGAGTGAAAGCTACCTGCATGTGTGGTGAGCTATTAATTTTCAAGTGGTTGTTATGGAGTAGATTATGGGCAGCTACACGACTTTGTGCTAAAACTTCGTGAGTTTGGAGTCTAATATCGACAGCGCTACCTGCAGCAAAGATGTGGCGAGAGGTGGTTTGCAGGGAAGGGCTGACAGAAATGCCGTTTTTTGTGTATTTTACACCAGCATTTTCTAGACCCAGATCAGTAGTGGATAGTCGCTGATTGGCAATTAAGACTTCATCAACTCGCACTGTTTTTTCTACTCGTCCTTGTATGAAAGTAATGCGTTTTTGGAGGGCGGATTTTTGAATAGCAATAACCTTGGTGTGGGTTAAGATGTTCATGCCACGATTTTTCTTTGCGTCGCTGGCTAATAGGTCACTGACTTCTGTGTCAAACTCTGGTAAAATACGCACCGATTCTTCCGCTATATAAACTTTAGTTCCCAGGGTAGAGAATAGATGAGCCAACTCTAATGTCGTCGCACCAGAGCCAATAATGAAAAGACTTTTTGGCGGGCGCGTGAGGCTAAATATGGTTTTTGGGGTGTGATAAGATATACTATCTAATCCAGGGATATCCGGAATTTTCCAGGTTGAGCCGGTTGCAATAAGGAATTTGCGAGCCGATAAGTGCCTGCGATTTACGGTGATTTCATTTGGGCTTAAAAAATGCGCACTGCCCGCGAATACGCTAATCCCTTGCTTTTCATAGTAGTAACGGTTGCCGCCTGCGCCAGTTCGTTTGACAGTGGTGTCTTTCCAGGAGAGAAGAGAAGGGTAGTTGTAGCCAATGGTGCTGGTGCGCAGTCCAAATTTGGCGGCGTCTTTTGCGGCTTGATAAGTGCTAATAGCATAGGTTAGCGACCCCGTCGGTACGTCTCCCCAATTTGGTGATTCCCCGCCGAATGTTGCTTTTTCTACAACGGCAACTTTTTTGCCAGCGCCAGCCAAAATACTTGCTGCCGGTGAGCCGCCCGCACCGCTACCAATAATGATACAGTCATAATCAAACGTCGGTTTTTGTGACATGAATTCTCCTAAATTATAGTTTTATAGTGTTCATATAAATAGGCGGCATCAGGATGTAAATCTTTCATAATACGTTGTGCTTGGCGGCGAATGTCGGCGGAGGTGATTTCCGGTCGAGTTTCACACCAGTTCATAACACCCAAGGTAACAGTTTTTGCAATATCTTGAGACTGCCCTTCTGGCGTACGAACACTCAGGCAAGTGGCAACGATGGAATCGTGAAGTTTGTCGGGACTAAATTCTTCTGGTGGACGCTTCCCTCTCTTAATGACGTTAATTTGCCCCGGTTTTACCATAAATTGCCTCCGTAGCTAATCACGCCAATGACACGGTCTACGAAAATAAATGCCCCTAAAATCAATAAGCTGCCGCCGCTAACGAATTGTAAAAATCGTTTGTGTTTTTCTCGCCAGCGCTGTAAGTTAGAGATATTATGCCCGCTGCCGACGAGGATAATGATGATTGAGAGTGGCAGAATAGAGATGAGAGTGTAGGTGATGATGCTGGTGATTTGGAGTAATGGGTTTGGCAGGGTGATGATTGCTAGCGCGGCAGCTAGGATTGGCGCAAGGATGAAGATGATTTCGGCAATAACGCTAGTTAATCCCAGAGCAAAACTTTCGATAGAGTTCCGGGTTTTTTTGGTTCGTTTGTTCAAATATTCCGCAAAGCCGCGCGGAACCCATAGTGAAGTGCCGGGTTGGCGACGATAGTAAAATGCCCAGATGGCAAGTCCTAAGCCGAGCATCATTCCAGAGGCGATTGCTGCAACTAATTGTTCAGCGCTGGTAATATGACGGATGAATAGAGATAGGTAATAAGAGACGGCGCTGATAAGTAGTAAGGTGATGATTGATACACCAAATACAAAACTAGTACTCATACGAAATATTTTTCGTTGGGCGGTTTTCTTACCAATTGAATGACCGCTCAGCAAAGTTAAAACACTGATGCTGAGCTGAAAACTGGCATGGATAATTGCTGCAAAAACGATGATGGCTAGCGATGAGATTGTTACAGGGGTCATGTTTGTGTATAAATCCTTCCCTACCAGTGTAGCACAAGCGGAATAAAAAGGTAAATAATAACTGAAAAAGGTATTGCTTTTTTGTCAAATTTATGGTAGTATAAAAACAGTTAAATAATTAACACAAAAAAAGGAAAACTTTATGGAAATCAACACCAGCGAATTGGCTGAATTTTTAGAGGTAACTCAAAAAAAGGAATTAGCAACGTGGGATCGACAGCGTAACTCGCGAGAGTTGGATGGGTTTGTTTCACGGCGATTGGCTGCGTTGGACGGCGTTCAGATTGATGAGCTAGAGTTAATTTGAGTCTTATAAAAAACTCCCCGTCATGTGGACGAGGGGTGATTGGATAATTTATGGTAGCACCGGGTGGACCCGAACCACCGACCTCAGGCTTATGAGTCCTGCGCTCTAACCAGCTGAGCTACGGTGCCACACTGCACTGATTGTAACAGATGGTGTAAAATTTGCCAAATTGGTTTTAGGTATAAGCATTTTGTGAGATAATGGGTATGTGAGATATATTGTCGCGGTCAGTGGTGGGATTGATTCGGTAGTATTGCTGGATTTAATGTCGCGGACGGAAAAAGATTTAGTAGTGGCGCACTTTGATCACGGTATTCGTGAGGATTCAGCGAGTGACGCTAGGTTTGTTGAGGCGTTAGCTGATAGATATAGGCTTCAGTTTGTTTGCAGGCGTGAGAAGCTGGGGGTTGATGCTAGTGAAGAATTGGCGCGTCAAAGACGATATGATTTTTTACGTGAGGTAGCGGCGGATTTTGATGGTGTGGTAGTAACAGCGCATCATCGAGATGACATCATCGAGACGGTGGTGATGAATTTGAGGCGTGGCTCTAGGTGGCGAGGCCTGGCTGGCATGAGTGATGCGCGAGTAGTGAGACCAATGAATAGTTGGACAAAGCAGCGAATTTACGAATATGCGACTCGACAGAAATTAGAGTGGTGTGAAGATGAAACGAACCAAAGCGATATTTATCAGCGTAACGTGCTTCGTCGGCAAATAAATTGTGGATTGGACGAATATCAGAAGATTGGTGTGTATGAAGCGTGGCGTAAGCAGCGAAAATTGAGGGTGGAAATTGAGCAAGCGCTAGAGAGGTTTGATAGGGAGATGTCTAATCGGTATTTTTTGACGATGATTAATGATAATGTCGCACAAGAATTAATATACTATTATATTTTACGACATTACGATGTTTCGTTGCTGAGTTCTCAGTTGGAGCGAACGTTAATTGCTATAAAAACCGGAAAATCTGGTTCGCACTGGCAAATCGGTGGCGGTATAGTGATGAAATTGACATTAAAAAATGTTATAATAGACCGAGTTGATTAGTATAGGTGAAAGGAATAGTTGAGCATGGCCGTTAAGATGCCGCAGAGAAACGGAAAGAATGGAATTAAGCAGGTAGTACGATTTGGACTATTTTGGGCGATTATAATTTTTGTAGCGTTGATTTTTTATGCAACACTGTTCCCTGCCTCGAATCTTAAAGAAGTGTCATTGTCGGACGTGGTGCGTCGGGCAAATGAGGGTAAAATTTCTCAGTTAGAAATTCAGGGTAATGACATTAAGGTGACTGTGAAAGACCAATCTAAGCCTACTGAGCGGTCAGTCAAAGAGTCTAGTAGTATTTATGAACAGGGATTAAATAAGGACGCAAAGGTTGAGGTTAAGGTGATCCCACCGTCAACGACTGGTGAGACGATTTGGAATTTGGCAGTGATGGTGGTGCCTGTATTGATTATTGTAGCGTTCTTTATGTTTATGATGCGCCAGGCCCAAGGGCAGAATAATCAAGCGATGGGCTTTGGTAAGAGTAAAGCGCGTCTGTATGGGCAAGATAAAGAGAAAGTGCTGTTTGAGGATATCGCCGGCAATGATAATGCCAAGCAGGACCTGCAAGAAGTCGTCGATTTCTTGAAGCATCCAAAGAAGTACAAGGAATTAGGTGCTAAGATTCCGAAAGGTGTATTGCTGGTCGGCAATCCGGGTACCGGTAAAACCATGTTGGCACGGGCAGTGGCTGGCGAGGCAGGCGTGCCGTTCTTCTCGATCTCTGGCTCAGAATTTGTCGAGATGTTCGTCGGCGTTGGTGCTAGTCGGGTGCGCGATCTCTTTTCAAAGGCTAAGAAAAATGCGCCGTGTATCATTTTTATCGATGAGATTGACGCGGTGGGCCGCAAGCGCGGCTCGGGCATGGGCGGCGGCCATGATGAGCGCGAACAGACCTTGAACCAGATTCTGGTGGAAATGGATGGGTTTGATGGCGACACTAATGTGATTGTGCTGGCGGCGACTAACCGGGCGGACGTGCTCGATCCTGCCCTGCTTCGGCCGGGGCGGTTTGATAGGCGGGTGACAATTACTCTGCCGGAGCGCAAAGATCGCGAGGCGATTCTGAAGGTTCACTTTAAGAAAAAGCCGACCGACGAGACGGTTGACCTGGACAAATTGGCCGCCAAGACAGCTGGCTCATCGGGGGCGGATCTCGCTAATATGGCTAATGAAGCAGCAATTATCGCGGCGCGCCGCAACAAAAAGAAGATTACCAACGATGAACTGACCGAGGCATTTGAGCGGGTAGCGATCGGGCCGGAGCGCAAGGCCAAGGTAATGAACGACCACGAGAAAGAATTGACGGCGTATCACGAGGCGGGCCATGCCATCGTCGGCCACGTCTTGCCAGATTCTGATCCGGTTCACAAGGTGACGATCATTCCGCGCGGCGGCACCGGCGGCGTCACCTGGTTCTTGCCGCCAGAGGATAAGAGCTACACCAATGTCTATGAGTTCAAGGATATTTTAGCCCGCGCCATGGGCGGCCGGATCGCCGAGCAGATCATTTACGGTGATGACGGCATTACCACGGGCGCTGGCTCGGACTTGCGTAAAGCCACTGAGATTGCCCGTGACATGATTATCGAGCAAGGCATGGGTCAGGGCCTGCGCGATCAAGTATTCCACGAAGATAACGGCGGGCTGATGTTTGATAAGATGACCCGCGAGCGGCCGTACTCGGATGAGACTGCTAAGCTGATCGACCAAGAAGTGTCGCAGCTGATCACCGAAGCCAAGCGGCGGGCAATGCTGGTACTCAAAGCCAATCGTCCGTTCCTCGATAAATTGGCTGAGGCGCTGCTCAAAGACGAGACATTAGAAGAAACAGCAGTGGATGAGATTCTTAAAGGAACGAAACTGCCAAAGGAAGCAAAGTTACACGCGTAAATTGTTATGGGACGCGTCCGGAGAACTGTCGATAAGATCAATCAGCGGCTGACAGTCAAGTTGGCTGCAACCATTCTGGCTGGCTCGACCTTGTTGTCGAGCCTGCTGGGGTTTTTCCGCGATCGATTACTTAACTCTGCTTATATGCCAAGCGAAAACGGTGTGCTGGCGGGTTATCCAGTTGGGCTAGACGCTTACACGGCAGCGTTTATGGTGCCAGATTTTATGTTCGCTGTGCTGGTGTCTGGTGCGCTCAGTGTGACTTTCATTCCAGTCTTTAATGAACGTTGGGTCAAAGGAAATAAGCAGTCGGCGTGGCAAATTAGCTCTAGTATGATCAATTTTATGGCGCTAGTAACGATGATCGCATCAGTGCTGATCATTATTTTTGCTGATCCATTGATGAAATATTTAATCGCGCCAGGCTTGAGCGAGTCGGGCCATGCTTTGGCAGTGAGCATGATGCGGGTTATCGCAGTTAATCCGTTTATTTTTGCTATTGCCTCAGTGATTGCCAGTATCCAGCAGGCGGTCGGGCGGTTCATGTTCTGTGCCCTGGCTCCAATGATTTACAATATCGGCATTATTATTGGTACGGTGTGGTTTACTAATGGTATTAATTTGTTTGGTTGGCAAATATTTGATGGTGGAATTATGGGCGTAGCGCTTGGTGTGGTGTTGGGGTCATTCTTGCAGCTGATTGTGAGCGCGGTTGGGCTAGCAGGTCTGGGCTTTGATTATAATTTTAAGATCTATTGGCGCAATAGAGGATTTAGGAAAGTTTTGTCGCTACTACCAGCAAGGTCGGTTGATCAGGGGATGGATTATGTGGTGAGCTTGGTTGAAGTTAATCTGGCGTCGCGCTTGGCGGACGGTACGGTTCGGGCGTATCAGCAGGCGTTGACCCTGCATTTGATGCCAATTAATCTTATCGGCGTGGCAATTTCTAACGCTGCCTTCCCCAAGCTTACTGAGCATTTGGGCGAGGGGCGCGATGATTTGTTTCAAAAGGATCTGCGGTCCCTGCTGAGGATTATTTTTTGGATGGCGTTGCCAGTGGCGGTGATAATTTTCTTTACGCGCGGTTATGTTGTGCATTTTATTCGTAATGGCGGCAATCAGTTAATTGCGGGTATTTTGGGGTGTTTAGTGGTGGCAATTTTGTTTCGGACGATTTACCACATGGCAGCACGGGCATTTTATGCTCGCCAAGACACGAAAACTCCATTATATATTTCAATTTTCTCAATTTCTTTAAATATTATTTTGGCTATTGTTTTGTCGATGGCTTTGGGGATGGGCGCCTATGGTCTAGCATGGGCGCAATCAATAGTGGCGGTTTTAGAGGTGGTGATTTTACTAGCGGTTATGAACCGTCAAATGCCAAAGATGTTTAATTTGACTTTCATGCAAGCGATTTTTAAGATGTCTATTGCTGGTGTGTTGACTGGATTTGTCTGTTATATTAGTGTACTCATTTTGCCGTTTCGTTATCATGACGATAGTTTCTTTAGCGCTTTTCCAAAGTTTGTCGTGATTTCATTGGTTAGCTTTGGCGCGTATGCCATGTTCTCAAAGTGGTTGAAATTGCCAGAAATTGATCCAATCTTGACGCGCTTAAGGAAGATGTTATTTGGCCGATTGGAGATTATGCGCTAATGAATAATATCCGCAATTTTTGTATCATCGCTCATATTGATCACGGCAAATCGACGCTGGCTGACCGGATGATGGAGATGACGAGGACGGTGGAGAAGCGCGAGATGAAGTCGCAGCTGCTGGATAGTATGGATTTGGAGCGCGAGAAGGGGATCACGATTAAGTTGGCGCCAGTGCGGATGAAATATGAATATCAGGAGGTGGAGGTGACCGGCACACCACCGCTCCCATCGTCGAAGACTCTTGCAGAGTCTTCACGTCGGTCGCTAGACGCGGGTCCTGTCAGTCGATCCGCCCCTTCTTCTGAAAAATCAGAGATTTCTTCAGAAGCGGGCGCTACCCCATCGACTGCCACCCGCTTAGCGCAGTCTGGCTCTCGGGCTTGTGCAGATGTTGGCGTGAATGGGCTGGTTCAGCCAACTGTCTACGATCTCAATCTCATCGACACGCCCGGCCATGTTGATTTTAGCTATGAGGTGTCGCGTAGTTTGCAAGCCTGCGAGGGAGCGGTGTTGGTGGTTGACGCCAGCCAGGGCATTCAGGCGCAGACGTTAGCGAATGTCTACCTGGCCATGGAGCAAGATTTGACAATTATTCCGGTTCTCAATAAAGTCGATTTGCCAGCCGCCGATGTGCCGCGCGTGTCCAAGCAAGTCATGAATTTGCTGGGCTGTAGTGAGAACGAGATTATCCATATTTCTGCCAAAACTGGACAAAACGTCGACCAAGTTTTGGAGGCGATCGTTGAGCGAATACCGGCGCCGACCTCGCCGCTAGCGACTGAACATCCCGATGTCGCGCCGGCTGATATTCCGACGCGGGCGCTGATTTTTGATAGTTATTATGATGATTATCGCGGGGTGATTTTGTACGTGCGAGTGGTGGATGGGCAAATCAAAAAAGGTGAAGCGATTCGCATGATGGCGACTGGTGCTAATGGGCTGGCGCTGGAAGTTGGTCATCTCAGCCCCGGCATGATTGCCGACCCGTCGCTTGACACCGGTGAAATTGGCTACATCGTCACCAACCTAAAAACCACGCGCGAGGCGCGGGTGGGTGATACGGTGACGCTGAAAAAGTACTTCACGAAAGAGACCAAATAGGAGGCTAGAAGTAACTATTTCTTGAAAAGAGGCTATATGCACCCAGCTCCCGAAGACTATCTAGCAACGTCAGACCTTATGAACGTTTTGCGCTGTGGATTACCAGCGTTTCAGAAGGTGATTAAGGTTTTGAATAAGGTTGATCCTGACTTCGGGGAGCCACTGGCATGTCGTAGCAGAAGGGAGAACGGTGCAAGCGGTACGCCGGGTTACTTCTACATCCCCGAGCAACAGGCGAAGATTGCTGCGATGCTTGAAGATATTCGCCAGAGTGACCAGTGAGTTTGACAAACGGCGAAGCACTTACTATCAAATCAGCCACCGAACCACCGATAGCTATGATTGACAAATAAATAATATTATGATAAAATGCAAGCCATGAGTCAACCGAATTTTAATCGCTTGAGAAATGATATCGGAGAGTCTGTTGTCTATGATGTAGTCCCAGATTCAGAGAGAGAGAGTTATAGGTACTGGCGCGGCTTGAGCTTGGCGCGATTGGCGCTGGAGCTTTCACGGGGTAATCGTACCTTTCAGTTTGGTATGGATGGCGTCCATTTCGCAGATTTTCATTTATATGCGTACAATGTAGCGCGTGACATTGCTGATGGTGCAAGTCCTTTGCAGACTCAGCCAGAAGATTGTTCCGCCATTCAGCAGGCTATTGGCGAACAGTTCACTAGTAAAACACCTCACCCAGCACTAGTCGTTGCATATGCGCGACCAAATGCTTATGCGGTGCCGTCCGATAGGGGGCTGTGTCATGGCGTTAAATTGTATGGTCGACTGACCGACTTAGATGAGTATTCCCAAGAGTTTATTCAAGATTATTTTGGTCTCAGTTCGCTTGCACCAGGAGTGAGCGAGCGGCGGCATTATATCATCTAGCAATTGATGGTATAATTATCAGCGAATGTCTCATATTACCGTCCAGCCCCTCCCCGGCTACAAAGAAGTCAAGCCCTTTGTTTATGCGGGCTTTTTCCCGGTGAGCAACGAGGATTATAATGACTTGAAAGAGGCGATCGAGAAGCTGAGCCTCAGCGATTCGGCGCTGCAATTTGAGCCGGAGAATTCGCCGGTGCTGGGTTATGGCGTGCGGATTGGCTTCCTCGGACTGCTGCACATGGACATCATTCGCGAGCGGCTGGAGCGTGAGTATAATTTGGATCTGATCGTCACCAACCCGAGCACTGATTACCAGGTTAGTTTGACGAACGGCCAGGAATTGGATATCAAATCGGCTAGCGAATTGCCCGATCCAGCGCAGATCAAAGAAATTCGCGAGCCGTGGATTGACGGTGAAATTGTGGTGCCGCAGGACTACATCGGTGCGGTGATTCAGCTGATTGTCGCCAAGCGCGGCCGGCAGAAAA
>ERZ773035.1029-NODE-1029-length-21055-cov-45.259476_pt1 | contig 21055 bp, 22 predicted proteins | sample MGYA00511487_ERZ773035 | MGnify/ENA primary metagenome ERZ773035 (study PRJEB29015, sample SAMEA2737985) | human oral metagenome | biome: human oral; feature: human-associated habitat; material: dental | place: China | collected 2024 ...
CGCGAATTCCTGCCTGCATGAGTGTGGTAAGCGGATAATAAATCATCGGCTTATCGTAAATTGGCATTAACTGTTTACTGATCGCCTGAGTAATTGGCCAAAGGCGCGTGCCTGATCCACCTGCTAAAATTATTCCTTTCATAAACCTCCTACTTTCTAATAATAAGTATAACAAATAGATTAGCTAATTGACAAAAATACAAAAATCAGCTATAATGCGATTAATTATGAGCATAGAAAGAACATCCAGTAGCCATGAATCCTTTGAGCAGTATCGGGAGAGCTATCTTACTAAGGTAGCCGAGAAGTTATATCAAGACCCGGATCATCCTGAAAAGGAACCAAGAAACCGTTCAATTATCTATGTGTCATATCATGGTGTTGATGAAGGTTTACAACAGGATTGTCCGGACATTCTCTTTACTGATAGTGGTGATCAAAAGGTTGCTAAAGTGCTTTCTGAGGCTGACGTCATCATCAACATTGCTCGTGGTGAAGAGGTTGTTGAGGCGGAGATTGGCCATCCTGACAGGAATGTCAAACTACCACCAGAGTCGGTGGCAAATACCGATATGGTGAGCGATCTGTATGTGCGGGCGATTGAATCCGGTAATACTAATGTGCAAGTTGTCCACACTGGTAGGATGAATAATAAGACGATTGCTATGGCAACGGCGATGCCAATTTTAGCTGAGACCGCCGGGCTTAACTATGAAGATGTGATTCATACATCTGATGCCGAAATACGTCAGTTAGTAGAGGAAAAACAAGTCGACCTGAACGATTTGATGCATGAAGTTGATACTGATCCAACAATGCAAGATATGCAGGTTTGTACGCGGGCGCTCCGGCGAATATACGAGGCACGCCATATTGATCCAGACACTGCCAGCTCATCTGAGTTGACTGATGCGCTATTGGATGAATATAAGAATTATCCACGCATTAGTACTTCAACGCTAATGAAAGAGCAGATGTTGCAGAACGTCGCTGAAAAGTTACGAAGTGAAGGTAAGAGTGAAAAAGAAATTAATGAAGTAGTTGGAAAACTGGATGAGTTCACAGATGAGGAACCCGACTCGGTTGATACGGTTACGAACTTTACGAACAGTATCCCGATGATTTTGTCTGATAAACTGATCAAAAATGGCTACAATGCCGATGAGGTTGGTGCTATGAGTACCGAACAAAAGATGGAATTGTTGGCTGACACTAAAATGACAGCAGTTATTGTAGCTGATATTGCACATATGCCACGGGTGATGTGGTTGGCTGATTATCTGATGCCAGACAACTTTAAGCTGGTATTTGTTGAGAGTAGGACAGATCTGGATAAGGAAACGCTACAAAGATCGATGGAACGTGAAGAGCGATCATTTGGGCTTGGAAGTAACTGGCTATCAAATCAAATGGGAACTAGGAATCCAGCCAAAGTTGGTGAGTTAGCGGACAATGCCTACTGGGGTAAGGATAGTATAAGTAATAAAGAAATTAACGACAAGCTTAAAAATAACAACTAATTTAACTAAGTAGGTTGTTTAGCTTATCGTGCCAGTTTTCTGGTATGAATCCGGTTCTTTCAATTTTCGCTAAATTCAAGGTACTTTGTCGTGGTCGCTGAGCGGCGCTTGGTTTGTTGGCAAAATATTCAGCAGTAGAGACTGGCTGTATGTCTGAAGATGATTTATCTGATTTTTCAAAGACAATTTTAGCGATGTCTGCCCAACTAGTTGGTTGACCTTCATTAGTCAGATTATACGTGCCGTACGGTGCGTTCGTTTCTAATAAGTGTTTAATACCATGAGCCAAAGTATCGGTGAAGGTTAGGCGACCAATCTGGTCGTTAACAACCGAAGGCTTAATGTCGCGTGCTGCCAAGTCTTGCATGATACTGACAAAATTTCTGCCGTCACCAACTACCCAGGAAGTGCGAATGATGTAATGTTTGTTTGTGGTAGCGGCTGCTAAGTCGCCATCAGCTTTAGTCTTGCCATAAACGTTGAGCGGCGAAAAGGGCTCATCTTCGCTGTGGATTGGCTGAGAGCCATCAAAAACATATTCCGAAGATATATGCACCAATGTTAAGCTGTAAGTTGTTGCAGCCTCTGCTAGGTACTTTACTGCGTAGTGATTAACTAGGTTGACTTGTTGAAAGTTATCAGGATTTTCAGCGGCATCAACGTCAGTCCAGGCGGCAGCATTGATAATAATCGAATTAGGTTGCCACTTGAATGATTTGACAGCAGCCTCGTCGGTAATGTCTAATTCTTGACGAGTTAAGGCAATGGCATTTGGAAAAATGATACGGAGTGCGCGCCCTAGTTGGCCATTAGCACCGGTAATAACCACCGTCTTATTATCCATTAAACCTCCATCGGAATTACGTTTGCAAGTAGCGGGTGAGCGGCATCCTTTTCGGAAATGATGGCTTGGTCCTGACTGATGGGCCAGTCGATGTCAAGCGCTGGATCAAACAGATTGACAAAGGTATATTTGGCGGCTGGTGACCAATGAGCGTCAACCAGGTAAGTGTAAGCAATGTTGTCGTCAAGCGTTTGGTAGCCGTTAGCAACGCCTTTGGGTACAAAAATTGCGGTGCCAGGATTGATTTCGTGTGTGAAAACCGTACCGAAACTGTCACCTTTGCGCAAATCGCACCACGCGCCGAATACGCGGCCGTTGGCGGTAGAGATGAATTTATTCCATGGCTCGGCGTGCAGACCGCGAGTGGCACCAGCTTTATCGTTAAAGCTGATATTATTTTGCACAATGTTAAATGACGGCAGTCCCAGTGCTTCCATTTTTTCTTTTTGGTAATTTTCTTTGAACCAGCCGCGGTTGTCGCCATGGACGGGCAGTTTTACCACAAACAGCCCAGGGATGGGGGATTCGGTGACGGTTAGTTCGTTGTAGCCGCTTGGATCGAAGCTCATATAGTATCCTTTCGCCATAGTTGATAATAGTGCAGTCCCGCTAGGGTTTGGCAATCATTAATCTCGCCGTTTCGAATCAAGTCATCAATCTCATCAAGCGTGAAAAATCGCATATCACTAAACAGTTCATCGCTTTGTTCGCGCTGGCCAGTGAAACTTAGTTCTCGGGCCAGGCAAACGGCCATTTTCTCCGTCAGTAGGCCATTGCAGACGTATGCTTCACCTAGTTTTTGCCAGGACTGAGCAATGATACCAGTCTCTTCCTCGAGTTCACGCTTTGAGGCTTCTAATAGATCTTCATTGTCACCCCCGCCGCCGGGCAGCTCCCAGCCAAAGCTCTGTGAGGGATAGCGAAAGCCGCGCACTAAATACAAGCGCTCTTGATCATCTACCACTACAACCATGCATGAATCTCGCGATTCCATGTAGCCATAGATCCCGGTGGTCCCATCTGGACTAACAGTCTGGTCTTCGTGAATGGTGATCCAAGGATTTTGGTAGACGATTTTGCTGCTGACTTTCGTTTTTGACGGCGTATCTGTCATGATTATTGTCCCTGTTTTGCGTAGGCTGCTTCGACTGCTTCTTTTTGGGCTTTCCACCAGTCTTCGTGTCCGCGGTACCATTCGATGGTTTGCAACAGGCCATCGCGCATACCGGTTTGGTTGTCGGTGTACTCAGGCTGCCAACCGAGTTCGCGGCGCAGTTTACTGGAGTCCATAGCGTAGCGCATGTCATGACCTGGGCGGTCATTGACGTGCTCGTACCAATCTTTGCCTTTGCCCATCAGTTCGCAAATCAGCTCAATCACCATTTTGTTATTGACGTGATCGTTGTCAGCGCCGATGATGTACGTTTCACCCAACTCACCTTTTTCCAAGATGAGGTGAACTGCCGAGTTATGGTCATCAACGTGAATCCAGTCGCGGACTTGCTCGCCCGTGCCGTAAAGTTTTGGCTTGATATCGCTCAAAATATTGGTGATTTGGCGTGGAATAAACTTTTCGATGTGCTGGTAAGGTCCGTAATTATTCGAACAGTTGGAAATCGTCGCCTTGATGCCGAAGCTGCGGATCCAAGCGCGCACCAGCATGTCGCTGGAGGCTTTGGTGCTGGAGTAGGGGCTGGATGGATTATACGGCGTGTCTTCAGTGAAGCGGTTTGGGTCGTCGAGTTCCAAATCGCCAAACACTTCATCAGTCGAGATGTGATGGAGGCGCTTGCCGTGCTTGCGGACAGCCTCGAGGATGGTGTAAGTGCCGATGATGTTGGTTTCGACAAACGGCCAGGGATTGCGCAGGGAATTGTCGTTGTGACTTTCGGCGGCAAAATGCACCACAATGTCAGTTTCAGATACTAATTTGTCCATCAATTCGGCGTCACAAATGTCGCCTTCCACGAAATTGATCTGGTCAGCTACTGGCTGTAAATTGGCGGTATTACCCGCGTAGGTGAGCTTATCGATAACAGTGATATCGTATTCTGGCTTGTGTTTGACGGTATAATGTACAAAATTCGAGCCAATGAATCCCGCACCTCCCGTAACTAGCATCTTTGTCATAACTATAGTATATCAGGTATAATAGAGAAGTTATAGAGGAGGAAATATGAAGGTTGTAATTGTTAGTGGCTATTTTAATCCATTGCACGGTGGGCATTTAGATATGATTGAAGCGGCGGCAAAAATGGGTGATTATTTGATTGTGGTTGTTAATAACGATAAACAGCAATTGCTTAAAAAAGGAAAAATCATTCTTAATGAGGAGAATCGGTTGCGACTAATGCGTGCATTAAAAGGAGTTGATCAAGTAATGTTATCGATTGACGAAGAGCCGCCAGTCACGGAGACGCTAGAAATGATTGCGCGACAGTATCCGGGCTGTAAGCTGGTGTTTGCTAATGGTGGTGATCGATCGGCACCAGAGGTTGTACCAGAGCGTGATGTTTGTGAAAAATATAACATTGAAATGGTATATGGAGTTGGCGGTACAAATAAAGCAGATTCGTCTACGCGTATAAATCAGGCTACTGGTCAAGAAAGCTAGTTTTTATTCTGGTCACCGTATTGTTCATAAACCGCCAGCGTCTGCTCAGCCATCCGCTGCCAGGAAAAAGTTTTGACGTGCTGCTTGCCTTTTTTAATCAATTGGCGGCGTAGTTCCTCATCTGTTAGAAGGTCATCAATAGCGCGCGCTATATCCTCGACGTCATATGGGTCAAAATAGTGAGCGGCATCACCGTGAGTTTCCGGTAGGCAGGTAGCGGTACTTGAAGCTACAGGCGCGCCGTGTAGCATTGCTTCAAGACCTGGCAGGCCAAAGCCTTCGCTAAGTGAGGGGAAGCAATAAACAGCCGTATTTTCATACATCCAGCGCAATTGTTCATCTGATATAAAGTCAGTGAATACGACATTGTTAATTCCATGCTTATTGACATATGCTTCGTGGCGAGCATAATTACTGTCTTTTTTGCCAGCTAAAGCTAAAGTCAACTCTGGATATTTTTTTTGCAATAATGCAAAAGCGTCAATCAATCGTCGTAGGTTTTTATGCGGCGTTGGTCGACCGATATACATAATAAATTTCTTGCCAATTAACGATTTAACCGGATCGTTACCCTTTGGTAGTTCGTCAGCCGACTCCAGTGTCACTGTAATTTTATCTGGACTAATACCAGTAAATCCAATCAAATCATTTTTCACGAAATCAGAAATAGTAATAATATGAGCGGATTTTCGAGCGACTTTTTTATTGACCCATTTGTAAATTTGCTGCTTTATCCAGAAAATAACGGGGTTTTTATCAGGATTCTTGAACCGAACGGTGGTCAAATCTTGCATGGTGGTGACGACTGGACTAGCATGATACCAAACCGGTTGCTGAACCATCGCAAAATGCACCAGGTCTAGATTCAGCCCCTCCAATTGTTTTTTAAAATCAATTTGTTCAGAAAAAGTATATTCTTTATAAGGACAGGCAATTTTTTGAAAACGCGGATTGGTTGGTTGCCAGCTGTCAAAATCCTTTGGCTTTAGCAGAATAATATAGTCGTTTTTCTTATCAATCTTTTGTAGATAATGAATCAGGCGTTCAATGTAGCGGCCAGTACTTGTTCGTAATGTGCGAGCATCAATGGCGATTTTCATGAGAATACTCCTTCCATGATTTTTCAACTATATTTTTCATTGATTTGCGGAAAATGGCGGCTGAAAATTCGTTAGCGGTGGCAGAAATTTTTGTTGGCGAAACTTTTTTACCCGGCAGTTCGTTTAAGGTTTTTATCAATTGCTCGGCCGTTTGTTCTGAGAAAAACCAGCCGTTTTTTCCTGGATTAATATAATCAAGTGCGCCGCCCGCTTGGTAAGCGACTACCGGAATTCCTGCGGCCAAAGCCTCAACTGGCGCAATACCAAAGTCCTCATGCGAGCAAAAAATAAATAAATCGGCTTCTTTTATGTACTTTTCCCGCGTTGCATCATCAACAAATCCTAAGAAATTTGTATGTGGGCCGGCCAGTTTTTTTAGACGGTCCGTGTCGGGGCCTTTTCCTATAATGTCCAGCTGCCAACCAAGTTTTTGGCAGGCGTCGATAGCTACATCAAGTCGCTTCATTGGCACAATTCTTCCCCAAATCAGGCAACACGGCTTTTTAGGAATGACTGTTTGCTGACGAGTTTTAGCCAGCGGCGAGAAATTTGATAAGTCAATTGGCGGAAAAATAACGGTGCTTTTTTTCTGGTAAAATTCTGCGATATCAGCTTGGATGCCGGTGGAATTGGCAATGAAAATATCAACTTGCTGGGCAGCAGCAAAATCACGTTTTTTCAGCGGACGAACCAAAGTTTTTAAGCCTAATCTGGCTAACCAGCGCGGACGAAAACTGGGGCGCTTAATATATTCATCATAGTGCCGCCAATAAAAATGCGTTGGCGTGTGGCAATAGCAAATATGCAGTTGTTCGGGGCGGGATTTGCGGGCAAATTTAGCCTCGCCATTACCTGAGCTAGAAATGATAATATCATACTCGCTAAGGTCAAGCTGTGCAAACCACCATTGCCTAAGCAGCGGCAGAAAACGCCGTAGTTTGGCAAATGGCCAACGCTGCAAATAGCCAGTAATGACTTTATTATCTAGTTTTCGTCGCCATTCGTCAGTGCAAAAAGAAGTATAGATTGGTGCCTCTGGATATAATTTGTGAATTTCTAAGACGACTTTTTCAGCTCCGCCGCCATACAGCCAGTCATGAACTATGGCAATTTTCGGCTTGCTCATCAATTGTCCTTTTGGAAAATAACCAAGCAGGTTTTTAATAGAATAGTAATATCCAGCCATAAACTCCAGTTCTGTACGTAATAAAGATCAATTCGCCGCCGTTCCTCAAAGCTAATACTGCGCCTGCCAGAGACTACCGCCAGCCCAGTCAACCCGGATTTTACCGCCAGTAAAACATATTTTTTATCGTATGCGCTGAGTTCATGCGGAACTAATGCGCGCGGCCCAACCAGACTGATGTCACCCTTTAAAACATTAAACAATTGCGGCAATTCGTCCAGGCTAAACCGGCGAATAAAACGACCGACCGGTGTAACGCGAAAATCTTGATCAAGTTTATCGCCGTTTTTACGATACTCTTCAATCAGTTCCGGTTTGCCGACCATTTGGAATACTTCTTCGTCGGTTTTACCGTCAAATTTGGCGTAATGCGAGCGGAATTTGTAAACTTTGAACGGCTGGTTATAACGAGTGAGGCGTTTTTGTTGTTTGCCATGCATCAGGATTGGGCCGGCTGGATCGCTAATTTTCACGGCAATTGCCACTAAAATCATTATCGGAGAGGCTAAAATAATACCAATTGTTCCGCCAACGATGTCCATAATTCGTTTCACAATCTGGCCGTAACCCATCAGCGGCGTCGGATGAGCGTGAATTAGCGGCACGGAATCGATGATGTCAATAGTGTGTTTGGCGGTCATAATTCCGTCGAGTTCCGGCGATTGGTAAAAATCAAGGTAGTGTTTTTGAGCAAGCTGGTAATGTTCGCCGACTTTTTTTGAATCGGTTTGGATAATAACGTCAATTTTATCTCTAGTCAGCGCCGATTCCAGCGACGATCGTCTTAGTTTCTTCAGCTCAATCGGAATGAACTCAGCTCGCGCCACAATTCCGCTAATCTTAAAGCCAGTTAATGGATTATTCTCAATAAAATCGGCTAAAACATGAGTTAAGTCGCAGTTGCCGATCAATACAACTCGGCGTGCTCCCAAACCGCGTTTTAACAGCCGCAAGCGAATAATATTTGCCGTACTCCGAAATATCATCAGTAAAATGAAGCCGATTCCCGCGGCATAGACAGCGACAAGCTTGGCTGGAAACAGCGGCGTATTGGTGAAAAAGGTTACTGAAATCATAATCATAATTCCGGTAACTGATGCCAGAAGAATTCGTCCAAATTGGCGCAAAGGATGCGTGTAGCTTTCGCGGTCGTATAGTCCGAAGAAATAAAACATAATAATCCATAGTGGCAAGGTCATGATGATGGAAGTAATGAAATCTAGAGCGTTAATGCTAATGTGAAACGGCCTGGGATCTAAGGAAATTCGCAGTACGTAAGCAATAGTAAAGGCACTCACTAAAGCCAGAATATCCAGGACAACTAAGGCAATTTTGAAGTAAAAATCAGACTTTTTCCGCATAATCTTTGGGGTAATTATACAAAAATATACCAATTATAGCAAAACAATGGATTGTGTTAATGAAACTGCCGAAAAACCAAAAGTGTATAAATAAGGCAACCGTCAACGATAAAAGAAATTGAGCTTTAGTTCGGCGGAGATTTTTTATGGCAAAGAAGATAATTATAAACGGTGTAATGATGAGCGGCAGCAGTCCAACAACGCCCAGTCCGCTAAGCAGTAAAATATAGAATATGTAGACGGTTTGGTCGGTTGGTACACTAACGTGGAGGTGTTTTTGGATGAAGCTACCAAGGTTGCCAAGCCCTACGCCGAAGAAAAAGGCGCGCGGCGAGCTTAGCCAGGATTTAATCGCTAAATCGCTGGCGCTAAGACGATCGTTGGCTGAGGCTTCGACAAAACCAGCGGGTTGAAAGGTTTGTTCTGGTGAAGCTGGCTTTGTATCCGGCGGGTTATGCGGAGAAGGACTTTTCGCCGCTGGTGCTGGCTGGTTTTTCACGGTGGTTTTTTGCGGGATTTTGATTCGGCCGAGCGATAGCTGGTCAATCATGCTAACAAGCGTGTTGTGCGCGATAAACGGCGAACTGCTATAGCGAACATTGGCGGATAAAAATAGTAAAGTAAATCCGAAAAACGTGCCGATGATAATCAGAGGAAGTTTTTTATAGAGGAAAGAGATGTTGAGGTGTTTGATTGAGGCTATAGCGATGAAAATTATAATGGCTAGAAAAATTGCTAAAAACCCGCCGCGAGAAAAAGTCAAGGCGATGGCTGTGGCGGTGAAAAATAAGCTGAGTTGAGCGAGGCGAGATTTTGGCTGGAATAGGGCTAAGAAAAAGGCGGGTAGCAGAGCGTTAGCTAGGAATTGCGGTTCAGCGGCGAATAGATTGACGCGCGGAAAACCAAAAACGTCGGCTTTACAGCCAGGGCAAAGCGTGCTAAAGCCAGTTGGTTCAAAGGTGGCGGCGATGAGTTGGGTAATTGCTAAGATTCCGAAAACCAGGCCGCTCCATAAGCCAATGCGGATGAACTTATGTTTTTGGTTTTTAGATAATTGGCGGTAGGTTACAGCGGCTGCCAAACCGATAGCTAGTAAAAACAAGAGCGACAATGAATAAAGTATAGTGCGAAGATGCGCCTCGGCGAAAAAGACACCGATAGACACGGCTAGAAAAATTGCTAAGAACCCGCCAATTAGGTAACGATTTTTAAGGAATCTTTGGCAGTTTGTAAATAATAGTGGTAAAGATGTGGCAAAGAGGCCGGCGGCTGCCATTTGATACAAGCCCAGGCGTAGAGAGGGAAAATCGAGGATTGCTAAACTTATGCTGGGACTTAAGGCAAAGACACCGCCAAAAATAACTATTGCCAGAAACCAAAATCGAGCGTCGCCCATAAAGTTTTTTGCCATATTGTAAGTATAACGCATGGTGTATACTTTAGATATGCAACTGACGAAAAAGCAGAAATTGATGCTGGACTTTATCGATGGGTTTATTAAGGGTAATGGCTATAGTCCGACGCTGCGGGAAATTATGCGGGCGCTGGGGTATAAGTCGGTCTCAACGGTGGCGAAGCATGTTGATAATTTGGTGGCGGCCGGGATGTTAGATAAGCGCGACGGCGAGGTGCGGTCATTGGTGCTATGCCAGGCGGAAAAAGAGGCTTGGTGGCAAAACTTGGTGAAGGAGATTAAACAGCGGGAAGCGGCGGATGATGAAAAAACACGCTCAGAAGCGGAGGTTTTGAAAAAAGCCCTGGAAATTGTCCGCCGGTAACTTTACAACTGATTGAAAACTCGCTATAATACGACACGTATTCCGGGGTAGCTCAGCGGTAGAGCGGTTGGCTGTTAACCAATAGGCCGCGGGTTCGAACCCCGCCCCCGGAGCCAGATTTTATATTTTATCACTCTTATTGAGTGATTTTTGTTTGTAATAGTTTACGTTTATAATGGCCTCATGAATGCTGTATAGTCCTATGAAATACCACCCTTATTATAGGGTGGTATTTTGTGCGGATTTATATGTAGTTGTGGATATCTTAGCGACGCTTTAATAGCACTAATACTATTCCAGCCAGGCTGACAGTAGTTGCAATCGAGATGGCAATTGGTAGGCTGCCGCCGGTATTCGCTAGCGATGCATTGCTGCTATTGCCATTACCGCTAGTCTTACTGTTATTATTGCCCGCTTCTCTTTCATAAATACCAACTGGGTCAACGATGACGCCATTGGCCGCTCCGTCTTCGTCTCCAAAGCCACCATCGGTCAGGCTATAGGAAATAGTGGTGTATTTACCATCAGCTAAGGTGCCGAAGGTGACATGGCTGGTGATGTCTTCTTTGAGAGTGTTATTGGCTATTTTAGCAACAATAAGGTTTTTGGTGTCACTATAACGTCGACTAAGAGTTAGAGTAACCTGAGTAGTGTAGCCAGTGGCGGCTGTCTGGTTAGTACAATTGATAGTGAAGTCGACAACGTCTCTTAGAGTACGATTATTGTATCTTTCTGGTGCAGGTGCTGCCTTGACAGAGGCCAGGTTATAACATTTGTTGCCAGAAGTGGAGACGGTTACAGATCCTCCATGTGGCTGAGTAATGGTAGCCGAGTTGGTCGGGTTGGTTGGGCTCGGATTCGGATTCGGGTTAGGATTTGGGTTTGGGTTCGGACTCGGAACAGATATGGCGTTTAGTCTATTCTGGAAAGAGGCCTTTTTGGTTGGGTCTTGAACTTTATTAACGAGATTTTTGGCAGTATCGATGGCAGCTTGAGTTTTATTCGTTTCAGCGTTAGCGACAGCAGCTTCGGCGGCAGTCTGAGCAGCTTGTTCTTTCTGCTTGGCTTCATTGACGGCTTGTTGCAGGTGTTCAGTAGCGGTTGCTACATCGGCAACAGTTGGATTTGGGTTAGATTGGACGTTGCGGGCTTGCTGCAAGGCAGCGGCAACTTCAGAGTCGTTCTTAATGTAGTTAGGTTCAGCTTCAGCAGCAGTGATGGCAGCTTGTAGGGCAGTCTTGTCTGCTCTGAGGTTACTGATGGCAGTTTGCAGCTTGTCGCGCGAGTCTTGTAGCTCTGCAACTGAGGAGTTACCGGCTAGTACCTGCTGGCTGGCGGTAATCTGAGCTTGGAGAGCTTGGATGGTAGCGCTAGTCATGCCCGTTGTCGATAGGCCCTGCGCCTGATTGATCAGCGTAGATAGACTGGTCTTTGCTGAATTAATGGCATTGGTGACGGACTGTAGTCTTGTTTGGAAAGCAGCCTTCTTGTTTAGGTCTTGCACAGTATTGACCTTAGGCTGGGCAGCAGAGACGTCGGATGGACGCTTGCTGTTCTCGGCAGCAGCAACAGCGGTTTCAGCAACAGCCTGGGTATCTCGTTCTTTTTGCTTGGCAGCAGCCACAGCATTGTTCAAGTTGTTGGTAGCATTCTGGATATCGGTTTGACTTGGGTTAGCCTGTGCTACTACAGCTTTGGCAGCAGCCAAGGCATTTTTAACATCGTCGTCATTCTTAATGTATTCAGGTTCAGCTTCAGCAGCAGTAATGGCGGCTTGCAGGGATGAAAGGCCAGCTGGTCGCGGCAGGGTGGCATTAACAGTCAATGTTCCGGAGAAGTTGGCGGTGGCCCCGCCAATAGTGATGCTCTTTGTCCACGTTGCTTGAGCGGTATGCATTTGGCCGTCATAAATCGGTGAAACGAGCTTTAGATTGCCAGCAGTGTTAGTGTCGTTGATAAGCGTAGATGAATCTTGAATGTCAATAGCCGCACCCGTCTGGTTCTTCAATGGTGAAGCAAATGAATCGACAGTAACACTAGTGATGATTTTCTGGTTGCTGAGATTCAACGAGGTTAATGAATTAAGTCCAGCAAGTGGCCTCAGGTCGCTAATAGCGTTGTTTTGAAGAGATAGTGATGTCAGTTTCTTTGCCGCCTCTAGTCCTGTTAGATTACTAATCAACTGACCAGCTGGAGTACTTGGTGTGGCATCTAAGTTAAGGCTTGTTAGGTTTTCTAATTCAATGTCGGTAATAGTCTGGTCGTTCGTGCGAGCTGTTCCAAGCTGTGCTGCTAACTTTTGATTGAGCAGACTACGCAAGTTATTGTCCGGCACGGAAACTGTTTTTGGCTGACGTTGTTTTCTCTGGTACACACGGACATAGTCAATTGACATAGTTGCTGGAAAATCGGCAATGGATTTGCTGGCGTCATTCCATGGTGCGTCAATATAATCACCGCCAATCGCTAAATTGAAGCGAAGGTAAAACGGAATATTGAACGGTCCAGGGTGAGTCGTAGCGTTTGGTTGGCTAAAGTCGTTGATTGTGTGGAATAATTTTCCATCAATATAAAATTCTAGTTTGCCTTCAGTCCATTTGACACCGTACGTGTGCCACTGACTGGCGTCACTAAAAATAGCTGAGTTTACGCGACCTTGCTGATGGCGCTTATTACCAGGTGCGATCCCCCAGTGAGCATCAGCCGCAGCATAGTTTAAGTCAGAGCCTTTTGATTCTACGACATCAATCTCACCGCTTGCTGGCCATGACCCGTATGTGGCCGTGTTTGGACTCATCCAAAACGCTGGCCAAGTACTTTTATTCGTTGGCATTTTTATGCGGGCTTCAAAATAGCCATATGTCCAATATTTTTTACCTTGGGTCTGGACAAATCCAGACGTAAAGTCGAAGTTTTGTCCATTACAAGATCCTCCCGGTTTATATAAGCCGACTAGGTTTAGGCTACCGCCGCTCACATTGACATTTTCGGTTGAATCTCTGTAGCAGGTTTGGACATTACTCGCTCCCCATTTTCCGGTATAATATTTCCAAGAATTTGTATCAAGCGACGTGCCGTTAAACTCGTCTTGCCAGACTAATTCATAGTTTGAGTCGGTTGTTGGATCGTTTCCGTTGGCTTTATTCATTGGCAACACAAAAAGCGTACCGCCAGCGACTAAGCCAACCGTCATCAGCCCAAACAATAACTTTAATTTTATATTTGAAAGTTGTTTTTTTATTAACATACATCCCCTCCGGACTAATTGCTCAATAGCACTATAACAATAAGTATGATAAAAGTAAAGCTTTGTTGATATATTTAGTTGATTGGCTAGCAATTTAAGACCGGAGAGAAAGTCGTGTGCTTGCCAAAAAACTGATCTTGCAATTTCTAGAGTCGATTTGGATTAAATAATGGCTCTGTAACCGTGGTATTATCAATATATAGCAAGTCCACAAGGAGATATAGGATGGCAAAGATTGTTAACGTCGCTACAATGCCTGAAGTAATAGCTACGTCGAGCAGAGCACTCGCTGTCAGCAGCAGTAATTTTGAACAGTTAAAGAAAAACCTTACTGATGTATATGAGAATCGTACAAAACTACGCAAGCAGCTTACAAAGGTAAAGTTTAACTACTATTTTTAGCTCATCAGAGAAGCGGCAAGATAAGAAAAATCTAATTAATGAACTGGCAAAGTCTCTTGAAAATGCATATATTAATCTTAATTTTCGTAAGGGTATGAAAGATGCTGACATTGAAAAGATTGTTACGGTTGTAAAAAGTGTATTGTAAAGTAAAAGGGTATTATGTAACCCATCTTCCAAACCACGAAAAATCATAAAAAGCACTTTACAGCGACTGGCTATACGGTCAATAAAGACCGTACTAAGATGCTGCTGATTCACCACAAGGGTTTGGGCAAGTGGCTGCCGCCGGGCGGACATATTGAGGAGAATGAAGTGCCGCACGAAGCAGCTATCCGCGAGGTTTACGAAGAAACAGGCATAAGCGCCGCGCCAATCCTTGAAGACTAACATGATTTGCGATTGAAAAACATCACAGAATCCCAAATTCCGCGCCCGTACGCGCTGATGTATCAGATCATTCCAGAGAGTAAAAAGGATGTTGAGCATATCCATCTGGACATGGTGTTTTTACTGGAAGCCGATGACACTGCAGAATTAACTCCCCAAGCCAGGGAAGTTCACGATGTCCGGTGGGTAGCGAAAAGCGAACTGTTGAGCGAATATAATACGTTTGATGCGGTAAAGAATTTCGCTAAGGAAGTGCTGGATTAGGAATTGCTTTTGGCGTTCTAGCTTATAATCAGTTTGTGCAAAATACAAGTTGTTTTGATAACTTCGGTTAGTAGTAGACAACCATAGAGTTTTCTGAGGCGGCTCTTCATGATGCTCGATATACATACACTCTGATTGCTTATGCTAGCAACTTACAAAGTGTTTACAGCTTTCTTGGCTACATACAAGCTGCTCGACACTCACTTGGACGCCTGCATGAGTTATTACAAACTACCGCTTACAGCAAAATTACAGACCGTCTGGTTATCATATACTCACGATAACCATAAGAAAGGATAAGTATGAAGACGAGACAATCGCAAGAAGCAACTTTAACAACCAACGAGGCATTGTTATTGCAGCAAGTCTACGAAGATGGCGGTGACGATGCAGCCATGCTGGCGGCACAAATGGGTATGCCGCGCCGAACGGCGATACATGTGTTGGCGGATCTGCGGCGTAAGGGGTTAATGGCAATCGACCAGGCTTATGGCGACGCTTGGGTGCGACTAACAGCGCGCGGCAAACGACTGGTGCAGCGAATTTGGCCGGAGGCGCAAGCGATAGTATACTAAGAGTATGAGATATATCCTGTTGCTTCGGGGAGTTAATGTTGGTGGCAAGAACAAAGTCTCGATGAAAGATCTCAAAGCAAGTCTCGAAGATTTGGGATATCAGAATATCGTCACATATATCAATAGCGGTAACGTCATATTTGACACTGATGATGACCTGGCGACAATCAAAGAGAATATTGCTATCATGTTAGGGCGTTTTCCATTTACTATCAAACACGTCATTTTGACGAAAGATGAGTATTTAGATGAAGTGTCTAATTTGCCAGATTGGTGGCATCAAGCCTTGGCGCGAAAAGACGTATTATTTTATACCGATGACGTCGATCCTGAGTATATCAAGGAGAGGATTGGCCAAATGCCGCTTCACGATGAGATCGTTTATTTTGGTAAAAAGGCGATCTTTTGGGGCAAGTATACGGAGAAAGAATTTTTGCGTACCTCATACCATAAGTTACTAATGAAAGAAAAGTTTTACCCACTGATCACTATTCGCAATGGGCGAACATTTGATACGTTACGGGAAATAATCGTATAGATGCTTGACCATGGGTGGGGTGGCTACTTGATGATATATTATGTATGCGGAGTTAGATAAAGATAGTGCTAGAGCAGTCCTAATAGTCTCATTACTGGGTTTATTGATTGGGAAAAGCTAGTTAAATTCAATTCTGGTAAATAAAACTTTAATAAAGTATTGATTAACTTTATAAAGTTGTTTATACTAGATATATGGATTACAAAAAGAAACTACAAGAAATCATTGACATCAGTGGTCTTTCGCAACAGTTGCTAGCTGATGAAATAGGCACGTCTCTCGTAACTCTCAACAATTGGCTGAACGGCAAGTCGGTTCCGACTCGTAAAGCTCTATTAGAAAAAATTGATGTGCTTTATAGTAAATATTTGCAAAACGGAGACAAAGACTCAATAGGCAAAAGAATTAAATATTATGGCACCAGAGATTTAGCGACCGTATTTTACTTAAAACCAGTCGTAGAGCTACTCGAAAACTTTAATGAAAATAAAACCAATTACGACATTAATGATGTTTTAGAGCTATACAATGTTTATGTGTATATTAAGAATGAGGTTTTCCCAAAAGACCTCGATCAAGACAAGGCAGAAAAATTTATCAAGCTTAAGCCCAGTATACTTAAGGTACTCTCATCTTTCTTTAATGCAATAACAGAAGAAAATATCTTAGAGATAATTCAAGGCGTTGGATTTGATTATCATGATGACCTATTGAGGCTTCTTGCAGAATACAAGGTACACGAGAGAGTGAGCTCAGGAAAGATGATGCAGGCACTCAATTCTTCAAAAGTTGCTATCTGGAACATATTGGTCAACAAGAATATTGTCAAACAATATGACCAAGAGATAAAAGCACTGATTTTATCTGATACAGATAATGCCGAATATATTATCCGGAAATACTTTGAAAAAAACGAAGACAAAGACATCCATTTGCCTGAAAGTCTTACGAAGGAGGAAGTGCACGATATACTGGAGAGATATCTGAATAGCGCGAACGCGAACCCTAACTATATACAACTAATTGCTCAGGCAAGACCAATTCCAAGCAAGGGTATTGACGATAAAATAAAACTACTTGCAAAACAAAAACATAAGGCTTGGAATGATAATTTCTTTAAAGAAAATGAGAGTAGTTTGATATTTGCTACAGAAGTGGCTATATCTGACTCTCAAAAAGAGGCTGTTGATATATCGCAAGATGGTCAGATCTCTAAATTTACCTACAGTAGAAAATGGCTAAAAGAGCACTCGGATAATTTATCAGTGTTAAGCAATTTTATACATATTTTCCCGATTGCAAACAAACATATGCTTCTCACATTGCCATCCTATTCATCACAACTAGGAATCTTTGAACGCTTTATGAAAGTTGCTGGACGCGATGAATATCCTGAAGGTGCTCACTTCCAATTTATAGACCAAAGCACCCTTATACAAACGATGATGTACGAAAATTTCCTTCGCTCGGAAGGTAAAGATCTTGAAGGTATAATTGCTTGGTATTTTAATGAATACATAAAGGATACATTTGGTGTTGATGGCTTCGACTATATAGCATCAAGCACGAGCGCTACATATCTCGAAAGATGTAAGCATGTTTTCAGCGAGATGGATAGTATTATTAAACAATTTAAGTTATACGTTGAAAATGGCTCTCTTGATCAAGAGCTTTTAGCAGTCACATCTAAGACCCCTGACTATAAAGAGCTTCCTAGTCAATTGTCTGATAAGTATGTTTATGCGGCGGAAAGTCCTGAGATATTTGAAATAATGCACTATCTCTTTTCTGACCAATCTGGGTTGACGTATATAAATGATACACTCAAAGACAAGGATCTTGCAAATCTACTAGCTAACCATGAAATTAAATATCGTGAATTTCACGACTATCAAAAACAATCTCTAGATAAGCTCATTGCGTGGGGAATTATCAAAAAAGCGTCAAGACGTTTGGTATTCCAGAACAAGCGGCAAATATTAATACTGAAAAACTTATTCCAAACAGAGGCATTAAGTTATTACCATTACTCCATTGAAGGTAGGGCTGAGATAAACGCTATGGTTAGTAAAGGCTGGCTAATGAAAGAAGGATCGCTTCTCACTAGACCAGAAGTAAAATATTTTTATTACTACTTAAACCAAAAAGAGTTTAGCAATGGACATGACCTTCGAAACATTTACATGCATGCGGCTATGTCTAAAGATTACAAGTTAGACGAGGAAAAACATTACAAAACATATATAATAGTGTTGAGACTCCTAATAGCATTAATTATCAAGATTGACGATGATTTCTCTGCTAAGATTCGGTCTACAAAGTAGATAGTTATCAAGAAGTTGAGTTGCGTCGCGAGCTAATTTGATATAATAATCTATATGACGAAATCATTTTTGCAACAGCACCATCATCTTCACGTGTAAGCAGGAGGTGCTTTGTTGCTGTTTTATGTCTCCTGCGTGAGGTTATTAATTTTTAGACAATTTTTGCGTTGCTATAAAAGCGTGTAAGAAATCTTTTAGAGTACCTATGTTATTTTACTAGACACGATAAATTATTTAAATAATGACATTAGTGGTCTCTAGATAAAAATAAATTTTATGTGTACAATATAGCTATGGCATTAAAGATGATTAGCAGTGACGAAAAAAAGGGAACTAGGATTGTTGAAATTAGTAATGGAGACCTAATTGCCTTAAAGGAGATTAATGAGGAGTGGGACTTTAAAGATATCGAGAGTGCTCTTCGCTATGCGATTGCTGTATTATCGATAGCTAAAGACAAAAAACTGTACTATGAAGACAAAGACGGGGAAAAGCTTACAATTCAACCCGCTGACAGCTTAAGGCGAGAAAAAGATGGCGACGAAAAAGCAGAATGATTTTGACGCCGAAAAACTAATTAAAGCATCTGCGGATCATGAAAAGACTCTAGCAGAGCTTACCTCAATGGTAAAAAGGTTAGATCAACGTGTCGGAGATAGCAGCTCATTAGCAAAATCTTTTAAAGAGGCTTTTGATACAGATAAAAAAATGGACTCTGTTCTTACTAAGCTACTTTGTGATCTTATCTCGAATAATGATCTTCTCAGGGACAGTGTGAAAAATGCTGTGAAAAAAGTAGATAGGGAGTGGTGGGGGAAATCATGGAAAAGTGCAATTAGTGCAATCGGTGCTGTTTTGTTAGTAGTGCTAGGTGCATTTTTGCAGGCATGGTTTGGTAGTCCACATAAATAAGCTAAATGACTTGTTTTAATGGAATAGCAGTACGAAGCATTTATGTGAAATGTATCCTGCTGGTGATTGGCGGATTCAATCCCTGAAACGGTTGAACGAAATATTCAATCCTTAATGCAGCAGCCATTTTTTCATCGGGTGAAGGCAATTTTAGTTGGGCGTTTTCAGGGCGAATCTCGGGCGACTGACGATATGATTAGCGACATCATTATTTCGAAAAATATTGATCCCACGATTCCAGTGGTGGTCAACCTCGATTTTGGTCACACTGATCCGAAGTTCACGTATCCAGTTGGCGGCAAGTGCCGGGTTGTAGCGGGAAGCAACATTAAAATTACCTCTCAATAGATGTGAGTTCAATGCTATAATTCCCATATGGAAAGCCTGCCCAATCATAACAAGTTACTAACCGCTAGAGCGCTGCAATGTGCGGCAGCGGAGCTTGGTGTCAATGTATCTGATTTACAAATTACACCAGTGAGCGGCGGTTTTTCGCGCAATCGCCGCGCCTTGGTGTCGGCGGGCGATAGGACGATTTTTGTTAAAGAAGTTGATGTTGATTTGCTGCCGGACGACGGCGAGCGGGAATTGGCTTGGCTGAAAAAAGACTACGAAGTGACGCGGTTATTGCAGAAACTTCACCCACAATATGTGGCTGACTGGACTGCGCTGGTCGGTGATGGGCATGTGCTGATGACCAGTAGTTATGTATCATCAGAGGGCTGGTTGTGGCAGCCGCCAGCGGAAAAATTCCTGGCAGAACGATACACTTCAGCGGTGGTAGCGGCAACTCGCGAGTTGGAAAAAAAGGAGTTACCGCACGAGATGGTTGAGGAGCTGCAATTACAGCCGTTTACGACGGCGGAGCTTGGCTTGGATGACGGCATTGATAGAATTATTGCCGAGGCTGATATTCGCTGGCAACTGATCGATAATTATCGGACACTATTACCAGAACAATCAGAAGTCAACCAGCGGCACTGCCAGGAGATAATGGAATTACTGAGTAGGAGCGATGAATTAGCCGATATTTCGGTGCGCGCTAAACGGTTCGCTAAACAGCCAGAAGATTGTTTTAATCATTCTGACGTACGCAGTGATAACTTGGCGTTTCATCCGCAAACTGGTGAGTTGAAATTGGTTGATTGGAATTGGGCTTCCTATGCACCTCGGGGGTCTGGGGCGACGGAGTTTCTAATCGATATGGCACGGCACGGTCATGACGTAACGCCGTGGCTAGGCGAACTCAACACTGGAATGTTGGCGGCATTTGTGGGTTTTTTTCTTGTTCGCAGTCTCAAGCCGCCGCTTAAGCCAGGCGATAATCTTCGCCAAATGCAGGCATTATCGGCCGCCGCTTATGATTTACTGGAGCGTACGTGACGGACTCTCATCCGCTAATCATTCTCCGCGGTAATTCTGGCTGTGGTAAAACCAGCACGGCGCGCCTACTCCAGCGTCGGCTAGGCTACGGCACGATGTTGGTGTCGCAGGATATGGTGCGGCGGGAAATACTTCGCGTGAAAGACAGTGAAAGCAACCCGGCGATTCAGCTGATTTATGATCTATGTATGTACGGCAATAACGTTGGTTATACGGTGATTTTGGAAGGTATTTTGAGCAATAAAAAATACGGCGCGATGCTGCAACGGTTGCTGAATGATTTTCAGGGCGAAAAACTGATTTATTATTTTGACATATCGTTTGAGGAAACGGTGCGCCGCCACGCCACTAAACCAAACGCTCATGAATTTGGCGAATCGGAGATGCGCCAGTGGTGGAAAGATCAGGATGTTTTGGGCGTGCCAGGCGAGCAGCGAATTGGCGAGAAGCTAGCTCAGGCAGAAATTGTTGATATGATTTACCGCAACGTTTTGGCGTTATCAGAGGGAACAAATACTTCCGCATCTCGCATGTAAATAATACAATGTATTTTCGTTGACAAACGCTATATATCGCGTGTATATTCTATATTAAGCACTACATATGGTGTTTTAGAA
>ERZ773035.1030-NODE-1030-length-21050-cov-3.760991_pt1 | contig 21050 bp, 16 predicted proteins | sample MGYA00511487_ERZ773035 | MGnify/ENA primary metagenome ERZ773035 (study PRJEB29015, sample SAMEA2737985) | human oral metagenome | biome: human oral; feature: human-associated habitat; material: dental | place: China | collected 2024 ...
TTTGCCTTTTATCATTTACCATTTATCATTAATTTATTATCTTTGCCCCCAGAACTAAATTATTGGTTACCAATGACAAACAAAATAACCTTCTTAGCGCGTCTATTCTCAGTACTATCAGCTACCTTCTTGGCAGTAAGTTGCGAGTCTGACGACATCTGCGACCATACCGTAAATACCCCTCGTTTGGTAGTGCGCTTCTATAACGCCAATAACACCCGTACCCCTATGAGTATAGCTAACCTAACCATCTACGGGGAAGGCAATAATACCCCTTTGGTCAGCAGCACTACCCTCGATTCTATTGCACTACCTCTACGGCTGCAAAACCCTACTACCTACCTTTTTCAGACAGTAGTATCTGGCACTATTACTAGTACTGCCACCCTTACTCTTACTTATAATACTGAAGAGACATTTGTAAGCAAAGCTTGTGGCATCAAAACTACTTACAACACCCTCTCTGCCACTATTCAAGATGCTAACACCTCTTGGCTAAAAGGCGTAACTATCAAGAATAACACTATCGACAATGAAAAGAAAGCTCATATACATCTGTATCATTAATTGGCTTTGCTTTGCAGGATTGCAAGCCCAAACAGCAAGTCGCACTACCACTACAGGCAGTACGAACTCTCGTACTACTGCCATTGCCTTGCCCGAAAAACCTAAAGCACCCGCTTACCAACAGCGGTATGGGTTGCGTGTGGGGGCTGACCTAAGCAAGCTCATCAAACCTTTTTTCAACAGCGATTATTACGGACTCGAATTGGTAGGCGACTACCGTCTCAGTTTCGCTTATTATGCAGCTGCTGAAATAGGGCTCGAACGCAAAAAAACTAATGAAGACTTCTTCACTTATACTACCGAAGGGCAGTTCCTACGCGCTGGCTTCGACTATAATAGTTATGGCAACTGGTATGGTATGGAAAACCAAATATATGTAGGGGCGCGCTACGGATTTTCTCTCTTCTCGCAAGACCTCAACTCTTATATCATCCACAAAGACAACCAGTATTTCACCGAAAACACTGCTGGCAGTAGTGCTGAATGGCTAAAAAAATATAGCGGACGCACCGCCCATTGGTTTGAGATAGTTTTGGGCATCAAAGCCGAACTATTGCACAATCTTTATGCAGGAGCTTCCGTACGTGTAGGGGTATTAGCACTCCAAACCGACAGCAAAGGCTTCCCTAATTACTACATCCCTGCCTTTGGTCGTGTGTACGAAAACAGTCGCTTCGGGGCAAGTTTTAACTATACCCTAACGTACCTCATCCCTTTCTACAAAAGAGCCAAAAAGCCCATAACAACTAACGACTAGCATAGCCAAATCTACTGAGCTGTCGCTCATTGCTGCGCCAATCTTTATTCACCTTTACGAAAAGTTCTAAGTGCACTTGTTTGCCAAAGAACTTTTCTAAATCGGCGCGAGCGGCTACCCCTACCCTCTTCAGTGCCTCTCCTTTATGACCGATGATAATCCCTTTCTGACTTTCGCGCTCTACCATTATCACTGCACGTATGTGTAGTATGGTCTCGCTATCTGCAAAACTCTCAGTGGTTACCTCTACCGAATAAGGCACTTCTTTCTTATAGTGCAATAATATTTTCTCCCTGATAATTTCATTTACAAAGAAGCGTTCAGGCTTATCCGTCAATTGGTCTTTCGGAAAAAAGGCAGGCGACTCTGGTAGCAAAGCAACTATCCTATCAAAAACCTCTTTAGTCTGAAAGTTGCGAAGTGCCGAAATAGGATATACCTCCGCTCTTGGCACTTGTTCTTTCCAATACGCCACCTGTTCTTCTAATACCTGCTGATCAGAGGTATCAATTTTATTGATAAGCAGCAATATGGGTATATTTAGCTTATTGATACGATCAAAAAACGCTTCTTCCTTAAGTTCTTTCTCACCGATTTCCACCATATAGATAAGAATATCAGCATCGTCAAAAGCGTCTTTCACAAACGCCATCATCGACTCCTGCAGTGCGTACGCAGGCTTAATAATTCCTGGTGTATCCGAAAAGACAATCTGAAAGTCATCACCACTCACTATGCCAAAGATACGATGGCGTGTAGTCTGTGCTTTAGACGTTATAATCGAAAGTTTCTCTCCTACGAAAGCATTCATAAGAGTCGATTTACCCACATTAGGGTTCCCTATAATATTTACAAATCCTGCTTTATGCACTTTTTTTTAATTTTGAATTGTGAATTTTGAATTATGAAACAAATCGCCAAATTGCCAAATCGCCAAATTGCCAAATCGTCAAATCGCCAAATCGTCAAATTGACAAATCGCCAAATCGTCTAATTACCTGATTTTTTCAAATACTCTGCCATTCCTTTTCCCCAGTGCGGACTGTTAGCTGTTTCAGGAGTGAAAGAATCGAATTTTTCAAAAGCCTTATCTAAGAAAGGTTTTGCTTTAGCAGGCCCTCCTCCGAAGGCTTTAGGAGTAAAAAAAATCCCGATAGCTCTAATTAGGTACGGACGCGGATTATTAGGATTTTCTTTTATTGCTTTTTCAGAATATTCCCTACTCATCTTACCGTACTTAGCTCCTCTAAACATCGGATTCACCTTCACTTTAGCACTGTACAGATAAGCGTAAAGTGCATAGATTTCAGACGCATTAGCCCCTTTAGCTTTTTCAGCTATCTTCAGATATTTCTCAGCTTGGTCGCAATAAGAGTCAATAGTACTTCCAGACGATTGGTCGGCTATACGAACGTTTACGTAAGCCGTATAATAGTTAGCGAGCCAATGCGTAGCGTCAGCCAAAGCAATGCGCTCAAAGTCATTTGCCAAGGGCTGCAACTCTGTATTTTTATAACTTTTGTCCAGTAATTTAATTTTCTCTGTTAGTACCCCTTCTATATCCTGACCTATTGCCAGCGGAGCTAATCCTAACACACTCAATAATAGAAATATATACTTCATAATACAATATTTTAGATAGGCGGCAAATGTACAAAACAATTAGCAAATTAGCAAAAATTAATAGTTAGTTTTTAACTATTGCTAAATCGAACAATGAGCGAACAATGAGCGAACGATAAGCGAAGGATAAGCGAAGGAAAGTCGGTGAGCAACATCTCTTTCCCTAATTAGCAAATCGACAAATTGGCAAATTGACAAATTATCACTACCTTTGCAGCGACAAAAAACAACGCTATGCACCCTAAGAAAATCATCAAAATAGTAGTTATCATCTTATTACCCCTTGGTATTCAGCTTTTTGCCTCGGGGAAAAACAAAATGCGCCCTATAAAAGAAGTAATCATAGACCATCAAGACGAAGATATGTATGTAACCGATGAGACGATACGCCGCACTATTTTCAAAGACCCACAAGCACCGCAGCCTATAGGTTTGCTAAAGTTGAGGGAGATAGAAAATCTCTTAGACAACAATGATATGATAGAAAAGTCAGAAGTTTTCTACACACTTGATGGGGTGCTTAATGCCAAAGTAAAACAACGCCAACCTATAGCCCGCGTATATGACAATGGCACGGTATATTATATGGATACACAAGGCAAAAAAATGCCTCTATCGAGCTCTTATTCAGCCCGTGTACCCCTACTTAAAGGCGAATGCAATAAATATTGGGAAGACACCTATCGCCTAATGATGTTTATACAGAATGATATGTGGCTTAACGAAAACATCACTGAGGTAATGGTCAAAAACAATGGTGAATACCAATTCTTAATGCGTATTCCTCATTTCACTGTCCTTTTTGGACGTTTTGAAGACGAACAAATGAAGAAAGCTAACCTCAAAGCCTTCTATAAGCAGTTAGAAAAGATGAACCTCTTAAACGAATATAGTATTGTTAATTTAAAATACACTAACCAAGTAGTCTGCAAAAGATAATTTGCAAATAAGCAAATAAAAAAACAGAGACTATTCAAATTGAATAGTCTCTGTTTTTTTATTGATTATGAGTTTGTTATTTATCAATTCTCTGAAGATACCACTTTACAGTCTTCCGTATACCTTCTTCAAACTGCAATGAGGGTTCCCACCCTAGTTCATTCTTCAGTTTAGTAGCATCAATAGCATAACGCAAATCGTGACCTGCACGATCAGTTACAAAGGTAATAAGCTTCTCTGAAGTGCCTTCGGGTCTTCCTAATTGCTTATCAACTTCTTTAATAATCACTCTTACTAAGTCGATATTACGCCATTCGTTAAAGCCACCAATATTGTAAGTATCACCATCTTTCCCTTGATGAAAAATAACATCAATAGCACGAGCGTGGTCTTCTACAAACAACCAATCGCGAATATTCTCGCCTTTGCCGTAAATAGGTAGAGGCTTATTATCTACTATATTGTAAATACATACGGGAATAAGCTTCTCAGGATATTGATGAGAACCATAATTGTTAGAACAATTAGAAATCACCACAGGTAGCTTATAAGTATTGTGGTAAGCCCTCACAAAGTGATCTGATGAGGCTTTAGAAGCTGAATACGGCGACTGAGGGTCGTATGGTGTTTTTTCTGTAAAAAGGGTATCATCCATTTCTAATGCCCCATACACCTCGTCAGTAGAAACGTGATAGAAGCGTTTGCCCTGCATATTGTCTTTCCACACTTCGCGAGCCGCCTGCAAGAGGCTCAAAGTACCCATCACATTGGTTTTAGCAAATATGAAAGGGTCTTCTATACTCCTATCCACGTGACTTTCAGCAGCAAGGTGTATCACCCCATCAATATGATACTTCTTAAAAAGCTCCTTCATACGCTCATAGTCGCAAATATCAGCCTCTATGAAAGTGTAATTAGGGGCATTGGCTACATCAGCAACGTTATCCAAGTTGCCTGCGTAAGTAAGTTTATCTAAGTTGAAAATGTGATAATCAGGATATTTAGTTACAAATAACCTCACCACGTGCGAGCCGATAAAACCAGCTCCTCCTGTAATTAAGAGGTTTCTCTTCATTATTTATTTGTCATTTCAAAAACTAATTCACCCCCATTCAACAGCTCTTGATGCGAAATATACCATTGGTTATAAGCCTTTCCGTTAAAGGTAACTGACTTGATATATTTATTATCTTTAGATACGTTTTTAGCTATTATGGTAAAGGTCTTACCATTTGGCAAGTGCATCGTTACTTTATCAAATAGAGGTCGCCCAAATTGGTATTCAGTAGAAGCAGGATTCATAGGGTATAAGCCCATTGCGCTCCAGATATACCAAGCTGACATTTGTCCGCAGTCTTCATTGCCACTAAGTCCGTTAGGGGTAGTGTTGTACTGTGTTTGCAAAATGCGATCTATCCAATACTGTGTTTTCTTAGGTTGCCCTGCCTCATTGAACATATAAGCTATATGATGGCTCGGTTCATTGCCGTGTGCATATTGACCTATCAGTCCTGAAATATCAGGAGAAGTGTTATCACCAGTGATTTCTGAACTTTCGGTAAAGAGTTTCTCTAAATGTGCTACAAAAGGCTCATTGCCACCAAATAGGCTGATAAGTCCTTTTACATTATGAGGAACAAACCAACTGTGCTGCCAAGCATTCCCTTCGGTATAATCGGTGTTTTCGCGGTGGTCAGAGCGTTTGGGATCAAAAGGAGTACGCCATTTGCCATCGGTGCTTTTACCACGCATAAAGCCTGTTTCTTTATCGAATAGGTGTGTGTAGGCTTCTGAACGCTTCAAGAAGAAATCAGCGTCTTCTGTCTTGCCCAATGCCTTAGCCATTTGTGCTACACACCAATCGTCATAAGCGTATTCAAGAGTTATAGTAACAGACTCATCTACTCCTGCATTATAGGGAATATAACCGTATTTCTTGTAGGCTTTAAGTCCACGGTCATCTTGCATCATAGTGGTCTTCATTGCCTCGTATGCCTTTTCAGCATCAAAGTCACGTACGCCCTTTAGATAGGCTTCTGCAATTACCGCAACAGAATGGTAACCTGTCATTGTATTGGTTTCGTTGCCATAAAGCGTCCAAACAGGTAATACCTTATGCACCTGATAGTACGCCAGCATCGAGTTGATAATATCAGCTGTAACTTTGGGCTGCAAAAGCGTAAGCAGTGGATGCTCTGCACGGAAAGTATCCCAAAGCGATAAGGTAGAATAGGCAGTGCCCTCTGTACGGACTGTCTCATCGTTTTGTAATCTAAACCATCCATTCTTATCAGAGAAAGTAACAGGGGCTACTTGTGCGTGATAAAGAGCCGTATAGAATATCGTTTTGAGCGAATCTACTGGTGTTTCTACTACTATGCTGCTAAGGGTCTTCTCCCATTGTTGTTGGGCAGCCTCTTTGGTCTTGTCGAAGTTAAGTTCATTATACAACTCTAAGTTATCAAGTGCTCCGTTCTCACTCACTGAGGAGAGGGCTACTTTCACCTCTAACTTCTCATCAGTATTATCAAAGAAAATTTGTCCTGAAGTAATATCCTCTTTGTGTTTTTGGTAGGTAATATTTTTGATAGGTTTAGAAAACTGCATCGCGAAGAACACTTTTTGGTTTTCAGCCCAGCCTGTACTATAACGATAACCTGTGATAATATTATCATTGTTATAAGCATCTAACTTCTTATTTGATTTACTAAACGAGGTTTTAGTAGGGCTATCCCAGTTGATAGCATACCCTAAGTTGAGTATTACTGATTGTTCTGCCCCTTTTTCAAAAGTGTAGCGATGCACAGCATAACGCTGAGCCGCTGTGAGCTCTACGTTCACTTTAGGGTCTTCTAAATATACTTGGTAGTAACCTGGTTCTGCTTTTTCGTTCTTATGACTGTACTTTGATTTGTAAGGCACCATATCGCGAAACTCTTTTGCATTCACAGGGTATTGCTCTTTTCTTCCGTACTTCAGCTCGCTAAGGTCATACGTTTTATCAGTGGGCATCAGCAAAATATCGTTTAGGTCGCCAATACCTGTACCACTGAGGCTCAAATGACCAAAACCTACCATTAGACTATCAGAATAATGATAGCCTGAACACCAATCCCAGTGGCTAAGACCATTGACGGGGCTTACTTGTATCATACCGAAAGGGGTAGTCGCCCCAGGGTAAGTATGCCCGTGCCCGCCTGTACCAATAAATGGATCTACATAGCTAATCAACGGTTTTTGAGGTGCTTCGGTCTCTTTTTCTGTCACTGTTTTAGACTGATGACAAGCCGACAAAAAGGCAGCTACCGCTACCAAAGAAATATGTTTTAACTTCATCATTATAACATTAACGGTTAATTAATGTGGCAAAGATACAAAATAATTGCTAACTAACAACCGACAATTGACAATTAATTACCTAAATAATTCTAAATGAGCATCGGCAAGGCGCGGCATAGCTCCGTGTTGCTGACATACATAAGCTGACACCTCAACCGCCAATTGGTGTGACTGGGCAATGCTACGACCATTGAGGTAAGAGGCTACAAAGGCAGCCGTGAACGAGTCGCCTGCACCTACCGTATCGGCAATGGTAACCTTTGGCGTGCCTAAGAACGATTTTTCATAAGGCGTAAATACGTAACTGCCTCGGGTGCCTTGCGTGAGGATAAGGAATTTAAACTGGTATTTCTCTAACAGATGGCGGCAAATCTCTTCATCAGTACCCTTTAGTTCGAAGATTTCGGCTATCTTCACTATCTCTTCATCATTGATTTTGAGAGCGGAAGCCTTGTCGAGCGAATCGACTATAACCTCTTTGCTGAAGTATTTAAGGCGTAGATTGATGTCAAACACCTTCAGACTATCAGCAGGCATCAAGTCTAAAAACTTGTGAATGGTAGCCCTCGACACTACATTGCGCTGTGCTAACGAACCAAAACACACCGTAGTGGTATTCTTAGCCAAATTCTCGATACGCGAAGAGAAAGGTATATTATCCCACGCTACATTTTCGGTGATTTCATAAGAAGGCACTCCGCGACCGTCTAACTGTACCTTTACAGTACCGGTAGGGAAGTCAGTTTTCTCGATAATGTAATTGAGTTCTTTCTCTTCGAGGGTCTTCAGTATTTCCTTACCAAGAAGGTCTTCGCCAATAGCACTTACGGCATAACCATTGAAGCCAAACTGAGAGGCGTGGTATGCAAAATTAGCGGGAGCACCGCCTAATACTTTTCTTTCGGGGAACACATCCCAAAGGATTTCGCCCAATCCTACTACTATATTTTTCATTTTATTCTATTTTAATTTATAAACGGTTATATCATTAAGGTTTAGCGTGCCTTTTTCAGTTTTAAAACGAAGCGTATTGTACACTTCGGAAGGGAATATGGTATTAGTCTGAACAACTTCACCATTGTTTACAAATAGTTCAGTAGAGGCCTTATCTACCAATAAACGCACCGTGTAACTCTTTTTAGCTGTTAGCGGTGCTTTGATAAGCGTTTCGGCGAAGTTGGCATTGAAGGCTACACTGCTCTTGCTGCGATCTACCGATAGGGTTTTGTTAGCTATATCGAATAGGTAGGTAAGCACTTCTCCCTTAGTGTTTTCAATAGAGAAACTGAAACTATCGGTATCATTAGGGGTAACCGTAAAGGTGAGTTCGTACGCTCCTTGATTGTTAGGCAAGAAGTTTCCGAACGTTATGGCATCGGAGGTGTTGGTACGTGTTTTATCACCTAAAAGCACGGCTTCACGACGCAAACTCTCCAACTCTTTTACGGGCTCACTGGCTACTACCAAATGCTCGCCATTATGCACTAAACGCAAAGTGCGGGCAACGGTCATCGCACTACGGAAGTTCTCGGTAGGGATTTCATTGGCGTAATCCCAGTTGCTCATCCAGCCTATGAAGAGGCGACGACCATCGGCAGTAGGGACATTGCTCCAAGTTACACCTGCATAATTATCGCGACCGTAGTCTAACCAAAGAGGATAGTCCATAGTATCGGGGGTGAAGGTTTTGCCATCGAAATTACCAATGAAGTACTGAGTAGCACTTCCGCCATTAGGCCCGCCTGGGTTGATGCTCACGAATAACACCCATTTGGTTTTTCCTTCATAAGTAAGCGGGAAGAGATCGGGGCATTCCCACACACCACCGTGCCCACCTAAACCTTCGCCAAACTCGCTGAGGCGTGTCCATTCTTTGAGGTTCTTAGAGCCATAGAAGGTGATAGTTTGGGTAGTGGCAAGGCTCATCACCCATTGTTTAGAGGGTGCGTGCCAGAATACTTTGGGGTCGCGGAAGTCGATGATATTGGCATCGGTGAGGACAGGATTGCCTTCGTATTTGGTAAAAGTCTTTCCGCCATCGAGGCTGTAAGCGATGGACTGTGTTTGGCGTTCGCCTGCTGAAGTGAAAATAGCTATCATAGCCCCTTTGCCAAAGCCGGCAGTGTTATCGTGGTCGATGACTGCACTGCCTGAGAAGATAGCTCCTAACTTATCGGGAGCTATGGCAGTGGGCTGGTACTGCCAATTCACTAAATCTTTAGAAATGGCGTGCCCCCAGTGCATATTGCCCCAACGCGCTCCGTAAGGATTATATTGGAAGAAGAGATGATACACTCCGTCGTGGTATACCATTCCGTTAGGGTCGTTCATCCAACCGTATTGAGGGGTAAAGTGGTATAGGGGGCGGTACGTTTCATTATACTCGAAGCTATATTTAGCCGATTGTTTAATTTTATCCAACCCCTTATCAGCCTTCTTACCCACCGAAAATGTAAGGGTTACTTTCTTTCCTTTGTAGCTTTCAATATTGATAGGCACCCAGTAGTCGATTTTGTTTTGGGCGATGCGAATAGTCATTGGCTCGCCTATAGGATTGCCTTCTACATACATTTGTACTGTATTTTCGTCTGCTTGGTCTTCAATAGGAATGAGTAGGTATTTGTCTTCGGCCTCGAAAGTACGAGTATAACCCAGTTTATCAGCCTGCGGACAAGCCATCATAAGAATTAAAGCCCCTATAGGGCAAATAGTTTTTATATTGTTTCTTTTCATACTTTTTTCTTATTAAAATACGGCACAAATGTAGCGTTTTATTTTGAATTCACAAAACAAAAACGGGCAATTTTTTAGGTAAAGGTTGCCTTATTATTAAAGGGAGAATTGGCATTTTCCTACAGAGGACTTCAATCATTAAAAGATTCTCAATGTTTTGCCATTTTTGTTGCGTTTTTCGCAATGGGTTTTCTTTTGCTTAGCTACACTTAGTAACCACTTAGTGGCCTCTTAGTGTCCACTTAAGATATACTTAAAGAATCTGCAATGATTTTCTCAATTCGTTACGAATTATTCAATTCTTAGGAAGTTCACCTTTCTGAAGTATCTACACGAGCAAGTAATCATTGGCTAAAAACCATAAAAACTTTGCACAGTAAAAGATTTAGCGCTTTTACTGTGCAAAGTTCTTTGATTTATAAGGTATTAGCTTAACACTTAACTACCGTACCCTCATCTAAATATACTAAGTATTTGCCTTTTACTTGCCAACCAATGGTTTGCAGGTTTTGGGCGTAGTACAATAGCTGTTGGTGGTATTGAGGGTTAGGCTGCCCTGTTTTGTAATCGATAAGGTAGGCTTCGCGAGTGGTAGGGTGATAGGCTATCCTATCAGGACGGAAGTATTTGCCCTTGCTGTCTACAAACTCGCGTTCGATGAAGTAATGGTACTCATCAGTAAAGAAAGCTGCTATCTGCGGCTCGCTTAGTAGGGTTTCTATTTGAGGCTTCAGCAGTTGGTATTGCTCCTCGGTGAGGGTGCCCTCTTGTAGCGCCTCGCTTAGTACCGCCCCCAAGTCGGTAGCATAGGTCAGTTGCGAAAAGAGGCTGTGTATGAGGTTTCCTCTTTCGAGGGCTTGCTGTTGGTGTGTATCCCATAGCAGTGACGCTCCTGTAGCTATCTTATAATGAGGGGCTGCCCAACCTTTCTGAAATAGCACATAGCTATCGGCACTTGTTTCTTCTTTCTTTTTAGCCAATATAGGGGTGCCATATTCATACTCAGTAATCTCCTCATTCCAACGCCCTTGCTGGTCTAAAAAATCGCGGAGAAGCGTGCCGTAAGTGGCTATCTCTTTCTCAGGGAGCGAAGTGATAACGTAGAGAGACGACTCAGGACGCGTCATCGCTACGTATAGCACGTTTATCTGGTCGAGGAGGTGCTGCTGGTGTTGCTCGTTGAGAATACCGGCTGCCGCTCCATAGTTTTCAATATTCTTACTGCTTTTTACTAATAGATAGTCAAAACCAGCGAAGTGCTCGGCTGACACAGGGTACCATATCATTTCGCCACGGCTGTCGTCTAACTTACTGTCGGCAAAGGCATAGATAATCACAGGGGCAGAGAGTCCTTTGCTCTTATGTACGGTCATCACGGTGATAGCGTTAAGACCTTCGGGTGAACTGATACTGAGCTTTTCTTTTTGCTCTTCCCAGAAGTCTAAGAAGTCGGCTAAGCCTCCTTTGCGGGCGTTCTTGAAGTCGAAAATAAGGTCGATGAAGTGGGTAAGGTAGGCATCGGAAGTGCGTGCTACCTCGAAGCAGTTTACCGCTAATGTTACCCCTTCGTATAGTGAATACTGGTTAAACGTTTCTATAGAAAAACCAAAGTCGGCAAAGAAAGTACTTACAGGCTGGTATGCGTACTTGTTTAGGAAAGTATGAGGCTGCTCCGCACCCTTGCCGTTAGCACGAATAAAGGCAAAGAGCATCTTAGCCTTTAGGTCTTCGCTTTCGGGGTGATAAAGCAACTGCAGCAGGGCTATAAGGAACTGCACTGAGGGTACGTTTTGCAGTAACAAAGAGTCGGGGGAAATGATTTTGCGCCCTTTGCTTGATAAGAATGAGGCTACCGCAGCGCCCTCTTTGTTAGTGCGCACTAATATAGTGATGTCTTTGTCATCGGCACCTGCCTCATTGGCGTGCCTTACTTTCTGTAGTATAGCCTCGCAATAACTTTTCTCGCGCGGAGTGAGGGTATCGTCTTTAGTTTCTTCTTCTCTCTCTTCCTCCTCCTCTTCTTGTGCCGTGTTGATAAACGAGATATTTACATAACCCTCTGCTAAAGTGGGTTTTGGATAGTTTTGGGCAGCTGCTTTATAGAGTTTTTGGTATTCTTCTATGGTGAAAAGCTCTGCTACAAAAGGGAAAAACGCATTGTTGAAGTCTATAATTTGCTTTAAACTGCGGTAGTTTTCAGCCAAATTGACAGTGCTAAGCGGGACTTTAAATGGGTCTTCATCACCGCTATACAGACTCATAAACTGTTCTGCTTTGCCTCCTCGCCAGCGGTAGATAGACTGTTTGGCATCGCCTACTAATAGCACTGAACCAGCTTGGTGGTTTACTTGGCTTTGCACTGCATTGAGGATAAGCGGTATAAAGTTCTGCCATTGCAGCACTGAGGTATCTTGAAACTCATCGATGAAATAATGACGAAACTTCTCGCCTATACGCTCATAGATAAAAGGCGCTGGCTGAGTACTCAGCTCTGAAGAAATTACGCCATTGAACTCCCATATAGGTAAGATATTCTCTTCCTCTTTGATAAGGGCTATTTCTTTTTGGATACGATTTAGCAAAGCCAAAGGGGGAAGATACTTTAGGGCATTTTGCATAAAGTTGAGCGTACCAAAAGCATTCTTTATATCTTCAAAATAAGTAGCAATCTGAGGTTGTAGGCTATCGATAAGAGCAGTATCGAGGTTTTTAGCAGCTGTTTTGCTATACATAGGCTCTCCATCTAATAGGTCTTTTTGCCAACCACTACCCCAAGAGGGTTCTTTAGGACTTTTCTTAGTAAGGTTGTCAAAGAAATTGTATAGGTACCCTCCTTTAAAAGCTCCCTTATCTAAGCCGTGCCGGTCTAAGAGCTGCATAAAAGAGAGTGCTGTGGTTTGTATAAGCTGTGCCGCTTGCTCTTTATACTCAGTTAGGGACTTCTTTAGAGTAGCAAAATCAGTTAGTTCTTTGTCTTTTAGCGATTGCAGCTGACTATAATGGTTTTCGTTAGTGAGCATCTTGGCGATTTCGAGTAGCTCTTTAGAGGTATCCCAATTCTTATCTTCGTCTATCTTTTCGTTAGAAAAAGCAATAAGCCACTCAGTGAGCTCCTTATCGCCCGCACCTGCTTGGCTCATTAGGTTGTCTACGGCGCGTTCTAAGAGGGTTTGACTGTCCAACTGCACTTCAAAGAAAGGATTAAGGTGCAAATCGTGAGAGAAATGGCGTATCAGCTGGTGATTGAAGCCGTCAATAGTGCTAATATTAAAGGCGGCGTAGTTATGCAATAGGTATTCTAACGTTTTAGCCGAACGGTCTTGCAGCTCTTTAGGGGTGAGATGCAGACTTTTGCACAATTCGGTAAACATACTGTGGGGGGTATGCAGCATCGTATCCTCGCTAAACTTACCCAATAACTCAATAATGCGGTTCTTCATCTCGAACACCGCCTTATTAGTAAAGGTGATAGCGAGCAATTGCCTAAACTGCTCTACATTGGGGGTACTAAGTACGATTTGCAAATAAGCCTTCACGAGGCTATAGGTCTTGCCTGACCCTGCTGAAGCGTTGTAAATGGTATAGCTCATTTTTTATCCTGCGAATTCATCAAGCATATCTAAAGAAGGCACAAAGAAAAGGGTTCCTGTTTCGGCAGTGCTGAAATCTAATAAGCGGTCGTAATTACCTACGGGGTTGCCTACAAACATATTCGTAAGCATCTTTTCTACCGTGCTGAATGTATTGGCGTAGCAGATAAAGTAAGTGCCCATTTGATGACTCACTGGGTCGTGAAAAGGCATATTATCTCTCACTACTTTTAGGTCATCGCCTACATTGGCAAGTGCTGAATGAGCATTTGTAGGTTTGGTATCCTCTTCCATTTCTATATCCATTTCTTTGCTGCGACCTATTACTTTTTCTTGTTCGCTAACGGGTAACGCACGCCAAGCGTTCATATCGTGCACATACTTTTGTACAAATAAGTAGCTTCCGCCTTGGTAGTTAGGATCTTCATCGCCCACTACAGCAAACAGCTCGCGCTCTTCGCCTCGTGGGTTTTCGGTGCCGTCTACAAAACCGATGATAGCGCGCCCGTCCCAATACCTAAAACCTTGTACATTCACTATACAATCGGCTATAGGTTGCAGCACATCGCTGATAGTAGCCGCCATATCATAAGCTAAGCTAGGGTTGTGCGCACGAATGTGAAAGTGCAAATCGCCTTCAGTAGCTACAGCTGTATGTTTGCTACCTTTGATAGGCTGAAAATCCTTAAGCTCTTTGGGGAGCGGTTGGGGTAACCCTAAGGTAAGCCACGCCCTATGGCTAATGCCTATGGTTACACTCGCACGTGCTTCGGGGAAGCGGTCGGCTACCGAGTTGTTGAGGTTTCCTACCAAGCCACATACTTTTAAAAAAGTATCTTTTAGTTGTGTTTTGTCTATATTTTTCTTAAATGCCCATACCAAAAATACGGTATTATTATTAGGCAAATCAGTTACATTCTGATAATTCATTGTTTTTATTTTTATTTTCAGTAGTTAGTTATTAGTCGTTAGTCGTTAGAAAGCAACACTGTTCTAACGACTAACGACTAATCTACTAGCGACTAACTTAACTGCTAACTACTGCGGTTTGTCTGTTGATAGATTCTTGGTGAATCGCCTTAAATACCTGTATGATGAACTCTTCACTAAGTCCGTATTGTTCTCCTTCTAAGATTACCTTGCCGAGTATTTCGTGCCAGCGTTGATTCTGCAGGATAGCTACATTATTGGCTTTCTTTAGAGCACCAATCTCATCGGCAATATTCATACGTTTCTTAAGTAGGTCTAATAGCTGGTCGTCTATGATGTCGATATGAGAGCGCAAGGTGCTTAGTTTGCTAACGTAATCTTCTTGGTTAGTCGACACTTGCCTAATGCGCAAGTCGTTCATTATCTGCACTAAGCACTCTGGAGTGATTTGCTGAGCGGCATCGCTCCACGCAGCATCGGGGGTGCAGTGGGTTTCAATCATCAGTCCATCGAAATTGAGGTCGAGGGCAGTTTGCGATACATCGAAGATAAGTTCGCGCTTACCAGTGATATGCGAAGGGTCGCAGATGATAGGTAGCAGCGGGAATTTATTCTGCAACTCTATCACTAATTGCCATTCGGGTATGTTGCGGTATTTGGTCTTTTCATAAGTAGAAAACCCGCGATGTATCACCCCTAACTTCTCAACTCCGGCGCGCTGTAGGCGTTCGATAGCTCCTATCCAAAGAGCGAGGTCGGGGTTTACTGGGTTTTTCACCAATACTATCTTATCAGTACCTTTCAGCTCATCGGCTATCTCTTGAATAATAAACGGACTAACAGTAGAGCGCGCCCCTATCCACAATAGGTCGATGTTGTGCTCTAAGGCCAGCTTTACGTGGTCTTTATTGGCTACTTCGGTCGCTATCTTAAGCCCCGTCTCTTCTTTTACACGTTGCAACCATTTCAGACCTAAAGCTCCCACGCCCTCAAACATACCGGGGCGGGTACGAGGCTTCCAGATACCTGCACGGAAGAATGACACATCAGTATCCTTAAGACTATGCGCTATGTTGAGTACTTGTTCTTCTGTTTCGGCACTGCAAGGGCCTGCTATTACTACGGGGTGGTCGAGGGCTAAATCATCTAACCACTGACGGTTCTTTTGTGTTATGTCCATTATATTTAGTCGTTAGTTATTAGTCGTTAGTGGCTAGTTAATTGCCAAATCTTTTTAGGCGTAGGGCGTTGCCAATAACGCTTACTGAACTGAAGCTCATTGCTAAAGCCCCTAACATAGGCGATAATAGAATGCCAAAAACGGGATAGAGCACGCCAGCAGCTACGGGTATACCTATAACGTTATAGACAAGGGCGAAAAAGAGGTTTTCGCGTATGTTCTTCACTACTGCTTTGCTCAGCTTTTTAGCCTTTACAATGCCACTGAGGTCGCCTTTTACTAAGGTAATAGGGGCGCTTTCGATAGCTATATCAGTGCCTGTACCCATAGCTATACCTACATCGGCTTGGGCTAAAGCGGGAGCATCGTTGATGCCATCGCCTGCCATTGCTACTACCTTGCCTTGTGCTTGTAGGCGTTTTACTTCTTCTTGTTTATCTTGTGGCAACATACCCGCACGGTAGTCAGTGAGCCCTATTTGGCGGGCTATAGCAGCAGCGGTAAGCTCATTATCGCCCGTAAGCATTATTATATGTACGCCTACTTGCTGCAATGCGCGCAATGCTTGAGCGGTGGTATCCTTTAGCTTATCGGTTATCGCCACTGCGCCTATCACTTCGCGGTCGGTAGCCAACAGCGAAAGGGTATATCCTTCTGACTGCCGTGCGCGCAGATTATGGCGAATCTCTTCACTTATAGGGGCACCTATCTCTTCTATCAGTCGTTCGTTACCAAAGTAGTATGACACTCCGGCGTGGTTAGCTCGTACCCCTTTCCCTGTTAGAGCTTCAAAATCGGTGAAGGGTAAGGGGGTAACTCCTTGTGATTGGGCATAAGCACTAGTAGCTTTGGCTAAAGGGTGTTCGCTTTGCTGGTTGAGTCCGTAGAGTAAGGGTAACCATTCCTTTTCAGTAAGACTGCCAAAACTCATTACTTTAGCTACCGTAGGCTTGCCCTCAGTTAGGGTGCCGGTCTTATCAATGACTAAAGTATCCACCTTGTTCATACGCTCCAACGCTTCAGCATCTTTGATGAGGATACCGTTTTGCGCACCTTTGCCTATCCCTACCATTACCGACATAGGGGTGGCTAAGCCTAAGGCACAAGGGCAAGCGATAATAAGCACGGCAATGGCATTGAGCAGGGCATATACATAAGCATTCTCGCCACCGAAAACTGCCCACACCACAAAAGTAAGTACAGCAATGGCGATGACTATAGGCACGAAATAAGCGGCTATCTTATCGGCTAATTTCTGTATAGGGGCACGGCTCTGGCTTGCTTCTTGCACGCGGGCTACTATCTGTGCGAGTAGCGTGTCGGATCCGACCTTATCAGCACGCATCACAAAAGACTGTGTGCCGTTGAGGGTACCTGCCGATACGCGGTTGCCCTGTTGCTTTTCTACCGGTATGGCTTCACCGGTAATCATACTCTCGTCTACAGTAGCATAACCCTCGGTCAGCACACCATCTACGGGGAGCTTTTCGCCTGGTTTCACTCTTAGCAGGTCGCCTATATGTACCTCTTCAATAGGGACTTCTATTTCGTTGCCTTCTACTATCTTAGTAGCTTTGCGAGGGGCTAAATCTAATAGCAACCTGATAGCTGCTTGGGTGCGTGTGTGGGCATTAGCTTCGAGTACTTGTCCTAATAATACCAAGGTTAAGATGACGGTAGCCGCCTCGAAGTAGAGATGCACGCTGCCGTGCGCTTTGAAGGCATCGGGGAAGAGGTTAGGAAAAAAGAGTCCTGCTACACTAAAACCCCACGCTACGCCTGCCCCTATGCCAATAAGGGTGAACATATTGAAGTGCAGTGTTTTAAGGCTGCGCCACGCCCGCACGAACAGAAAGCCGCAGAAGTAGAACACTACCGGCAGCGAAAGGATAAACTGCACCCAGTTCCACGCACTGAGGGGCATTAGTTTGTAAAGCGGATTATTGTGCCACATACCGCTCATCGCTATCACAAAGATAGGCAGCGTAAAGGCAATAGCCCCCCAGAGCTTGCGCTGTAGGTTATCGTCTTTAGGAGCTTCTAAGCTCACCAAATCCATACCACAAACAGGACAAGCACCAGGGTGGTCGTACGTTTTATCGCCCTCACAACGCATAGGGCAGTAATACACCACCTTAGCGTGAGGGTCTGTAGGTTTTATAGAGGGGGGAGTCGTCGGCTTATGCCGGTGCGCTTTGTCATCGCTCTCGCCGTCTTCGCCGTCTGCTGCAAGACTGTAATGAGTGCCTTCTAAGGCTTTTTGTAAGGTTTGCAAGGGCACCTCAGCAGTGCTTTCTATTCTTGCTGTAGCCGAAGCCAAATCTACTTGTACCGCTGTAACGCCTGCCACTGCCGAAAGTCTATCGCTAACGGTAGTAACACAACCCATACAGCCCATTCCTTTTACTTTATAAGAGGTTGTCATAATATATTGAATTATTTAGAGCGACAAAGGTACGAAATAAATTTGAATTATAAAGTAGTAATTTTTTACTGGGTGAAGTTATGAAGTATATTTTTAAGCTCCTCTTTGCCTGTGCGTCCCTCATACTGCGCTATGGCTCTATTCCACCACGCACTATTGGGGTGGGGTACGCTCTTGGCTTTGCTAAGTAAGGCAGTTGCTCCTTGTGCTTGGGCAACTCTATATGCCTTACATTGTTACATTAAGGATTTTTACTTTTCCAAATATTTAAAAAATTCTCTAAATCTATCATAGCATTATGGTCTCCCTTATAGAAACTTGGTATTGATTTAGCAAAAGCAAAAGTTGCTGTTCAAGGTTTGTACAAATTTACAAGATATATGATATTCCATAAAACTTTCATAAATACCTTTCCCTAATAAAATAACCAAATCAGGTTTTAAGATTTCATACCAATACATCAGATTACAATATGCTATACCTTTATCTATATCTCTAGGTGATAATGATTTAGGAGGATTACTATAATTAGCAGGTCTTAAATAGTAATTAGTAAATGCTATATAGTTCAATGCATTAGCGTACCCTCCTAAACTAAAAACTCTTCCAAAAATATCTCCAATATCCTTATATCTTTCATAAGGATATTGTTGGTCTTGGTTATTAATAATAACATTAATTCTTGAATTAACATCAATATCCTTTAATTCTTGACGATCACCTATTAATCCCAAATCAGCATCTGTTTTCCAGTACCATTCTTCCCCAACTGAAATACTTTTTGGGTCTGAAAAATAATTGCTAATTCCTACAAACAAAACTTTAGGAATTTTAATATTATTCACTGAAGAACTTCCATAATTTACCCCTTTAAAAATAGTAAGGGTTGGGTGTAAAAAACTAAATATCATAACCTTAAAATTTAAAATGATTTTTCTGAAATATCTTGTATATCAATAACTGAATTATCCTCAGGATCTAGAATGTATTTTATAACCTTTGTTGTAAAAATATCCTTTTCCATTGATGTTTTTTCAATAAATTCAGTGTTTTCAGAATCATAAAAATAGCAAACTTTTCGTCCTTCTTGATTTACATAACCATTTAGCTTTTTGATTTCTTTAATTCTATTCTGGTTTCGTGTAGTATCAGGAAGTATTTTGTCCACATTATCTCTAAAATTCTGAGCTAATTCTTTCATTTGATCTTGTGTCATATTCATAAAATTTTAAATAATTATCAATTTCAGTATCTAACTCTTGGGCTCTCTTCTCGTAGATACTCATTACATATTCGTGGCGTTTTCTCTCTTTTTCGTTAGTTACCCAGCGCTTGAACTCTGAGAGACCATAACGCAAGGTCATTGCCCATAAATTAGGATTAAAAGCAAAAATATTTTGAGTTCCTATTGTTTTTATAGCATTACAGCCTGTTGTGATTAGGTAACTATAAAAAAGCATTTTATCAAGTTTAGTTTTGTTAATAGGAATAGATTCCATAAATGTGTTCCCTTTATAAAGGCTGTAAACAAAATAGGAAATCCTAACAATAACCTCAATCATTAGGCAAGGTATACCCATAGCTATAAAATGACTAAAGTTATAACCTTTCTCATACATTGACATCAATAATTTAGGCATATCTCCTCCTAAACGCATTAACTGTCCCATAAAAGGCATTGGTAATCCCGCTTTTGTTGACAAATCAGAACGCAGATGCCCAAACTGAATAGCAATAGCTTCAAAAAGAGTAAAAGAAGTGTTAGCGTTAGGTCTTGGTTGAACAATAACTTCTCCATGACTATTGATGGCTGTAAAAGTCCCATTCAGAATATCCTTAACCCCATAATAAAATCCCAAAATTGGGTCGTGCCCAAAAGAGTTAAGTCTGTGTGTTTTTGGGTGTAATCCTAAAACTTCTATTGATAGCTTCTGATTTGTAGAAGGATCATATGGAACTTTGAACCTTTTCTCTAACTCCTTAGTTTCCTTTATACTATAAAAGTTTCTAATTCTTTTATCTACAAATCTATTTATATAACCGCTACCTGTAACATGTATTGGCTTCCCATTAGCATCACGTATTGTATTACTTTCTGACTTCAATAGCAATCGTGTATCTGTTAAAAAGAAAGCATCTACCGCGCCTGCTAAAATACCAGCTATCCAAATAATCCATTTCTCTGTACTATCCAATTCGTATTCAGAAAGTATTTTTTGAGAAAGTATTTGGTTTTCTTTCCAAGATCGTTGTTTATCCTCTGAAGTAAGAGATATGTTATATAAAGCATCTAACGCACTATCCATAACATCTTGTTTTATTTTGAAAACACTTTTTCCCACTTATCTAAAAAAGCTTCTTCAGCAGGATGTACAATTCCGTCGGCTGCAATTATATCTGTAATTAAGTTGTAAATATAAGCAGTAACTTCTCTTTTATTTTCTTCATTACAGTACTTATTGAGAAAAGAATGAGTTTCAGTAACTAACTCATCAAAACTTAAATTGTTATTTTTAATTTCAAAAATTCTATTTTTTACTACCTCAGGAACAACAGGAGAAGCATTTAGTTGCCCTATATACCTATCTATTTCCTTATCTTCTTCAGTAGAAAAATCACCATCACACTTTGCAATATGAACAGCAATTTTTACAGCTAATAGGATAAATTCATCTCTTGAGCGTACCATAGATAAAACATGCTCAAACTTTTGTTTGGTAGCTATGCCTCCTGCTGTAAAGCCTTCTTCAAACCCTGCCTTTCTACCTTCTTTAATACCTTTATCTCGTCCTAAACTATTACCTACTACTCCTGCTACTCCTGCAGCTGCTATACCTCCTACTGCTATTTGTACATTCTTATTTTTAGCAATATTGGTTACTGTTTTCACTGCATTTGAGGTAAAGTTTCTCCCTACATCTGTTTGTGCTAACTCAAAGAGTTGTGAAATAAAATTTATAAGATTCA